>Ga0137409_10004053_pt1 | contig 15481 bp, 12 predicted proteins | sample CZODoug1_16funga_FD_122059 | JGI IMG/M metagenome (GOLD analysis project Ga0137409, IMG submission 122059) | Vadose zone soil fungal communities from Angelo Coast Range Reserve, California, USA - CZODoug1_16fungal (Hybrid Assembly) | ecosystem: Environmental > Terrestrial > Soil > Vadose zone... | reverse complement strand
TAGGAGCAGGATGTTTATAGCTCCGAGTCTGGCCGTCCCGCTCTATTAGGAGCGACATGTAGGACGACGAGAACGATTCGCACAAAATCCGCCATAAGTTTTTCAAGTGGCTGCACCAGATAGAGTTAGCGACCAATGCTTCGAGCAGTGAGAAAGTCGGATCAATCCATTTCGCCACATTATTCGAAATAATGGCTATTTGGCGTTTTCTCTATAAGTCGCCTATTATCAATGGATTACAATTCTCACTCGACAGCCGTGAGTAATCTTGGGAAGTGAAGATTAGAATTTTGGCGGATTTTGGGCGAATCGTTCTCGAGGCTCGGGTAAACGGTGTGTAGAAATAGTAGAAGAAAAATGTAACGCTAATAGCCCGGCCTCTATTCCGGCCCCGGCGGAATCCTCTATTGAGTTGGCTTCGCTTTCGTATCAGCGCCCAGCGTCCGCTCCGACATAAACGCACGCATCAGCCATCTGACCGAGAGTGAGATTACTTCCCTGAAATATGCTTCGGCAACCGCCGGGGCCGCGGCAGTTGAACACCGTGTTGCCCATGAACTCCTCAGCACTGAAATCCCGGAAGGGCGAACGATCGAGGGGCACCAGCACCGGACGCGCCCGGGTCTTTAAGGCGCGGTCGAACTTTCGATAGTCGGGACGAACGGGTGGGGTGAGCCCAGGCGGAAGATCGACTCCGCCCACTGGAATCACCGCGAAGGTTCGGCCAGGATAATCCTTTTCCAGCATCCTCACGATTCCGATGTCTTGGCCCATGTTGGAAAGGTAATCCTTCGGCGCGGCCCGATAGAAGTGTGCGGCACCATAAATCACCAGGGCTTTGCCATGTTTCTGAAGCACCTGCTCCTTCAGAACGGAGACGGCGGCGGTCTCACGGCTGCGGTTGTCTCCTGGTCCAGGGTCGCCGCCGAAGACGCGAATTCGCGCATCGGCAGGCAGCTTCGAATTGACGTCGCGGACGGCTGCGAAAAAGTCCGGGTAAATTGGATCGTCCCAGACTCCGTTGGCGGCCTGGGTGGTGGTCTTCCAAACCTGCTCCAACTGGGCTCTAGATACGCTCTCGCCTCGAATGTAACGGTCCAGGGTCGGCTGCTCTGTGGTGCTCGCGAACTCCACCACGATGGACCGCACTTTCTTGGGGAAGTCGGGATGACGAACCAGGGCGATTCGCAGATCGGAATCCAGTTTCCGCTGGTGCGCTTCGCCTAACGCGACTATGTCGGCTTGATCGAATATGGAAATCAGGGTCCGGGCAATCCCGTCAATTCCGGTGGACTCGTCCGGTAGGCGCACCTTCGGCGGCGCCGCAATCTGGGGCGACTGAGCACGAATAAAAGACTCATTCGTCACGCTAACTGTAAGTAGGGCGGCCCCAGTGATGGTTATCACCACAAACATTCGCAGGACCACGTTATTTGCGGCAACTGATCTGAACGACATGGAAGGCTCCTCTCGATGTCTCATCCTTACCCCTTAGACTACGACTCCGATACCGATAGCAGTTCAGTGAAGCTCTGTCCGCCTTATATCGATTTCTCATCGTTTCTCTCTTTTCTCATCGTAGTGGAGGAAGTTGATGGCATTCTCCTCCAGATTGCCTCGTTCGTGATCGTAGCGGACGACCATCCGGATGTCCTTGTGTCCGGTCATGCTCTGCACCTGGCGATAGCTGAAGCCCAGATTGAGAGCTCGGGTGACAGCCGTGCGCCTCAGGTCGTGAGGCGAGAGCGTCTGTTTGGATTTCCGGAGGCTTCAATGAGCGATAAACATCGAGATCCGAGGTCGCTGTCTGCCCTCTCGGAGATGGAGCGGGCAGAGGCGATGAAACGCTACGGAATCATCCAATCCTGTGTGGAAGGCAGCGCGCTGCCGGCAGAGGTGGCTCGACATCATGGCATCCCGTTGCGGACCGTGAAGAGGTGGACGGCACAGTACCGAGATTCCGGTTTGGCGGGGTTGGCCCGTCGCGCACGAGGCGATCGAGGCTCTCAGCGAGAGCTGCCGGCCGAACTCAAACAGGTAATCGAAGGCTTGGCGCTGCGGAAGCCTCCGCCCACCGTGGCATTCGTTCACCGGCAAGCCTGCGATGTAGCGCGCCGGCAAGGTTGGAAGGCTCCCCCTTATCATTCCGTTTATCGGATCGTGAAGCAGCTCGATCCGGCCCTTCTCACTCTGGCCCACGAAGGAAGCGAAGCCTACCGCCTCGCCTTCGATCTGCTCCATCGGCGCGAGGCCTGGGCCTCGAACGAGATCTGGCAGGCGGATCACACACTATTGGATCTGTGGGTGAAGCAGGACACCGGTCCGCCGGCGCGTCCCTGGCTCTCGGTCATTATGGATGATTACAGCCGGGCGGTCGCCGGATTCCGGCTGAGTTTTCATGAGCCCTCCGCAATCCAAACGGCCCTGGTGTTGCGGCAGGCGATATGGAACAAGCCGCTGCCGCAATGGCAGATCTGCGGCGTCCCGGCGACGTTTTATACCGACCACGGGAGTGATTTCACCTCAAAACATCTGGAGCAGGTCGGCACCGATCTGAAGATGGCCCTCGTCTTTTCGGAGGCCGGAATGCCGCGGGGCCGGGGCCGCATCGAGCGATTCTTCCGCACGATCAACCAGATGCTGTTATGCGGCCTGCCGGGATATACGCCGGCGGGAACTCCCAATGAAAAAACATTGCTGACGCTGTCGGCCTGCGAAACCCAACTCCGGAAATTCATCCTGGATGAGTATCACCAGCGCCCCCACAGTGAAACCGGTCTGTCCCCGCAAGCTCGATGGGTCGCGGGCGGCTTTCTCCCCCGATTGCCGGCGAGCCTGGAGCAACTCGACCTGTTGTTGTTGACCGTGCCCAAAAGCCGCAAGGTCCGCCAGGACGGGATTCATTTCCAGGGCTTTCGTTATCTGGATCTGACGCTGGCCGCATATGTGGGTGAGCAGGTGATCATTCGATACGACCCGCTGGATATGGCCGAGATTCGTGTCTTTCAAGGGGACAAGTTTCTCTGCCGCGCAATTTGCCAGGAATTGGCGGGTGAGACCATCGCGCTCCGCGAGATCATCAAGGCGCGCAATCGCCAGCGACGCACACTCCGCCACACGATCGAGGAACGAGCGCGTGTCGTGGAGTCGCTTTTGGAGGCCCATCGAGGATCTCAAACCGTTGAGGAGCCCGTTCCAGTAGATGACACCGCGGTCCCAATGCGAAAGGGGGCAGGGCGTGAAGCCGCACCGCAACTCAAACGATATCGCAACGAATGACGGCCCGCAGAGGCCGGAGGCATTTGTTCTCACCAAAGAGTACCGGCGCTTCGCGGAATTCTGCGACGCCTGCCGGCGCTATCGTTATATAGGCCTATGCTATGGTTCGCCTGGCGTCGGCAAGACTTTGTCTGCGCGGTATTATGCCGATTGGGATCGGATCGAAGCCCACAGGCCGGTACGAGACGCCGACACCGCGGCCCTGCTGGCACTGCTGGATAGTCACACTGTCTTCTATACCCCGGCTGTGGTGCATAGCCCAGGACAGATAGAGCGCGACATCGGCAATCTGCGGTACGGCCTTCGATCAATCATCCTTGAAGAACGAGAACGCAAACAACGTTTACATCTCGATAAGATTCTTCGGCAGGAGAGAGCCGAAGAAGAGGAACGGCAACAGAAGCTCTTGACCGAGGTGGATTGGATTGCCGGCCCGATTCCGCTCAAACCGGCATCACACTATGCGCTACTGTCCAGAGAATATGGTAGTGAAAACCTTCAGATCACCGATCCGACCACGCTGGTCATCATCGATGAAGCAGACCGTTTGAAAATGGCGTCATTGGAACAGGTAAGAGATGTCTTTGATAGGGGGGGCATCGGCGTAATCCTGATTGGGATGCCCGGCATCGAGAAACGTCTGGCGCGATATCCCCAACTCTATTCACGTGTGGGATTTGTCCATGCGTTTCGCCCATTGACGGCGACGGAAGTGAGCGATCTCCTCCTTCAACAAAATTGGAGACCGGCAGGCGTCTCCTTGGCAGAGGATGCTGTCGCGGACAAAGAAGTACTGGCGGCGGTCATTCGCATTACCGGAGGGAACTTTCGTTTGCTCCATCGGCTGATCGCTCAGATCTCCCGCATTATGGAGATCAACGAGTTGGCTACGATCTCAACTCAGGTCGTTGAGGCGGCGCGTGAGAGCCTGGTGATCGGCACGACCTGATGTGACTTGTCACATCACGCGTCGCATGGCGACACGTGATGTGACAAGTCACACAGCGCAATTCCTCGGCCGTAGGCGTAAAGATGGCGTTCAGTTCCTTATTCAGAAAAAGAGCTTTTCAAACGTGGGTAAGCAGTATCGTGGACGCTCGGCAAGCGGCTTTCTTCCGTGATCTATGAACAGGTAAGTAAGAAGTCGCATTATAGGGGGTATCGTTGCGTGGGCCCAACCTGAGACAGTTATGGGGAGCCTTTGCTCCCCATCCGTTTTTCATTTCTTCGCTTTACATCGCCGTCTGCGGGTGGCGCGCGGTCATAGGTTCACCCACAGACTTTCATACCAGCCTATTTTTACACGACACGGAAAGTCAATGATAGCGCCGGCGAAGCGATCATCCCTCAATTCTCAGCCCTTCTTGATTTGAGAGAATCTAGAGGTTTTACGTTCGGGTCTTTACCGCCCTTTCTGCCCGGGTCAGGGATTGTGGCTTGAGTCGGCTTTATAGCGAAATAACCTTTCCTGGCCTGAACGATTACTTTACCTTCGCGTTTTTCCACCTCTGGCGTCACAGTAAGACTGATTCGGCGGTACTTCCCATCCCACTTCTCGTTCGTGGGAAGATAACCGAGCGAGTAGCGCGCGCGCAGGCGCTCAATAGTCTGGCCTAACCTCTTGCCAGCATCACTCCCTTCAACTTTCACCAAATCGCCTCCAGTCTCCTCGGCGTATTTGCTCACGCTGCCGCGAGAGATGAGGCCCAAAGGCGTGGTTACCGGGTTGAGGCGAGCGATCAAGAGGCCGGGAAGGACGAGTCCGTTGACTGTCGTGCCCGGCTCGAGCAGCGCTTCCAACACCTTCTTTTGTGATTTGCCGATGAAGGGAAATTGCACAGGCCGATCTTCGGGAGCGACGACAATGATCGCCGTCCGCAGGCCAGGTTGATGACGCTGATTAAGCAATGAAGCCGCTTCATATACCGCCGGATTAAGGGCTGAGCCCGGGCGCATGCCTATGCTTGCCCTGCCCCCCGTGGGTGAAGGTACGGAAGCTCTTCTGTGGAATTCTTCCCTGATATTGGCCAGCCGGTCAGCAATTAACTCCCTGTCCCGGCTGAAATCTTCGATCAACCGGACTCTGCCGAAGTCAAATGCCATCACCGCCACATCGTCCTCCGGCTTCAGTCCCCGCAACGCCGCCAATAGCTCTTTCTTTAACAGCATTTCTTCCGGAAGCGACCCGCCTACGTCGAAAGTCAGAACGAGCGCGAGCGGCAGGCGGTCTAGGCTGAAATGCGTGATCGTTTGTTTGACCTTGTCTTCATGCAACTGAAAGTCGTCCGCCTGAAGGTTGCTGATCACGCGGCCGGTCGTTTGATTGGTGACTAGAGCGTCGACTAATACGAGATCGGTGCTGATCCTGATCGGGTCGACAGACTGAGCCGGATCTTGAGATTGCGAAACGACAGGCGCTCGGGCGCATAGCGACAGAATGAACAGTAACGCCGGGGCGATGATTACCACTCTCAAAACCATTACCTCCATTGTTTAAGATGATCGAGGAAAACTCGTAACGAATTTTGAACGAGAACCCAATCGTCGCTTGCATTGAAACATCGCGACGATGAAGAGTTGCTGACAAAGCATATGGCGCTCCAGTCGCCGCCCAACAGGCGCACTTTGAACTCAGTGACACTTTATGGGGGTATTTTTGCACTCAGCGACACTTTATGTGACCGGATGGCGTTTTTGCCGAATGAGAAATTAAGGACTTAGCCACTCTAATGCGACAAGTTATGTGGCAAAAAACGACATTTAATGTGACAAGTCACAGAAACGACTTCTTCGAGATCCTCGTCTGGCCTGCCACCGAACGGCTTCTGGCTGTGCGCCCTGGGGAGCAAATACTCGATGTCGCTTGCGGTAATGGGCTGACATCACGCCGCTTGACTCGCTCCGGAGCCAAGGTCGTGGCGTTCGACTTCTCAAACGAAATGATTACTTTGGCGCGGGAGCGCACGGAAACCAACAACATCAACTATTTAGTTATGGATGCGAATGATCGGCAGGCAATCGAAGCCCTTGGCGTAGGTAACTTCGATGCTGCTCTTTGCAACATGGCGCTGATGGATATTGCAGAGATCGATTCCTTGATGACGGCAATAGCCGTGGCGCTGCGTCCCGGCGGGCGTTTCATCTTTTCGATTCTCCATCCATGCTTTAACAATCCGAGGGTTGTTCTGACCGGCGAGCTGGAGGATCGTGGCGGGACCTTCGTCAGGACCTGTTCGGTGAAAGTCTCTCGGTACATGATGCCATACACACAAGCCGGTATTGCAATACGAGGGCAGCCAGCGCCGCATCTATACTTCCATCGACCATTAGAAGAGATTCTCCGTTCCGCTTTCGAGGCCGGATTTGTAGTCGACGGATTTGAGGAGCGAGCCTTTCCAGCGGACAATTTGGAGAGCGGGCGCGAGATATGCTGGGATGGCCGCTATAGTGAGATCCCTCCCGCGATTGTCATTCGTTTACGGAAACAAGGGGTTGAACAGGGCATTGTAGGTGGGACTTGAACGATTACGTCTATTGCCTACCTGAACGGTCACGTCAATTCGAGGAACCGGATCGCGCATACCCGCGCCTGAGCGCCTCCATAAGATCGACCTTTGTCGCCCGGTGGGCAGGCAGCCAGCAGGCGATCAGCGCGGCGCCAGCTAGGAGCGCGGACGCTGCCCCAAAAACCAATGGGTCGAACGGGCTTACCTCGAAGAGAACGCCCCTCATTAGCCGCGCGACGAGGCCGGCCAGAACCAGGCCGAGCGCCAGACCGGCACCCGTCAATATCGCGCCTTCACGCAGAAAAGGTCGCAGGACAGCGCGGCGGTCCGCGCCGAGCGCCATGCGGACGCCGACTTCCCGCGTGCGTCTCGCGACCATGTAGGCGTTCACGCCATAGACGCCCATCAGCGACAGCAGCAACGCCACGCCGCCAAAAGTCGCAAACGACAGGGCGCCCATGCGCAGCAACAACACTCCAATGCTGGTTTCGCGATGGAAGCGCGGCGACTTGGTCGCCAGCATGGGCAGCGCCGGATCCAGGCGGTGCGCCTCTTCGCACACTTCGCGGATCAGCGCGTCGACATTCGCCGCCGGCAATGCACGGACGTGGAGGTACATTATTGCTTTGAACTTGATGTTCGCGCTGTTTCTATCGCAGAAGGCTGCGCGGTTGGATCCGATCCCCGCGTTGAAGTACGAATGAACGGCTATATATGGCTATTTCCGACGATCCTCCGATGTAGATCAAGCAATTGTCGCAGTGACGGATTGGGTTTCAGGCATTCGTCGAAATTCTTCTGAGCTTCCGCTCCTCATCTTTGCAATAATCTGGCCAGGCCACAGCGCAGGTAGGCCAGCGCGAAGCGCGGGCTGATCTTGATGGCCTTGTTAGCCTGTCCCGGTCACTTGCTCAAATGAACAACTCTGGCGACACTTTGAAAAATTCCCCCAGCGCCTTCGCCTGAGCCTTGCTGATCGCACACTTGCCATTGACCACATCTGATACACGCCCCCGTGACCCGAAAACTGGTACCAGATCTTCCTGACGCAGATCATTCTGTTCCATCAGAAACTGGAGCGTCCGGTGTGGAGGGCTACTAGGCTATGTTGAAATGTAAGGGTGAAGTGGGTGAATTTTGTCGAAATGCTGTTTTTAGAGTTTAAGGATTCTTGTGGTTCGGTTATCAGACGCAAGTCTGGACACAAGTGAGAGGTAACCGTTCAGAATGGTAGATCCGACTCAATCGTAACCAATCGGTATCGGCACTTCTGACGAATGCCCCCATGGTAGATCTCTTCCTCAGGGGGAATGTCTATAATCCCCACGAACTCGGCTCCTACCAGTTCGCAAGTCCGACGTGAGGCGAAGTTGTCCGGATCACAGGTGATCCAGACGGGGTTGAGTTTATGGACTGCCGCCAGTTGGGTTAGCAACCGAACACTTCTGGCGGCGAAGTGATGGCCGCGATACTCAGGCTTCACACTGTACCCGATGTGACCACGATAGAGGACGAGCCGATCGGGATTACCAATTCTCAAACTAATACTGCCGACCACTATCGATGAACCCTCTCGCACCATATTGAAATAATAGGTCGGTACCCCTTCCCTTTCAGGATCAACCTTCAGATATCGATCGAGCGCCAGCAGGAGTTCACGATCTTGGAGATTCCCTGGTTCAATGAACATCACATGACCTTTATCCAGATAGCGTATGGTCCCTAGGTGAACGGTTACGATGACTTGTAACCGTTCAGGTGGTCTTCCATCCGCTCGGCCTCCTGATTCTCCACCAGCGCTCAATCCAATACCCAATACAGCACCATTGAACGGAAGTGGTGACGAGCAAGATGGCTGCCGCAATCCAAGACTCTGTGGTGACGCACATCTCCGGTAGAAGATATCTCAATAACCAGAACAAAAAATCACCGGGTAAGGCTAACGCTGCACCGGGAAGATCAAGCAACAAGAGAGCTTTCAGTATGACACTCTCATAGTGCAAATGGACGGTGCGGCCTGTTATGAAGCTTTCTCCAGCATAGTTGGGTCGGTCATGACATTCGCGGGGTACAGCTTCCTTGAGGCCAAAAGAATAAATCACAAGGCATAAGTGGACGCTGGCTAATGCCAGGCCGAGGCGGCTGTGCGAAATTCTCTGGAGGAAACGAAGCCCAGATTTCAGCATTGATCAATATGCCCCCGATAAACACTCGTACTGAGGTGAGGTTGACGCCGAACCGACGCGTTTTGTTCCCTGCGAAACTTTGCGCTCAGACTGCCATGTAAATCAGTAGACATTCCCCTGCATGCGGGCTAATCTGGGGCCGTGCTGACGCTCGACCAACTCGGAATCCCTGAAGAAGATTGGAGCGACGCGCCCGCCTCCATGCGTGCGGCGTTGATATTTCTCCTCCAGCAGAATCAGCGCCTGGAAAATCGCTGCGCCACTTACGAACTACAAGTCCAGAGGTTGGAAGCCGAACTGCAACGGCTTAAAAAGCTGGAGTTGGAAGTGGCCGAGCTGCGCGAGCGGTTGGGGCAAAATTCACAGAACTCTTCTAAACCACCCTCCTCCGATCCGCCCTCAGTTTCACGCCCAGGCAAGCATCAGCCGAGTGGTCGCAAGCAAGGCGGTCAACGCGGCCACCAAGGGCACGGACGGGCACTCCTGCAGCCCGAACAAGTGGATCGGATCGTCGAGTTGCGCCCGGTCAATTGTCACCAATGCGGCTCGCTCTTACTGGGCGATGATCCTGAGCCGGCGAGACGACAGCTCAGCGAACTGCCACCGGTCAAAGCGGAAGTGACCGAGTATCGGCGCCACACTCTGCATTGTCTCCATTGCGGCGCACAAACACGAGCCGAGTGGCCTGAAGAACTGCCCTCGGGAAGCTTCGGGCCGCGTGCGCAGGCCATAGTCGCTTATCTAACCGGAAGGCTCGGGCTGAGCCATCGTGACGTAGTCGAGGCGATGGAGACATTGCACGGTATGAGCCTCGGCTTGGGGAGCGTCTCAGCGATCCAGCAACAGGTCTCGAACGCGCTAGAGCAGCCGGTGAAGACAGCGCAGCAGTATGTGCATCGACAACCAGTCAATCATGTCGATGAGACGGGATGGCCTGAAGGCGAATGGAACCGACCAATAATAATGCTGAGCGGCCATTGCGGCGCGCGGTGCTGTGGAGGCGGAAGTCCTTTGGGACACAGAGCAAGACAGGATCGCGATTTGTCGAGCGAATTCTGACAGTCGTAACAAGCTTGCGACAGCAGGGACGTGATGTGCTGAACTATCTGACCACAGCCTGCGCCTCAATCAATGTTGGAACTGGTTCCATCTGCCTCCTGCCGGATTCTTCCTGAACTCAGAGTTGGCTGATCGACTCTAGCGACTGGCGCCCGCTACTCATACCTCAACGCCACCATTGGGTCCACCTTCGTAGCGCGATAGGCCGGTCGCAAGCACGCCAGAAGCGCGACCAGCAGCGCTAGAGCGGAGATGCTCAGAAACGTGCCCGGATCTGTTGAGGTAATTCCGTACAGATGCGTCGTTAGCACGCGAGCCAGCGCGAGGGATCCAAGAACCCCCGCGCATACGCCTCCGAACGCAAGCGCCATCCCTTGACGAAGGATCAGTTTGAGAACGTCGCCACGCTGCGCTCCGAGCGCCACCCGCACGCCTATTTCGTGCATGCGCTGCGCCACGGAATGCGAAATCACGCCATAGATTCCCGCCGCCGCGAGCGCCAACGCGGCCGCAGCGAACGCCCCCAGCAGCAATGCGTTGAAGCGCCGCGCCGCCGCCGAGGCCGCCACTACCTGCTCGACCGTGCGGATCTCCATGACTGGTTGGTCTTTGTCGATACGCCGGACGACGTCGCGCAGCAGCGGCATTAGGCTCAGCGGGTGACCGGCGGTCGCAACCACGACCGACATTTCCGCGCTCGGGCTCTGTTGCAGCGGAACGTAAACTTCGGGCGCCGGCTGTTTCTCAAGACCGCGGTGCCTGACGTCGCCCACCACGCCCACGATCTCGTGTGGAGTGGGCGTCCCTCCCCACGTAAGCTTGATGACTTGTCCGATTGCGTTTCCGCCTGGCCATAACGCGCGCGCGAAGGCTTCGTTGATTATGGCCACGTCGGCCCCGCCCGCTCGATCCTGTTCGGCGAAGCCCCGTCCTTGTCGGAGTGGGATGCCCATCGATTGGAAATACCCAGGACTCGCCACGCGATAGGCGACACTGCCCGTCTGTTCCGCCTCGGCGCCCTGCAGGCCGGGCGCGCGATAGCCAGTTGTAAAATCACTTCCATTCATCGGCAGCGCGTTCACAAGGCCGACCGACCGAACTCCAGGCGACTTCTCCAGGCTTCCTAATAGATTCTGGAAGAAAACCAGTTTCTGGGACGCCTCTGCATACTTCACCGCCGGCAAGCTGATTTGCGTCGTCAGAACGTTCTCGGGGCGAAAGCCCGGCGGCTCCTTTTGCAAGAGATAAAAACTTTTCAGCAACAGTCCCGCGCCGACCAGCAACATCAGGGAAATCGCCATCTCGCCTATCACTAACGCCCCGCGAGTTCGCCTCGCCGACCGGCCGCCGGCGCCCGCGCGCCCGCTCTCATTGAGTGTCCCGCCGATCTCAACGTTGGCAGCGCGCAGCGCTGGCGCAAGTCCAAAGGCGATTCCCGTGAGCAACGACAATCCGAGCGTAAAGAGCAAAACAGGAGCGCTCATCCCGATCCCTTGAAGGCGGGCGGGAGGAATGGTGTTTGGCGGAATCAGGCTGACCAGCAAACGGGTTCCCCAGTGAGCGAGTAGCAGCCCGCAGACGCCCCCGAGGCCCGAGAGCGCCACGCTTTCCGTGAGCATCTGTCGAACAAGCCTGCCTCTACTAGCGCCAAGGGCCACCCGAATCGCAATCTCTTTCCGGCGTCCCATGGCTTGGGCCAGCGTCAGATTGGCCAGATTCGCGCAGGCGATCAGCAGGACGAAACCGACCGCGCCGAGAAAAAGAAATAGCGGCTGTCTGATCTGCCCCACCACATCCTCGTGCAGCGAAATCAGGCCTATTCCTTCGCCGCGTTTCTTTTCATCGAGCCGCGCCGCCAAGACATCCATTTCCGCTTGCGCCGCGGCCTGTGTAACGTCGGGCTTCAATCGTGCGACCACTCTGAGAAAAGAGGCTCCACGATCCTGGTTGGGCGCCAACAAGGTCCAAAGATCAATGCGACTGCTCACGTTCGGGGGGAATTGAAACCCGGGCGGCATGACGCCGATGATCGTCGGCGCCTGGTCGTCGAGTATAATCGTCTTGCCGATCAAGTTCGGATCGCCTTGAAACCTTCGTTGCCAAAGCTCGTGACTCATGACCACCACCTTGGAGCCTTGCCGCCCTTCCTCCGCAACAAACGCGCGGCCCAGCGCCGGATTGATTCCGAGCAGGAGGAAAACCTCTTCGGAGACGTCGAGCGTCAAGATGCGCTCCGGGCGGTCTCCATCCGTCAAATTGAGTCCACGCGCTCCCGCCGCATACGCCGCGACATGGGCGAATGCCGCGCTCTGCTCCTTCCAATCTCGGAACGTCGGATACGAGACGGTCATATTGAAAGCATTCCTCTGTGGCAGAGTCGCTTTAAGTCGGACAAGTTCGTCCGGCGCTTGATAAGGCAGCGGTCGAAAAACGATCGAATAGACAAGACTGAAGATCGCCGTGTTCGCGCCGATGCCAAGCGCGAGCGTGAACACGGCCACTGCCGTGAAGCCAGGTTTCTTGCTCATCATCATCAAGCTGTAGCGCAGATCCTGCCAGAGAGTTTGCATGTTTTACTCCTGAAAAATTGGTGGATTTGGCTAGTTTGTGACGTGGAAGAGCACTGAGTTTCAGGCTCTGCGAAGAATTGTGTGATATATGATATTTTTGGCAATATCCATCTGAACGGTTACAAGATATATTGTAATTCCTCACTTCATTTTCAATACAACGAATGTCACATCATCATCCTGCGGCCTGCCATCCGCCCAGTTATCGCCGGCGCCGGCCAGACATTCGATGATTTCGCGCGGCGAACGTGCGGCGGCCTCGACCAGTGTGTCCATTGTCCTCGAATAATCGAACATCTCTCCCGCATGATTGAAACGTTCGGGCAGCCCGTCGCTCATCAAGACCACCACGTCACCACAGCCGAGCGTGAGTTCGCGTTCGCGATAAGGATAGCCTGTGATGCTCCCCAGCGGCATGGCTTTGATCATCACTTCCTCCACCGATCCCGTTTCCGCGCGATATATCAACGCGGGAGGCATGCCGGCCGCCGAGATTTTCATCCTCCGCCCGTTGAGCTTGATCATCGTCAATCCCATAAACAGCGAGCGCAGGTTCATCTCCTTCAACACGCGCGACGATTGGTTGAAGATCGGGACGATCTCCGGCTCGGCCGCGAAAGTTCGGAACAGGCTCTTCATCGCCGTGACGACGGTTCCGGCCTTCAGCCCGTGCCCGGTCGCGTCACCGACCGCGACGGTCAATGTGCCGTCGTCGGACAGATGAAAATCGTAGTAATCGCCGCCGACCTCGGCGGCGGGCTTCATATAGGGAGCGATCTCCAGGTGCGGAAGTTGCGGGACGCTCTTCGGCAGCATGGAGAGTTGCAGTTGGCGCGCGCCTTCAAGCTCGCGGGCCCGCTGTTCGTTTTCGGCTTCCAGATCACGCCTCCGCCGCGCGTCTTCGATAGTTCGCTCGATCAATCGAATGTTTTCGAGCGCGAAGGATGCCGAGGCGCCGGCGGAAAGCAAAAGCCTCTTGTCATCGCTTGAAAACGGCAGATCGCCCAGGTGAGATCCGACGGAGATGACTCCGAGCAATTCGTTCTTGACCATAATCGGCAAAAGCAGGGCGGAATTCAGCTTCCGCAACAACTCACGATCCTCATTTGGTAATTCGTTTGAATCGCCGTCTTCGAGGCGCAGTTCGTCGCGGCCTTCCAGATCTACCAAAGGACCGGACCCGATCAGACGCGCGGCGCCGGCGGAACTGCTCTTCAAACCGCCGTCGCATGGATACGGCGCCGCACGACGATTATGGAAGCTGTAGACGCAATAATAAGCGCAGGGGTAATCGCCGCTCGCTTCGTCGCGCAACAAGACCGCCACGTTCGAGGCGTGCAGGGCCGACTGAATTTTGGTCGCCACCAGTTCGAGCAGTTGCGGCAAGCTTGTCGTGGCGCGCAATGATTCGGCCAACTCGGCGATAATTTGCCGCGCGTCATACGCCTGATGGAAAAACAACCGGTCAATCTTCGGCGCGACCACGCGGAGATGAAATGCCCGCGCGAGCTGCCAGACGACGATTGCGACGACGGCCGAAATGATTCCGACACTGCGCCCGCTCATCGGGTTCCAATAGAAGAACGCGTCCATCGCAAAGTACAGCGCCACGCTGACGACGACCATCAACAGCAGAACCGAACCGCGCGAGACCAGCAGATAACGCAAGCCTCGGCGGATGATCAGGCTGACGGGGATGACTTTGTGCCTGACAATCGCGTAGACGAATGAGAGCGGGACGAGCGGCAGAGTGATAAACAGCGTTGTATTGAACCACGACCACAAGGTGGGCATTCGCGGCTGAAGCCCTGACACCGCTCCCATCACCAGGAGAAAGAGATTGAAAAAACCAACGGCGCTGCCAGCCATCACCACGCGAAGCCGCCTCCTGGCGATGAGGCTTGCGGCTCGATAGTTGATCAGCAGACAGATAAGTCCCGCGGCCAGATGCGCAACAATAAGAAAATTAACGGCAAAGACGGAATATCGGAACCATTGAAATCGAAACATCCATAACCCTCCTGGCAACCTCAAGGGTACGATGACAGGCAAGAGGAGCAGGAGATAAGGCAGGTAAATCCAGGTTTCAAGGCGAGGCCACCGGCGCAGCAGCGGCGATGGATCTGGAAAGATCAGAAAGAAGTGAACGAAGACCGGCAAAAATAACACCCCCAGGGCTACCGCCGCCGATACAGCCACGCTCAACCACGAAGGCAGATTAGCAGGGCCGTTTCCCAATATAATTGTCAATGTCCCCAGCATCAGCGCCAGAAGCCATGCCTGTTTGTCATCCGGCCTGAGCAGAAAAATTATCCATGCGGTCAGTAAAAAAAGAAGGTTGACGTAATAGAGCCGATCAAACTGCGTGTGACCCTGATGGGGAATAGTTTGAATCACGACATCGCGCAACTCGCCCGCGCGCCGGATTGTCAATGTGTAGCGGGTTCCCGGCGGCACACTGTCGCTAATACCCAGGATGCGAGGGTCGTCTTTGATTTTTTTGCCATTGATCGCAATGAACTCATCGCCGATCTGCAAGCTAGTCGCAGGACCGTTGGGGTCAACGCTATTGACGCGTGGTTCCCCTCTGCCCTCCCAGGTTGCAGACCACCCGTCAGAACTTCCCTTCTTCGGCAGGGTGATTGAATAGACATACACGCTAAAATAGGCCGAAAGCAGCCCCAACACTATAACGCCGAGCAATATCCGCACACGTTTAGACATCGATCAACTCCAATGTGATTCTAAATCGGAACAATCAAGAGAGGGACAGACGTATGGTCTTTGATTATTAAATGCAATCACGCAATTCAACGTAGGGGCGGGCTTTCCCCGCCCGGATGCATCGATCACGGACGCGGGCGGGGAAAACCCGCCCCTA
>Ga0137409_10004051_pt1 | contig 15483 bp, 20 predicted proteins | sample CZODoug1_16funga_FD_122059 | JGI IMG/M metagenome (GOLD analysis project Ga0137409, IMG submission 122059) | Vadose zone soil fungal communities from Angelo Coast Range Reserve, California, USA - CZODoug1_16fungal (Hybrid Assembly) | ecosystem: Environmental > Terrestrial > Soil > Vadose zone... | reverse complement strand
TTCCGCTTACCATCTTCGGCCGCTCGACGTACTTTGGATCCTGCGTCGGGCCGCCAAAGCTGTTCGGTTCGTAGTTGACTTCCGGGCCGCCGTTTCCATCGAAACGCATGGCGCCGTCTTTGTTATAGGTTTGGAAAGGGCATTGCGGCTTATTCACCGGGAGGGAATCGTAGTTTACGCCCAATCTGTACCGGTGCGCGTCCGGATACGAAATCAGACGCGCTTGGAGCATCTTGTCCGGCGAGAATCCCATGCCAGGGACGATGTTCCGCGGCTCGAAGGCGGCCTGCTCCACGTCCGCAAAATAGTTCTCCGGGTTGCGGTTCAATTCCAGTTCGCCGACTTCGTGCAGCGGATAGTCCTTGTGCGGCCAAACCTTGGTCAGGTCAAACGGATTGATGTGATACGTCTCCGCTTCCTTCTCCGGCATGATTTGCACCGACACACGCCACTTTGGAAAGTTGCCTTCCTTGATGGCATTGAACAAATCGCGCTGGGCGTAGTCCGGGTCTTTCCCGCGCATCTCGTTGGCAGACTCCGCATGGAAATTCTTGATTCCTTGCTTGGTCTTAAAATGCCATTTCACGTAAAACAGCTCGTTGTTTTCGTTGATCAGGCTGTACGTGTGGCTGCTGAAGCCGTCCATATGGCGGTAGCCGTCCGGTGTGCCGCGGTCGGAGAAGAGAATCGTCACCTGGTGTAACGATTCCGGTGAAAGCGACCAGAAGTCCCACATCATGGTAGGCGACTTCAAATTCGTTTCCGGATCGCGCTTTTGCGTGTGAATAAAATCTCCGAATTTCAACGGGTCGCGTATGAAGAACACCGGCGTGTTGTTGCCGGTCATGTCCCAATTGCCCTCTTCCGTGTAAAACTTGAGCGCGAACCCGCGCGGATCACGCTCGGTATCCGCCGATCCCTTCTCCCCACCCACCGTTGAGAACCGGATGAACGTCGGTGTCTTCTTCCCAATCGTGCTGAACAACTTCGCCGCCGTGTACTTGGTGATCTCTTTGCTCGTGCACACAAAATGTCCGTGTGCGCCCGATCCTTTGGCGTGAACCACGCGTTCGGGAATCCGCTCGCGGTTGAAATGGGCCATCTTTTCAAAGAGCAAGAAATCTTCGAAGACCACGGGGCCACGCGGCCCCACCGTGAGCGAATTCTGGTTGTCGCCTACGGGGCGTCCGGCGTCCGTGGTCATTTTCTTGCGATCTTTTGGCATAGGTTGTTCCCTCCCCAGCCAGATTAGTCCGGGCGCATCTATACATCCAATATATAGTTCGCATAGAATGGATAGGCGCGACCTATGGAACTCCACCAGCTCAGGTATTTCTGCGCGATCGCCGATACTGGCAGTTTCACCCGGGCGGCGCAGCATACTCACGTCTCGCAGCCTTCTCTTTCGCAGCAGATTCGAAAACTGGAAGATGAATTGGGGGCCCAGCTCTTTGATCGTCTCGGCCGTGCGGTTCAACTCACGGAACTCGGGCGATTGTTTCTTCCGCGTGCGCGAGCGATACTCCGCGACCTGGAAGCCGCGCGAAGCGATGTCGTCGAGAAGAAGATGTCGATCAGCGGGCCGATTTTCGTCGGCGTGATCCCGACGATCGCCCCGTATTTTCTGCCGCCGATCCTGGCCGCATTTTCCCGGAAATGCCCAGAGGTGCGCGTCACGATCGCGGAAGAAATTACACCACTACTGCTCGAAAGACTTCGCGCGGGAACGATGGATGTAGCAATTGTGGCGCTGCCGCTGCAAACCCGGAGTCGCGACTTCCAAACATTCCCTGTGATGGTGGAAAAACTGTATGCGGTACTGCCGAGGCATCATTCGCTGGCAAAGCGCCGCGCGGTCTCGCTCGAAAAGTTGCAGGATGACCCCTTTCTCCTGCTGCGCGACGGCCATTGCTTCCGCGAAACTGCTGTCGCGGCCTGCAAACGAGCCCGCCTGAACCCTAAGATTATCTTTGAGAGCGGCCAGTTCAGCAGCATTCTGAGTATGGTGAGTGCGGGACTCGGTGTGTCGATTGTCCCGGCGATGGCTGTGGAGAAACGCCCGGGGTGCCGCTACGTTCCACTCACGGACGAACGTGCCACGCGGACGATCGGCGTCGTGACGCTGAACGGAAGATCGCCGACCCGGGCGACCGATGCTTTTATCACTCACCTTGGCGCGAGATCATGATCGTGCGAGCTAGATCGGAGTGGCGCTTATTTCTGAAACGTCGGTAACCGGATTTACCTCCAACAACACGGACTCAGGTTTCACTAGAGCACTTACCCCACTTACCCCACTTTTCGCGAATCGATACCCAGCTTTTTCATTCGCGTGAGCAAGGTAGTCCGCTTTAGGCCCAAGCGGGCTGCAGCGCCCTGCGGACCGCCGACGTGTCCCTTGGTCTCTTTCAGGATTCGCACAATCCTATCTTGTTCATCGAAGGCGCCAGCTTTTGGAAGAGCCAAGGTTGCGCCACCGTTTGCCAATTCAGGCACCGAGATCGCTAACGTGCTGTTGCGCGTCAGGATCACCGCACGTTCCACGAGGTTCTGAAGTTCGCGAACGTTTCCGGGCCAATGGCAACGCATGAGTTTTCGCAGGGCTGCTGCGGGAATGCTTTCGATTTGCTTTTGCATACGGCGCGCGTACCTCTGGCTGAAGTATCGCACTAGCAAGGGAATGTCGTCCGGTCGCTCGCGCAAGGGAGGAACGCGGATGGGAAAAACATTCAGCCGGTAGTAGAGGTCGCTTCGAAATTGCCTCTCTTCGATCATCCGGTCCAGGTCACGGTTGGTTGCAGCGACCAGCCGAACGTCGACTTTCTTCGCACCCCTGCGAATTACACATTTGAACTTCTTGGCGAACAACAAGTGGGGCCTTATCACTGCTTCGTGGTCCGGGCAATGCCAAAACGGCGAGACAAGTCTGTATTTGAAGGAAAGGTGTGGATTGATACTCAGGACTTCGCTGTCGTCCGGATCGCCGGGCATCCCCCAAAGAAACTCTCCTTCTGGATCGAACGCGCCGACTTTGTGCGCGAGTATCAAAGAATAGATGGATTCTGGCTTTCAAAAAAAGATGAAACATTTGCAAAGGTCAGACTGTACGGACATAAGGTTCTCACCATCGACCATCAGAACTACACCGTAACCGGAGCAAAAAACACCGAGGAGTCAGCTCAAAATTCTGACAACTAAGGATACTCGCAAATTCATCAGCTTCCGCCCTGATGTTTCACTCATCGTGCTCGATGATGCTCTCCCGTTCAGGTTAGGATCCATTGTGAAAGGGGCTGATGAGAAGAACGCAGCCCACGGTTTACGGTAACGCGCAACGGTCGTGCGGTTTCACTTGCGTGGCAAACGTGGTCCAGGCCAATCTGGTGGCCTGCGAATCAAAAGCAACAGCGGGACTCGCCATCAACGTGGGCATGAGGTACCGATATACGTTGAATCAGACGCCATAAGGCTTCACTCCATCCCTTCGAACTCTTCTGGTGGACGATAGCGTAACCCCGAATGCCGACGACACGCGGTTTGGCTACCTAAACTTCAATCCGGCTCCAGGGCACTTCGTCGATATTCCTTAGGTGCCATACCCATGACTCGTTTGAAAGCCTTGCTAAACGCGGCGTCAGAGTCGTAGCCAACTGACTTTGCTATCTCGAACAGTTTCTTATCACCTTCCTGCAACAATCCGGTGGCCTTGTACATCCGCCAGTTCGTCAAATACTCGAGTGGCGTTTCCCCAAGCAGTTCTTTGAACCTCAATGCAAAGGCAGAGCGAGACATACCTGCTGCCGCGGCCAGTGTTTCCACCGTCCATGGATTCTCGACTCTCTCGTGCATTGCCTTGAGCGCCGCTCCAATTTTTGGATCGAATCAAGTGGGGAATACGAGGGCGACAGTTCGATAGAAAGAAGTCTTCATGTGGAGCGCGAATTAATTGAGATTCACCAACAACGGGTGTGCAGCGAGTGTAGGTGCCCATTCTCCGATCCGGGATGTGTTCTTGATGCCCTGACGCTGAACGAACTCTTCCAGCATCTCAAAGCGATGCTTGAGCAGACCATCGCCAGGCACGTATCCCTCACTCCTTCGCAACGGCAAGCTATGATGTCCCCGCCACAGCTTGCCGTAGGGATTGCCACAGCTTTGCGCTGGTCTTGGCCGAAGCGCGCGCCCCAAGGCCAGGGTTCGAAGCGATCTCTGTCAGGTTGAGAGAACGAAACGCGCAGAAAATTAGGCGCTTAGCAGCGCTTTCGGTCTACGGACACTCGAAGCTCCCATATCAAATAATGTAATCCCGGCAAACATATTGCACGCCTTGATCGGAGTGGTGCACCACTCCAGGCGGTGGCTGTCGATTGGCAATTGCATGTTTCAAAGCACGAAGCGGAAGGTTGACTTGTAAGGTCCACTCGAGCGCCCAGCCAACGACCATGCGAGAAAAACCATCCAGAATCACTGCTAGATAGACAAACTCTGTCCTGAGGCGAATATTAGGTTATGTCAGCTATCCAGAGTTGATTCGGACCGGACATTTTCATCCGACGGGGTAAGTTTGAGCGGATTTGGACCGCGCGAACGGGATCGTGCGAAGCAAGAGAGGGGGTTCTCGTCGGACGGTCAACAGATTGTCTTCGCGCATGATTCGCGCCACTCGCTTGTGATTTACGATCATTCCGCGTTTTCGTAATTCGGCTGCCACCCTCCTGTAGCCATACCGCCAGCAATGCTCCAAGACGACATCCTGAATGGTCGACCACAGGTTTATCTCCTCCTCAGCTGGCCACCCATCTCCCAAGTATCGATAGAACCCCGACCGGCTCACCTGCGCCAATTGGCACATTCACTCGACACTCAGGCCACCTTGCAATGGCATCTTCGCTCTTATTTCGTTGTAGATACCTCGCCGCCAGAGGCAAACCTCTGCCGACGCCGAGCCCCTCCTCGTTGCAAGGCACGGCTGAAAAAATCCACTTCCATGTTTTGTTCACCAATACCCGCTTAAGTGCAAGAAGCTGTTTGCGCAATATGAATTCGCGCGAACGCCCAGTCGGAAGACTCGCATCCTCCACTCTGTCACCCCAGTTGTAAAGCAGGTGGCGTACTACCCCGATCTCGAGCGAGAGCCTCGTGATGTTGTCGCAAGCGATCATTCGTTCAACTGTCTGCTGCCGAAACTCCCTGCTGTATCGCTCACTTTTTTTTCGCTCCACTTTGAGCTCCTTTCCCGCAGAGGGTGCAATACAGAACTGTCTCTGTCCAGGGGTTCACTCCATTGGCCCAAAATGCGAGGGAATGGATTTTGGAATCCGCGGAAATGCTTTACAATGAATGTGACTCGTACCGTGGGCGTGTAGCTCAGCTGGGAGAGCACCTGCTTTGCAAGCAGGGGGTCGCAGGTTCGAACCCTGTCACGTCCACCAACATCTTCCTGCCTTTCAAGCACTTGCTAATTCGGCCTTTGTTCGACTTCCGAAAGTTGGGTCCATTTGGGTCTAATAAGAAGCTTCTCCACTTTTTCGACCGCTCTGCGCTGCACTTCGGGAATCGCGTGCAGATAAATCTGCGGTGTGACCTCCGGCGATGCATGGCCTAGAAGAGCCTGCACAGTGCCCAGCGGCGCTCCTACAGCGTCCAGCAACGTCGCGTGGCAATGACGCAAGGCGTGCCACGTTATCGTGGGCAGGCCGAGTTTCTTGCACGTAGGTCGCAGTTGGCGTTGCAGAAGGTTTCGTCGGCAGAGTGGGCGGCCTGAGTGAGTTGCGAAGACTAATTGCTCAGGATCGCTCACATCTTGGCCCAAAGCGAAAAGTGTTGAAACTGCCTCCTGACCCAATGGAATTGCACGGACACTCCGCTTGGTTTTCGGCTTGTCGAAGTGCCCTTCGTAAACAGTCTCCGTTACGCGCAGCAATCGGTCGTTTAGATCGACGTTCTTCCATCGAATCGCGAGAAGCTCGCCGATTCGCAATCCTGTCATCGCTAAAAGCAACGCGATGGATTTGGCGGGCTCTGAAAGAACGATAACTAATCGCTTCACTTGCTCCGGCGTAATGACGGGCCGTTCCTGGTTGCAATCCCTCCTCGGGAGTCGCGTCTTGCGTACTGGGTTGTCGGAGATGTAGCCCCACTCCTCCGCCGTGCCCAGCACTTTGCTCAACGCACATCTGATGTGGTGCACGGTCTCCCACGCAAAGCCATCACGAAGCTTTGCTGCGAGAAGAGTCTGGATCGCTTCGCGCGGGATGTCGGGAAGCCGCCGCTCACCGAAAGCTGGAATCAGATGAGCGCGGAGCATGTACTTGTAGTGCGTTTGTGTTGCGTACTTGAGTGTCGGGAGCACAACGGGTTCCCAGTCCATCTGCACGAATTCTTTCAACGTGCGCATGGCCTGTGGCCGCTGACTTCCGCTATTCAATGTACGAAGCCGCTCTGAGAGAGCACGCAAAGCGAGACGGCGCGTACAGAACTCTGCGACGGTACCGATTGCGATTGACCGGCGCATCCTTCCCATTGTTCCGTCAGCGTTGATGACATCCTCCCACCAGCGGGCAACCCAAACTTTCTCGCGTTTGCCACGCTTGAAAAGCGACCCTCGTTGAAATCGCCTGCGAACCATCGTTCCTCCTTCGATGGCCCGCTTGGCTTGTTCTGTGTCGCTTTCCAGTGTAGTGGACATGTCAAGCAGCTTCGCGGTCTCTCCGCTGGCGCTGCACCCAGGCCATTACTTCGTCAGCACGGAAACGCCAGTACTTCCCGAGGCGATATCCGGGCAGGCGATCTATCGAGCGTTTTGTCGTGTGTCCGTACACCCAGGAAACCGGCACCTTCAAGAGTCTGGCTGCTTCTTGCACCGTCAGAAGTTCGGTGTGATTTTCATCTCCGTTCGGCATAACTGTGGCCCCCTTTTTCTAGAGCTGCTTCGATTTGCGAATTCGAATGTTTCCAAAAGGTCTTCGGCGTGGTTCCTTTCTCAATTTGGACGCGGGCAAAACACTTTGCGTGATCACCGCGCAGTTGGGCTGGAGCGACCCCACGAATTACTTTGGGCACGGAAACGTGCACAAAAGGGGGGCCCCTCCAGCCCAATCCGGTGTTTTGTCCGCGCCCAAATTGATCGTCGCAACCTGCGCAACTTCTTTGGCTTCGGACTCTTCCAGAAAGCCGAGGGTGAACCGAAGGGTGACGGATGGGATGATCTGTGTCTTTCATGCACCGTTCACCCTCAGAAGATGGGTTCGCACAAAAGAGATCTGGGGAAGAAGAACCCGAAGACCCCTTCGCGGGTGAGTTCTCTGAGCCAAAATCAAAATCAACCACTTGCGTCTGCTGCAAATCGGAGGCACCAGAATACGGCTTGAATTGTGGGCTCCGGAAAGACGAATCAGAATTGAGTGCTTCTGACGCGATGATTTTGCGCTCCCGTCGCGAGTCTACGGAGAACGCAACATTCTTGTTGCTCGAATCAGAGCCATGGAACAAGGCCACAGACGAAGTGCGAGAAATAGCAGAGAAACAACTAGGCCGAGGTTCACCCGCGACAAATGGGGTACAGATTGCCCCTGTTTCCATGAGCCAAGAATTAGGGCCACATTGCACCCGCTTTTCGTATGGACGACTGTGGCCCACTATTTCACAGTCAGAGAAGGCCACGCGATCTCGAATATTATGCGTCTCGCTCATTTCGGAACTGCACGACCGCAAACTCCCCCCTACTATATAGAGGGCGAAAACTTGAAAAACCTCACCGAGAAAAGTCAATCTTTGCAATTACAAGAAACTGTATTTCGGTCCACACGGTTCTTTCCCTCTCCGAACAAGGTCAATGACTACCACTGCCAGGCTTCCCCATGCGTGCATCCGGGAAACGCCTAGAAAGTCCCTCTATCTATAGAGAGGCAGAAAAAACGGGGAATGTCAGCAAGAAAGTTCACTTTTCTTTGGTTTCCAAACGTTATATTGGGGCACCTCAAATTCTCACTGACAGGATATGCCGCTTGCCACAGTCGCGTGTCATACCTTGTCACACTAGCGCGGGTATCATCTGGGGAGTTGCGATGGCTTTTCTGACTTATCCATCGGCTTGCGCCAGCGGTGTCAGTGAGTTGTTTTTGGTAGTTCGGTGCCTCGGTTCAGAATTTCCAGGTAGCGGTGATACGTGAAGAGGCGATGGCGCTTCTTGCCAGTCGTCTCACGAACCATGCCGAGCTTCGCCATGTGCTGCAAAGCCTTCGCCACAGTGGGCGCAGAGAGAGAGAGTTGTTCGGCTGTTGTGGGGATTGTGATGATCGGCTTGCGTTGAAGGTGTAGGTGAACCCGCAGAACCGATCCAGCAGGGCGGCCAAGCTCCTCAATCTTCCGGCGGTCCTTTTCAATGAGCGTGAGTATCTCCCTAGATGTATCGGCTGCCTGTTGAGCGGTCTCCTTCACCCCTGTGAGAAAGAATTCAAGCCAAGTCTCCCAGTCTCCGTGCGTGCGAACGCGGTCAAGCAATTCGTAATATTTCTGCCGGTTCATTTTGAAATAAAGGCTGAGGTAAAGAATGGGCTCACGGATAGCACCGGCGACGCACAGCAAGAACGTAATCAGCAAACGACTCAGTCGCCCGTTTCCGTCCAGGAAGGGGTGAATGGTTTCGAATTGCACATGCACGAGGGCCGTCTTCACGAGAAGAGGTAGGTCTTCGTGCTCGCGATGCAGGAACTTTTCGAGCGCCCCCATGCATTCCATCAATAGATCTGGCGGAGGCGGAACAAATGCAGCGTTACCGGGCCGGGTGCCTCCAATCCAGTTTTGTGTCTCGCGGAATTCACCGGGCCGCTTCTGGCTGCCGCGCCCTTTGGACAAGAGAATCTTGTGAATCTCGCGAATCAGACGAAGAGACAACGGAAAATCTTCGCGGAGTCGACGAAGCCCGTGATTCATCGCTGCCACGTAATTTGAAACTTCCTGAACGTCCTCCAGCGGGACGCTGGGGGCTTCGGCGCTTTCGAATAGCATCAGGTCAGAAAACGACGACTGAGTGCCCTCGATCTGCGAAGAGAGTACGGCTTCCTTCCGAACGTAAAGGTAAATGAAGAGCGAGGGGTCGGGCAGGATGGACGCAAGCCCGTCCAAGCGTCCGAGCGCTTGGTTCGCCTGCTCAAGCAGGGGCAACAGTGGCTGAAGGACTAGGGGCGGTTCGGGCGGCAACGACGGCGGCACATAGGCCCGGAAGGATTCGTCCTTGAAGGTCTTGAGGACGTAGGTCCCTAGGCGGCTATTGGGTTTGGTTGGTGTCGCCATCACAAAAGCATCGTTTCGTTAGAAATTTACTAACGAAACTATATGCCATTTTAGTTTCGTTATCCAGAGTAAGGGACTTATCCGCTCGAAGAGGTCACGCCGGATCTCGAATTCCCGCTCCCTAAGAAGTTTTCGGACCCTCAGCGACGAGGTAGCCAAGCGCTGAGTAGCCAGCTAACCGTTTCTTGTACATCCGGGCGAGCATGGGCACCAGCACATCAGAGTAGTCGTACACGAGCACTTCCTTCTTGTTCTCGTGAAGACGATGTAGTCGGCCTACGTACTGCTGGAGTGTTCCTTTCCACGAAATCGGCATCGCAAGAAACAACGTGTCAAGACGGGCATCGTCGAAACCTTCGCCGAGATAGCTTCCTGTCGCCAGAATTATGCGTGGTTCATCTGGGGAGACGAGTGAGAGGGACTCGGCGATTTGCTTCCTTTGTTTTGCCCCCATACCGCCTTTTAGGACAAAGATGTGCTGGCATATCCCGTGTAGGCGTCCAGCAAGGTAATCCAGATGCTCTTTCCGGCTCGTCAAAACAAGTGGCGATCGTCCATCAGACAAAACTTGCTGCATGTCTTTGACGATCAGATCGTTTCTCTGCTGGTCGGTGACAAGCGCGCTGTAAATATCGTGGTTCATGGTCTCTTGCTCTGAGCGTTCCCAAGCAAAGTCGGTAAACCGCGGTATTACCGTGCGTTGAAGCGGCGAAGACTGGGCAGCTTTCTTGGGGCTGAGATAAAAGCGTATGGAACCGCACTGCATGTAAATGATGGGATGGTGTCCGTCCTTCCGGGCGGTAGGTGAAATTGTCATGGCCCCTCTCCGAATGTTCCTGATTGGAAGCGGCTTAAGGGCATTGCAGGGGACGTCAAGGGAGTGCGCCGCGATAAACCGGCGCGGAGTTGCGAATGGAAGAGTCGTACAGGTAAGGCGTAGCGAGCCAACCTAACCCCCGAGTCATGCGCGGGCAGTCGCAAGGCTGCACGTGAAGCGTTGACAGGGGCACATGCAGGCCAGGTATTGAGCCGCGAAATGTTCGGAAATCAGAGTGCCGACATGGTTCGCTATGTGCGGAAGGCTACATCGGTGGTTGCGAAATCGTAAGCATCGACTGGACTCTGCGAGGTCTGAGACCATGACATCCATGGAAACTCCGCGCGCGGCGCCCGGCCTAGAACGTGATCGCACCCGAAATTTGCACTGAGTATCCCTGGAAGGTTGAGCTGTTTAAGAACTCTCGAAAATACTTAACGCCCAAGCTCACCTTCCTAACCGGCAAAACGACATTCGCCGCAAAACCGAGAGCGTTAACTCTGTAATGCGCTGCCACTTGCGCCGGGGTAACGGTCGGCCCATTCTTGTCACTCGTCTGCCATTGGCCGTAGCCGGCCAGTCCCAGCTGCAGGCGCAAATCTTTTTGCAGCGGGAAGGTCTGAGTTACCGAATAATCGAGATCAAAAGTCTGACCTGGATGAATGTTGGTGCATTGCTGGGTACCATGAAATTCGTACATCTCTAACGCGGAGACGGCGGTCGTTTTGCTGCTGGTCAGGTAGATGGTTTCGCCCGCCGACACGACATTTGTCCAATAACCAGAGCCGACATTGTTATTCGCCCCGGCACTGAATCTCCCGGTGGGCGCCAAGAACCCATAAACGGCCCGTATGTCAGCGTGTTTCGTGCGCCAGCCCAGGATGAGCGGCTGGTAATAGGAGTCTGCTAGTCCTCCGCCGCCACTGAGCGCGCCCTCAACATTCGACGTAAGCGAGTTGTTGGCGATCGGCAGCGTAGCCGAGACCGAATATAGCGCCCCTCCCAATACCCTTACCTTTTTCTTTTTGACCCAAACGAAACTGTTCATGTCCATCAGCACCGAGTTTCTCCCGATGGCCAGAACCTCGCCGTTAGGACCCCGCAGTTCGTCGCGGAAGTACGATAAGAAAGAATTTGAGTATGTGAACCCTGAGTCGGGCGTGACCCCAGAGTTCGTAGCACTCATCCCGAGGGGGTATACGCCTCTGACCTGTGCTTGCAATGGTGCGGAGGGAACAAAGAGGCAGAAAATGACAAGCAATCCGGCTGAAATTCTCGAGCAGCCAGTAATATGTGCCTCCCTGCCGCTCGCAACCACGAGTGTGCAGGGACGGCGCCAGAGTCTCACGGAGATATGGAAGGTCATCCAGCGGTAGCGCGACGTGCACCCCGTTTGGCCTGAGTCCCGCTCGTGAGTGGTATCGTTGCTAGGTTTCTCCAAAAGTTCTCCAAGGATTCCACGCCACCGAACAACGTGGTGAAGATTGTGGAGTCCGCCAGCAAGATGTCGCCTGCTCGGGCACCGCTGGGAGGCATCCAGATCAACGTATTGAACTCCCTATTTCCCGCTTCGGTGAATGGATGCGGTCTGGACATATCAATCGGTTGTCTGGCCAACACTTGAACGGACTTGGAGTCCTCGGTCGTCAACGCATAGTGGGGCAAATGGGGGTGGAAATTAAAGGTCGTTACTCCCTTGAGCCAGCCACGCGAATCCAAATCTCTTATCGCGGTCAATGGAGCAATCTGGTTGCTTCCGTTGACTACTGCGGGACGAAGACCATATCGATTTTCGACCGGTACTCCGAGCCCCTTCATCAGTGAACGCGTGTATTTGCCAAAGCGTTGCTGACGGGGGACCAAAGGGTCTCCGTGGTGTGCATATTCCATCGCCCGTTCTTTCACATCGGTTGACACGCCCACGTCGTGATGCGGGCCAAGGATTAGGCACGTCCCTTCGCGGGTAAGGAACTGCCTGACCGCCTCAATTTCTCCCGGGGCGGCTTCCTGCTCAGTGACCATATGGTCGAGACCAAACACCATCAGCGTGTCGGTGTCAGAGAGCACCTGTTCGTCGAGCGGCAGTCTTTGGCCCGCTTGGTCAATCCGCTGGTAAACAGCGACGGGGTGCCCTGTCGTCTCGCCCACGAGCGCCTGGAACCTAACGGTTGACAGGTGGAATAGCTCAAGCGTGCCGGCAATTCCTTGTAAGAACATCCTCTCTGAATACTCGACCGTCTCATAATCGGGCCAGGCAACCCGGCGAACCTCGGTCATGGTTGAAAAGCGATTGTCGAGTTCGGCCACGTCTCGGTTGGCTTCCCACGGGTAACTCCAGGTCCAATAAATGCTGAACCGTCTCTCCCCGGGAGTGTAATTTCGTGGTGTGTGGATTTGATTATACGTTCGTGGGGCGGGTTTCAATTCGCTCATTCTGCAGCGTCCTTTCTGTTGCGAATCACCGATTTGTTTAGAGGTTCCCATTCCCGAGTGCGCCGAGGTACCGAAGCGCACTAATACCGGGAAGGAAGAAATAGGCGCCACCGCGCACCGTTGTGAAGGCTGGCAATCCCTTAATCTGCTTGCGAATTGGCCGTTTCGGGATTGTTATGTCATACGTGCCATCCTGAGTGCCCACGAACGGATCGCGCTCATTGCCTAATTCGTGAAAGTTCGGATCGTTTGCCCAGACGTTCATCGCGAACTCAAACTGGCGGACGAGGCTGGCGCAACCAACAAAGGCGGCGATGCCGCGCTCTCTGCCGTCTTCAGGCGCGTCCTCCGGCAAGGGAGGGCCATAGGTCCCACCGCGCCGAATCATCTTGCGCCGCTGCATGTTCGCCGCTGTGTCGCGCGGGTTCATGCGTCGAATGTGCGAACCGAGCGGACAGGCATACCCGTACGGGTCTGTCCGCGCATAGGAGAAGTCATTCGTGTGCTGGAGGTCAGCGCCGAGCTCAGGAGCATCTTTCTCCGGCGAGAGAACAAGCGGAGCGCCGCTTCGCCAGCGTCCCATGAGCTTGGCCGCGATCAACTCTTGCTGTTCCGGGGTTTCGCCGTGTTGCCGGAGAAAATCGCGAAACGCGCCTACGTGCTCTTCCAACTGAAGGTATGCCAGATAGCTACCATTCCGCGAAAGCATCACAGGCTGCGGCATGTCTGCGGGCCCACCGTCTTCGTCCGGGTAGCCAAGAAAGAATTCGCCCGCTTTGATGGGCGGGCCAGAGCCAGGTGTTGGTTCGGCGTCGATTCCTTCGATCACTGGCTGCGAGAGTCGATCGCGGTAACCGAAATGTTCGTGAGCGTGGTCAAACGGCGGTATAGCCTCCAGGTCCAGGGAGGAGAGCATCTCCACTCCAGCGCACCGCGAAACAAACGTTTCGTGCTCTTGCCGACATCGTTCGCGCTCCGCGACATCACGGGCGAAAAGCACGACAATGGCGTGAAGGTCGGGACTTGCCAGGCCTCCGACCCAATGCTCCGGGTGGTTCGCGCCGGTGGTGCCGAGAATCTCTGCACGAGCTGGCATGCCCTGACGGAATTCTTCCGGAAACGAGGCTAACGACACCTCATCCACGCCGACCGCTCGCAGGCCGTTCCACGTGAAGGCTATGGTCACCCACCTGGAGTCGAGCGTGCTCGACCTTACCGCTTGTGCCGTACCCACTCGGTCGAGGATACCTATTATCCAGGCACGGGCACCCTCGGGACGCCGAAACGTCAAGAATTCGTATCGCGCAGCGAGTGCAGGTGGGCGCGCAATCAGGAAATGCTGGATGTCATGTAGCTCAAGCAATGCAGGATCTCCGCAAACAGATTCTTGCTACTGCATCTGGTTGAGCATTTCGGAAAAGGACGCCTTGAGGTGCAGAGCCTTCTTAATCTCATCAGCGCTGACGAATGGATACTCGCCGTACTCTAGAAAGCTCGGACATTGGTGCTCGCGAACGAACTTAACGAACGCTGGTGCGTTCGTCTTCCAGTCCTTCGGAAACCCTTCGAGATTCTCGAACACCGTGTTCAAGCCAGCAGCGTCGAACAGCGCAATGGCATCCTCGGTGTATTTGTCGAAATCGGTGTCGAAGATTCCCTGGTACATAAAGTACTTGTCCTGGCCGACGTCGAAGAGCACCCACCGCAGATAGTGAAGCTTGAGCGGCGCGAGGAGTTCAGGCGATCCTTGTAGAGCCTTCTCGATTGTCTTTCCGTACTGACGGATCACTTCCTCCTTTCCGGGCTTGGTCTTCGCGATGATAGTGAAGCCATAACACGCCGGGCTCTTCGGATAGATCGGACCGTATCTCCCCTGTTCAACCTTGAAATATCCTTCCTTGGGGATGGCCATCGCCCGTGGCTTCGTCCAGTCGTTTTCCCTGGGTGCCGCGCCAGCCTGCAACTTCCCCGGATCGTCATGTCGGACTGCTTGTGTTGCCATCTCGACCTCCTTAAGAGCACGCGTGAATCCTCGACCCTGTTTGACACTCTCCGTTCAGCCGCATCGCAACCAGACCCATGGGGGAAGGGCTACGCTTTCGGTTTCAGTGCCACTTGACCTAAGATCTTTCGCAGCCAAAGTGCAAGACCGCTAGGCGGAAGCCAACTGTCATTTCAAACAGGTGGTGGAACCCATAATGATTCTGAGACTTAGAGTTCGTCGTACATTGCGGGGCAGCCGAAGTCAACCCACTAGTTCACAACTGTCAAACCTCGTTAGAAATGTCCCCTTTGCTACCTCGTTAGAAGTGTCCCCTTTTTGCTTTTCGTTTTTCTTCTTTTCTTTGTCGTCGGCCTGGCCCGGAGCGCAGCCCTGCGGAGCCCGAAGGGCGGAGCGGTTAGGGCGGAGCGGAGGGCCAGGCCGACGACGGCCGCGCCGCCATCGCTGCTAACTTCCTGGCTCGTTGCCGCTCTCCTCGGCGGGCCGCCTCTCGCCACGGGTGGTTGCTCGGCGGCACCCACTTCCGCTGCACCTGCGGCGGCTGCGGTTCGGGAGCTGGCTTCCCAGCGGGTTTCCTCTCCCTCTCGATGGGTGGCCGAGGTGCCGGAATTTCCTGCCACCGCAGCGTGCGCCCGCGATACTCGATCGCAAGGTTCCCGTGCCGCCCTTCATACACCAGCACTTTATCCTGCGCTGACGCACTCTGACGGCTCTGCGGCACCAGTTGCAACCACCGATTCTGATACCGCAACACCCCGTCATTGCTGATCGTGCGCTCGTTCTCCAATCGGAAAATCCGATCCAGTTCCGCCGCCCGCGGCGCCCGACGATGGTAGTCCTCCCCCTTCGCCGCCGCTCGTGCAAACCGGCGATTGTGTTCCACCAGATATTCCGTTTCCAGGTACACGTTCGCTGCTTCGTGATTGGCGATTTCCTT
>Ga0137409_10004049_pt1 | contig 15488 bp, 12 predicted proteins | sample CZODoug1_16funga_FD_122059 | JGI IMG/M metagenome (GOLD analysis project Ga0137409, IMG submission 122059) | Vadose zone soil fungal communities from Angelo Coast Range Reserve, California, USA - CZODoug1_16fungal (Hybrid Assembly) | ecosystem: Environmental > Terrestrial > Soil > Vadose zone... | reverse complement strand
CGCATCGCGGCCCGCGCGGACGTCAGGGCGCGCTCAATCTGCCACGGAACCCGTTGCGGCCGGCGTTACGGCAGTCGCGCGGTACCCTGCGGCGTTTGTTCGTGGCCGCCTCGTTATGCCGAGAACACCCGCCATCGCCAACGCGGCGAGCAGCGAGCCGGTCCGAGCCCACGATGCATCGGCCCTCACCGTGTAATCCAACGTCAGCCGGTGCTGCGCCGGATCACGCTGCTGACCTGCGATCTGAATCCGGGGATCCGCCGGGACCAGCGCGTTGACGAGGTAGACGCTCCCCTTGGACCGGTGCGTGTTGAGATAAGAAATTTGATGACGTCCGGCACCTGTGGCCGAAACGTTGGCGGCTGCGCGCACCTGGATGGTCCCAACGCCGAGGCTCATCTCGCGGAATTGCGGGAAGCGGATCTCGATCAATGTGACGGGCGCGGGCCGACCGTCAACTGACAGCACGACCGAGCGCAGCATCTGTCGTGCATAGGCGTCGCCCTCGGGGTCGGAGATCTGGCCGTCTCTGTTCGTATCAATCGAGGCAAATACCTCGGGTGCCACCGCGACGCCGGCTGTGAGGTCAATCTCCAGACGCACACGCTCGACGTCGATGGACAGCCGCGTCGCCTGGAGGTATTCATCGAGCCGATGCGCGCCGGCCGGAGCGGGAGTCGCCAGCCAGACGCCCAGGACTGCGAACCACACGAACGGTCCGCGAACACTCATGGGACGACGAGCCTCGCACCGTAATCGTTGGTCGGGTCGCGGTAGATGGTGTGGATGTGGTCGAGGTCGCCCTGCTGCGGGGCATATTCGATGACGACCGTCGGCCCCTGGATGCGGTAGTACGCCAGACCGCCGTTCGTCGTGGTTCCGCTCCAGGCGAAGTAGGTGCGGGGCAGGTTGGCCTTGATTTCCGCCATCTTCGCCGCCGCCGCTTCCTCGTTGAGGATGCCGACCCACTCGTGCAGGACGTCGAGCAGCAAAGCCTGCTGACGGGTGTCCAACGCGGACGCCACGATGCCTTCGGGTTGGATCACTTTCCCATCGGCGCCAGGCCCGAGCACGAGGTCCGTCACCGCATAGCTCAGGATGGCTTGCTTCTGTTGCGCGGCATTCAACGCGTTGATGAGCGCAAAGCCCTTGTCGTTTTCGTGGCCGAGGGGCCGAATCGTCTGGCCGTTCAAGGTGTACTTCGCCGGCTGCGCGGCGGGCAGGCTCGGCGTCATCACGTTGTTCGGGCCGACAACGGTGACGTTGATGGCCAGATGATGCCCGCCGAATTGAATCATCCACGGAGTGGTTGCCGACGGCGTGCCGAGGAGCGCGATGTAGTACTCGTCCAGTCCGAAGCGAACGCCGCTGCCGCGTCCGCCAGCCGCGCCGGGGCCGGCGCCCCCCGGTCGACCGCCAGTCCGCCCGCCTCTGTTGTTCTTCAGTACCTCATCACCGTTCATGATGTCGGTGACCTTCTGGTACCCATCTCGGCTCAACGCCGCGGCCACGAGCGCGAGGGCCGCGTCGCGCTGCCGCACCGTCATGTCGCCGAACCGCAGGCCATTTCGCTGAAAGGCTCCGGTCGGAAGGTTCGACCAGCCAGTCCGCTGACTGCTGGTGAAGCCGAACGTGCACTTGGCCCGCTCCGCGTCGCTGAGCGTCGCGAGGAACGCGTTGGCCGCCGCGGCCACTCTGGCCGTTACCGCACCCTGCGCTGCGACCGCTGTCGGCGCCGGCGGGCTGGCTCGCTGCACGGAGGCGACGGCAACCGGAAGCATGATCGCGAGCCAAATCAACGTGAGACGAACTACTCTCACGAGTCGAGCGCGACCAGTCTCAGCAGAAATTTCCATTGTGATCCCTCAGAGTGTGCCTGATGCTACACGCACGAGCGCGTCTGCAACGAGTTTTTTTCGCTTCGCGGAACATCGAGGATTACCCTGGCGTGAGGCCGTTCCGGCTCGCAATGGCCTTGCGAGGACAGCTCGCCGCTGATTCTCCCTCTGCGATCTCGGCGATCTCTGCGGTTAAACGTGGACTCGAACGACGACGTTTGACCGCAAAGCGCGCAGAGCACGCAGAGCCAAAAAAACAAAGCCTCTGCGCTCTCTGCGAACTCTGCGGTTAAACGTGGACTGGAAGTGCGTTCTGCACTTCGCGTAGAGCGAAGCTACTTGATGTACCAGTGTCCCGACACGGAAAGGCCCAGGCCACCGAGCTCGAAGCCAGAGAACGTTGTCGGAAGCCGGTGATAGCCAAGGTCGACGCTCAGCGTGAAGCGTGGCACGCTGGCAAACGTCACCTCACCACCTCCGAACGCCTGGAAACCGAGTTGGTTGTCGGACACAGCGCCGCCGGCGCCTCCCGTCACGCTGTTCAAGGACTGGCGTTGCAGTATGGGCCCCGCCCCGAGGTACGGCCGCACCAACAGGTAGTCGGTCACGCGATCCGGCAACGAAAACAGCACGCTCGGCGTGAACTCAATTGACGTCAGCTGTGCAGGTGCGTCGACGAGCGCATAGCGCGATACATCGAACTGGACGCCAAATCGTTCGCGAGGCCAGGCTCGCGCGCTGGCCCCGAAACCGAGATGCGGGCCGCCCATTCGGCCGCCTACTCCGACGATGTGCGCAGGCGGCCTGATGTACACCGTTCGCATCGGCGGAGCCGGCGCGCCAGCTCCGGTGTGCTCGGGACGCGCAGCCGTGGCTGGCGGTGGCGCGGATCCAGTGGTTGGCGGCGCTGGTGTGGGGCCGGCCGCAGGGTTCGGAACCGCCGTGGAACCGCGTGCAATCAATCCCGCGCTCACATGCACGTAGCCGACGCCGTCCTTGGCGATTGGCCACACAACCTTGACCCAGCTTCCAAGCTCGCGGGTGACCTCGAGCACGGCGTTGCGCGCGACTGTCCCGATGACCAGACTGCCGGTGCTCGGAGATTTGTAGACGTTAGCCGATGCGGTGTTCACGGTAAACACCGTGCTCTGCGCGCAAAGCCACGATGGGCTCAGACACAGTGCAACGGCGATGGCCGCAGCGTGACGAATCATCGGAATACCTCCTGCCCTGGCCGCCAACCGACCGGGCGCGCGGCGGTCTTCAGCAGCGATTGCCGGCACCCTTCCGATCCAGACAAACGACGAAACATGGCACGCCGATGACGGTTCTGGTATCGCAGGGCGACGTGCGGCGCTGGAATTGGCCTAGATCGCTCTATCGTCGATGATCAGAGCAAACGGCGTGCGACGTCTGCGTTCAGCGTCTGGTGAGCTCGATTCGGGGCAGGTCAATTCACCGCTTGATAGTTTTTGGTCTCTAGCGGAACGGCTCCAGCTTGACGATCGAGGCGCTCTCATTGTTCCCCACCCAGAACGTCACCGGGGTCGTCGAGTTGTCCACGAACACTCTGCGAATGTTCGTCTGCCGGGGCAGCAGGTACTCGGTGATTTGGCCCGTCCTCGGATCCATCCGGATAATCCGGTCGGCTTCCATACCGGCGCCCCACACTTCACCGTTCTTGTCCAGAACGACGTCATAGGGAGCGGTGTACGGCGTCGGGACGGGCCACTCCTGGAACTTCTCGGTCTTCGTGTCGAACATCCCGATCTTGCCGCCGTAGAACTCAGCGAACCAGAGGCGATCCTGCGCGTCCATCCGGCCGCGGCGCGGTCGCGATCGCGAGGTCGGCGTCGGGAACAGCGTGAGCTTGCCAGTCTTCGCGTCGATCTTTCCGACGTTCTCACCACCGAAGTCGAGGAAGAAGAGGTTGTTCTTCGAGTCGGCATAGATGCCGTACACCGAGTGCGGCCCGGGCGGCAGATCCTTGTAGGGCGCCCATTTCTCGAACTTGCCGGTCGCCATGTCCATCCGGTACACCCCCGTGGCGCCGCCGGCATCGTTCAACCATACCTTGCCGTCCACTTCCCAATGCTGCGGTCCCACCATCGACTGCTGCGTCTCGTCGTTGGTGAGCTCCGGTGGAACGGTCCACGTCTTGAACGTCTCGGTCTTCCTGTCGAACCTCGCGATCCCGCCCTGATACATCATCGAGAGCCAGAGGTTGCCTTCCTGATCGGTTTCCAGATCGAGCATGCCGGTCGGGAAGCCGGGGCGGAGGAGCGGCACGGGATATTCAGTGACCTTGGCGGTCTGGGGATCGAGCCTGCCCAGGAACTGTTCACCGAAATTGGAGAACCACACCGTCCCAGCCGAATCGACGACGACGTCGTGCGGCTCGATCGTCTTCCGCGGAAGGTCGTACTCCGTGAAGATGACACGCGTTGACGGACCTGTCGGGCGCGGAAGCGTCTTGAGCGAATACGACCACGTCGGACCCGAGCTGAGATTGATGCTGGCGAGATACTTCGCCAGATCGTCGGTGCCCGCGCCGAATCGCCGCGTCAGATTCGGCGCGCTCACGCGCATCTGCGGGTGCAGCGGAAAGCTCTGGTTGGCATAGCTGGCCATGCGCTCCAGGACGCCCATGAACTCTTCCGCGTCGTGCGTGGACCTCAGGGTCCGCTCCAGGGTGTGGCAGTTCGTGCAGCCGAAGAGTTGTTGCTTCTGATTCTCGGTCCCGGGAATGCTCGCGAGCCACTCGGCGTCGGTCAGCTGGCCGACGATGTTCTTTGCCTTGCGGAGTTTGAGATCCGCCGTGGCCGTCTTCTCCGCGCCGACCTCCACCGCCTTCGGGCCGTCGAGATCGTACCCGACCGCCCGAATCCTGACGGCATAGCGTCCCGGCGCCACCTTCGTCGACGGGAAACTGTAACGACCCTGTTCGCCGCTGACGACGGTGATCGTGACGGTGGATCCCTCCTGCCTGGCGCTCACCAGGACGCCTTCCATCGGGCCGTCTTCGATCGAGCTCACCTGCCCGGTGAGGGCGATCCGATCGGAGCCTGCGGCACTTGTGGGATGAGCCGACAGGACGAAGGCAGATATCGCCGCGGTTGCAATCGTGACAGCGAAAATGGCGTGCGTCCGCATGGGGGCTCACCTCACCTGGCAATCTACCAATTCAATTTGAGCGCAAGCTGTATCTGCCGCTCGGGCGTTTGTGTTGGCGCCGCGAGCTGGCTGGCCGTTGGAATCACATTGCCGCTGCCGTCGAAGATCTTCGTCTTCGGCACCTGAAAAGCCGGCCTGTTGAGCAGATTGAACGCTTCCACCCGGAATTGTATGCGCCGCTCGTGCGACAGCACCCAGTTCTTCAAGAGGGAGGCATCGACGTCCTGCATCCCCGGTGCCCGGAGCGTGTTGCGGCCCAGATTGCCGAGCTGACCGAGGACGGGGACTGAGAAACACTCGGTCCGGATGTAATTCTGCACGTCGCCCGGATTGGTCGCGTTGACCGTACAGCCCGGTGCGGGATTGAAGTCGGGCCGCTGTCCACCGGATGTGCTCCGCACGCGGCTGTCGCCAGTACGGGCCTGATCGGTTTGGAGCGTCACGGTGAAGGGTGGGCCACTCTGGGCAGCGAGAATCCCGCCGAGCTCCCATCCGCTCAACAGCGCCCTCGACACGCCGACCACCGACGCCGGCGCGGGGATCGCCCAGCTGAGGCTCGTGACGAAGCGGTGTGCGATATCGAAGTCGGACACTCCTCGCTGAAGCGCCGGAAGGAAGGCGTAGGGCGAGCCCGAGGTGTTGTTGCTTTCGTTGTCGCTGAACGTGTTGGAGCCTCCATCCATGCTCTTGGACCAGGTATAGGCGGTCTTGAAGAACAAGCCGCGGCTGAATCGCCTGTTGAAGTCCACCACGAGGCTGTGATACGTGGAGAAATCATCCCACACCGTCGCCGCGATCCGGCTGAAATTCGGGTTGATTCGCGGGATGGGGCCGCCGTTTCTGATCGCCGGATTGGTCGGGAAGACGAGATGGCCGTCGGGCGAGGTCGTGACGAGGGACAGCGGTACCTGGTTGACGTCCTCGATGCTGCGCGGCAGGTTGTAGCCGCGCGATCCGACGTAGCCAATCGTCATCGCGGCGCTCGCCAGCACCTGCCGCTGAATCGTCACATTCCACTGCGTGGAATACGCGCGCTTCGGGTTTTGCTCGACGTAGGACGCGCGCAGGCTGCTCGGCGTGATGAGGGCGAGGCCGCCGGTTGGAAAGGCGCTGGCTGGCGGCGAGTTGATGGTGCCTTCCTCGAAGAAGGGAAAGCTGTTCGTCCGGTTCTCCATCAGGTACGGGAACGGCAGCACGTCGTACACGCCGAACCCGGCGCGGATCGGAGTCTTGCCGTCGCCGGCCGGATCCCACGCGACGCCCACGCGCGGAGCAAAATCTGTCGTCGTCGTGTTGAAGTAGCTGCCACCGGTTTTCGGCGTCGCCGACGCGGGATCGGTGAGTACGGCGACTCTTCCCGACGTCTCGGTCGTCGGCTCGACGTACTCGTACCGCAGGCCAAGATTGATGCGCAGATTCGAGCGGACGGCCATGCCATCCTCGATGTAGAGCCCGTAGTAGCCCGTTCTAAGGAAGCGGACGTCGTCGGTGCCGGGCACGTCGGTTCTGAATTGACCGGGAATTCCCTGGAGGAACAGCGGCACCGTGTCGAAGTCGTACTCGCCGATCGGCGCGCCGACGAGCGAGTCCTTGTTGTAGTGGATCCGTTCGAGCTTCCCGCCGAATTTGACCGTGTGCCGTCCCTTGATCCACGACGCATCGTCGCCGATCTGGAACGAGGTGTAGTCGAGGATGTCGGATCCCGAGGAACCGATCCCGCCTTGCGTGCCGGTCAGGCCCGACACGGCGATGATGCCCGCGGGCACACCGGGCTGGAAGCCCAGCGAGATGTCGGTGGCAATCGGGTTGAGCGCGAGGGTGTCGAGCGCGTCGGTGATATGCGAATGGCTCACGCCAACGAGCGCCGTGTTCAGGAAACCCGGCGTGAAGATGTGCTGCAGGCTGACGACGGCGTTTGCATGGCGCGACGGAGAACCGGTCCGCTTCAGATTGTAGGGATCGGGTTGGGACTCGTCGGTGTCGTCGAATTGCAGGCTGCCCCACATCATCGTGTGATCGGAGATATTGTGATCGATCTTGCCGACGACGTACCGCTCGAGCCCGATGCGCTCGCCGGCGAAATTGTATTTGGCGGTGTCGCCGCTGATCGCGCCGTTCGCAACCGGGAAGAACGCCAGATACGGCCGGACCTGCGGGGCGATCGCGATGCTGGTCTTCGATCCGCACGGGTCGCTGCCGACTCTCACGCAGACGAGGCCGTTGCGCGCGTCTGGTGACAGCGTGTCGGAGGTGTGCGGGATCCCCTTGTTCTCGCGGAGCTCCTCGTAATCGCCAAACACGAAGGTCCTGTTCCGCTCGATGGGTCCGCCCGCCGAGCCTCCGAACTGGTAGCGCCGGAAGGTCGGCTTCTCGACGTCGAAGAAGTTGCGCGCGTCGAGCGCGCTGTTCCTCACGAACTCGAACGCGTTGCCGTGAAACTCGTTGGTGCCCGACTTGAAGACCGCGGTGACCACGCCGCCGGTCGACCGGCCGTATTCGGCCGTGTACTCGTTGGTCAACACGCGGAATTCGCGAACGGCCTCGACGCCGAGGTTCACGTTCAGGCCGCTGCCCGGGCTCGCGTTCGCGAAGTCGTTGACGACGAGTCCGTCGACGAGAAAGACGTTGCCGGTGGGCCGATTTCCCGAGATGGAGAGCGCCAGGCCGTTGCCCCGGGCGGCGCGCGAATTCGAGAACGCCGCCGCCGACTGCTGCCCGATGCCGCCCTTGACGCCGGCTTCGAGCGTGGTGAGCTGCAGCCAATCGCGGCCGTTCAGCGGCAGCTCGCGTACCTCCCGCTCGCCGACCAGCCCGCCCAGACTCGCATCGGTCGTGTTCACCTGGGGCGCCTCGGAGCTGACCGTCACCTCCTGCCGGATCTCGCCGAGCTCGAGTGCGAAGTTCACGGAGACCGACGCGCCGACCGTCACCGGGACGCGACTCCGGATCGAGGTCTGAAACCCGGCGGCCGCGGCCTGCACTTCGTAGTCCCCGGCTGGCACGCTCAGGATCTGGTAGGTCCCTGCGCGGTCGGTCGTCGCTGTGCGCACGGCGCCGGTGTCGAGGCTCCTGGCCGAGACGGCGACCGCCTGCATCACGGCGCCGCTCGAATCTCGGACAGACCCGATGATGGACCCACTCGCGATCTGTCCGCGGACGACCCGAGCCGGCAACAACAGCATCAGCCCGACGAAACCAAGAAGCACTCGAGCACTGGGAGGCGCCATCTCATCCCTCCTCGGATCGTTTTCGCAGGCGATGGAAGCGGCGCCAGCATACAGGCGTGTGGTGCGGGAAGATCGCAAAGATGTCGTAAGGGTTGGCGCCGGAGCGTCAGCAAACGTTTTGAGCGGCCCGACAGTCGGCTCGTTCTTGCGGGCTCTCCGCTCTTCCGCGCCAGATGTATCGACAGTCGCTCGGCGACGTCGGTTCGCCGGGGCGGGAGTGCGCCGCGGGAAGAGCCGTCGAGACGGTCTTCCCGCGGCAGCCGGACTTGTCGGGGCTTACGGCTCGGCGACGCCTCCGCACATCATCTGCTCAGTGGGCGATGGGTTCGGGCCCGTAGTCGAAGGATTCGGATCGTGGAGCTGAACGTTGCCGCCGCCGTGGCTGCCCGCGTTCAGCAGGCGCGTCGTGACCGAGTAACCGGTCGACAAGCGGATCCCGAACTGATCGGCCGTGCCCGGCTCGCCGTTGTCGATGAGACGGATGCGGAACAACACCGGTTGCCCATCGGACGGGTTGTTCGTCGTCGCCATGCCGCAGATGTCGCGGACGTTCGAGCCCGGGGACGGAGTCAGGTACCCCGTGATCGCGATGCTGTCGACGTGGTAGCCGGTGTTGTGATCCACGTAGTTCACGTGGCCCCAGAACGCACCGTTCTTGCATCCGCCATGAGCGCCGAAGTTCGCTTCCCTGCCGGCGTCGGTCAGGACGAAACCCCCGCTGGTCGTAAAATCGCACGGTGCAGGCACCTTCCCCACACCGCCCGACCCTTGGGCCTGCGCGACGGCGCGCGTCACCGCCACGCTGGCCAACGGCACCAACACCGCGGCGAGCGCCGCCGCCCGCGCATGCTTCAGCGATCCCTGCAGCAGTTGCTGCGTCTTCTCACGCACGTTTCTCTGACGAGCTTCCTCAGACATCTACGCTCTCCTTCCAGGGGAATCTTGGGTCAAGGCGTGATCAAGACGTCGCGTGCCGCGCCCGGCAGACTGCCGAGGAGCGCTACAGCGAGGCTGTCTCGCCCGCAAACATGTGGATTACTTCACCTCGTTGAAGCCGGGAGGCCGGCCCATCGCCAGGCACGTGAAGGCATCGCTGATGCCAGGTGCGTCACTGCGCCGAATCGCGCATGGTCGCGGCGCGGATCGACGTCGCCGACAGAATTGCGATCGTGCGCAAGGTCAAAAGTGCCGGCACGCGCACCAATATCGCAACCCCTGTGCAGCAGGGTCGCTGACGTCACAACGACATCGAATGTCTGTGCGTCTTGCGGGCGCTCGTTCGATCGTCGCGGCGATCACGCGCCGCCGATGGCGAGGTTGTCGAGGTCCATGTCCTCGCGGACACAGCTGCCCGATGGCCCTTGGACAAGGGCCATCGGGCACCATGGTCTACTGGCGATGCGGAGCGCAGAGCAGGCCGTTGTTGTAGGAGTCCATCTGTTTATGCAGCGGTTCGCCGACCCGCCACGCGTAACTTGACGCCGGCACGTTGCTGCCGACCGGTCCGTAAGTGACCATCCAGGCGTTGGCCGCCGCGATCGTGCTGTCCACGCAGCTCCCATCGTTGCCGATCAATAGGTTCAGCATCGCGGGAACGAGCGAGCTGAACATCGTGGTGGTCTTGTCGCTGCCGACCCTCCCGAGCCAGGCGATCGCCTCGGCTTTCGTATACGAGATCCCGCCGACGGTGATGCTTTGGACCGGCCACGCATTCGGGTGGTTCTTCCAATATCCTGGCGTGCCCGTTCCCGGGTTTTGCGCCGCGGTCGGGGCGAGCCCGAAATCGGTGGCTTTCCCGTTGGCCAGCACCCCCCTGGCCACACTGAATCCCTGGCCGTCCGGGATGCCATCACTGTCGAAGGTATCACTCCCGAGGTTTGGAGGCGACGCCTGCTTGCCCGCTGGGATCAGGATGGATACGTTGTAGACGCCCCCGGGCACATCGAACGCATATTGTCCTGTTGGACCGCTCTCGGTCACGATGGTGTCGGTGCCGTCGCACACCTGGCAGAGGTACACTTTTACGAGCTCGATGCCAACTTCGCCGACATCAAAAATGCCGTTGTTGTTCGCATCGTTGAAGACCGTGCCGCACACGCCGCCCGACGCGCACACGGTCTGCGCCGACGCGGGAGCGACCGCCACAGAGGCCAATGGCAGAAGCGCCGCAGCGAGCGCCGCCGCTCTGATGTGCTTCAGCGGTCCCTGCAACAGCCGCTGCGTCTTTTCTTCCAACTGCATCTGTTCCTGTGACATTTCATTCTCCCTTGAAGTCGCCGTCGACTCCGTGTTGTTGACGCGCCGTTTGCCGGTCTGTACGCTCAGTTGTGCGGTTTCTCCTGGTCAATAACCACTGCATCAGCGACCCGACCGCCGGCGTCACACAGAGCCTGCGGACGATCATGGAGTGGCTGGCGGATGCCGGTCATGCATGCCACATCCTCACCACGGCCCGCTTCGAGAGCCGCGTGACCTTCAGCATCGAGGATCACCTGCAACAACGGGGCGTTGCTCTGTCGCATCTCAGGCCGCCGGACGGCCGATCCCACCGGTCGGGCAAGAAGCGACGAGTCGGGAACCGGCCCGTCGTGCACTACACGGTCAGGGATGTGCCTGTCACGCTGCTGCTGACGCGCCACAACGACGAATCGCGGCCCGATCGTGCGGAGGCCGCGCAGTTCCTGACGCTGCTCGAACATCTTCTCGACGAATTTGTTCCCGACCAATTGATCGCCTGCAACGGGCACCCGATGATCTTCGAGGCGATGACGCGCGCGCGAACGCGAGGCGTCACGACGGCGTTTGCCGTGCGAGGTTTCGGCTATTACGAGCCGAGATATTTCGCGGATGTGGATCACGCCTTCACGTGCAGCCAGTATCTGACCGACGTCTATCGCGAGAAGGTGGGACTGATCAGCACGCCGATCGAACCACCGATCCACTGGTCGACGGTCCTCGCGCCCAGCGACTCCCGCGCCTTCGTCACCTTCGTCCACCCTGCGCCCCACAAGGGCCTGCTGCTCTTCGCGCGGCTCGCGGACATGTTGGGCTCGCGACGGCCGGACATCCCCGTCCTGGTCGTGCAGTCCGGGCAGAGCGGCGGCTCGCTGAACGGCATCCCGGGCATTGACTTCGGCAAATATCCCCAGATCATGGCGGCGCCGCCTGTCTCGAAGCCGGCCGACTACTTCGCCCTGACACGCATCCTGCTCGTCCCGTCGGTGTGGGAAGAGCCCTTCGGTCGTGTGGCCGCCGAAGCGATGATTAACGGCGTTCCGCCGATCGTCGGCAACCGCGGCGCCTTGCCGCACGTCGTCGGTGGCGATTTCTCCAGTGGCGGCGGCGGACGCGTGCTGCCGATTCCCGAGTGGATGACGTCCAAGACGACCCGCCTCCCGACCGAACAGGAGCTCGAGCCGTGGTACGAGGCCGTCTGTGCGCTGTGGGACGACGCGGCGCTCTACCAATCGGTGGGAGCGAGAGCGCGTCAGATCGCCGAAGAGCGCTACAGTGAAGACGTTTCGCGCAAGCGGCATGTGGATTACTTCACGTCACTCAAAACAGGCGGCCGCCCGATCAGGCGTCCAGCCGGTTGAATAGGGCTTCGGTTCGGACACCTCCGGTGCTACATCGTTGCCAACCTCCAACAGGAGGAAAACTCACCGGCTTTTGGGGGTTTCGAGCGAGCGATCGCTCGGTGCTCCGACAGGATCGTCAGCGCTCGTACCAATCTCGCCTAAGGGAGTCGGACGTGAGCTCGCGGATTGGCTATGCGAGCAGCAGGCCGGACGCCTGCACCGGCATTCGAGTGTCTGCGCGTATTGCCGGTTCTCGGCCGATCGTCGCGGCGATTACGCGCCGCCGATGGCGAGGTTTTCGAAGCGCGTGTACTCGCGAATGAAGGCGAGCTTCACGATGCCGGTGGGGCCGTTGCGCTGCTTGGCGACGATCAGTTCCGCCACGCCCTCGTTGTCTGCCGCGGGCTGCGTCTTGTCGCTGTACATGTCCTGACGGTAGATGAAGACGACGACGTCGGCGTCCTGCTCGAGGGCGCCGGACTCCCGCAGGTCGGAGAGCTGCGGCCGGTGATCCGATCGCGACTCGGGCGCGCGACTGAGCTGCGAGAGCAGCACGATGGGAACGTTCAGCTCCTTCGACAGCCCTTTGAGCGAGCGGGAAATCGACGCCAGTTCGAGCGTACGGTTCTCGAAGCGGCCGCGCCCCTGCATCAGCTGCACGTAATCGATGACGACCATGTTCAGGCCGTGCTCGGACGCCAGCCGGCGGCACTTGGCGCGCATCTCGAGGACGCCTATCGACGGCGTGTCGTCGATGAAGATCTTCGTCTCGCTCAGCGTGCCGATCGCCTGCGACAGCCTGCCCCAGTCGCGCTCGCCGAGGAACCCGCCGCGCAGCCGGTGCGCGTCGATGCGCGCCTCGGCGGTGAGCATGCGCAGGAACAGCTGCTCCTTCGACATCTCGAGGCTGAAGACGCCGACGGTCAAATCGGTTTTCGTCCCGACGTGCTGCGCGATGTTCAGCGCCAGACTGGTCTTGCCCATCGACGGCCGCGCGGCAATGATCACGAGGTCCGACGGCTGCAGGCCCGACGTCATCTCGTCGAGATCGGTGAAGCCGGTCGGCACGCCCGTGATGAGCTCTTTGCGCGAATGCAGCTTCTCGATCGTGTCGAGGCTGTTCTGCGCGAGGTCGCGCAGCGAGACGAAGCCGTCGCGCACCTTGTCGTCGGCGATCGCGAAGATCGCGTGCTCCGCCTGATCGAGGATCAGGTCGGCCTCCTCCTCGCCCGCGTACGCCGTCGCGAGAATCTTGTTGGCGGAGAAGATCAGGTTCCGCAGCGTCGCCTTCTCCTTGATGATCCGCGCGTAGTGCTCGATGTTGGTCGAGCGGGGCACGCCGTCGACGAGCGCGGCGATGTAGGCGGGGCCGCCGACCTCATCCAGCTCGCTCGATCGCCCCAGCTCCTCCTTCAGCGTGACGAGATCGATCGCGTCGCCGCGCTCGACGAGCTTGACCATCTTGTCGAAGATGCGGCGGTGGGCGTCGCGGAAGAAATCGGTCGAGTCGATGACCTCCGCCGCGAGGTTGAACGCGTCGTTGTGGAGAAGAATCGCACCGAGCACCGACCGCTCGGCTTCGAGATTATGTGGAAGCGTTCGTTCAGCGACGGCAGTCTCTGGCATGAGAGCGGAGAGGGCCGAGAGTCTAACAGAGTATGGACGCGACGGATCCGGGATCTGGATTCTGGCGAATCCCCAATCCCGAATCCCAATCCCTAATCCCTAATCCCTAATCCCTGATCCCTGATCCCTGATCCCTGATCCTTGATCCCAAATGCGAATCCCGAATCCCGAATCCCGAATCCCTATTTCTTCTCCGCCCCACCCTCCGCGACGACGCGCACCTTGATGTGCGTGGTGACGTCGCGATGCAGGCGCACCGGCACCGAGTACTCGCCGAGCTTCTTGATCGGCTCCTGCAGCTGCAGTTTCCGGCGATCGAAGTCGAACCCCTTGGCCGCGAGGACCTCCGAGATGTCGGAGCTCGTGACCGAGCCGTACAGCGCTTCGGTCTCGCCGACCTTGCGGGAGATCTCGACGTCGATCGTCGCCAGCCGCGCGGCCACCGCTTCGGCGACCTTCTTCTCCTCGAGCTCCTTCGCGTCGAACTTCACCTTCTCGTGCTCGATCTGCTTCTTGTTGCCCTCGGTGGCGAGGAGCGCCAGCTTGCGCGGCAACAGGTAATTGCGCGCGTAGCCGTCGGCGACTTTCACGATCTCGCCGCGGCGCCCGAGGTTGTCGACGTGTTCTCGTAAAATCACTTCCATGGCTTGTCCTCCAACGAGGAACGCGAAAGCGCGCAAAGCACGCAAAAAGGCTCTGCGGCCGTTGCGGGCTTCGCGTCGATCGTTGTTAATCCGTCACGTACGGGATCAGGGCGATTTGCCGCGCGCGCTTGATCGCCGTCTGCAGCTTCCGCTGGTGCATCGCGCAGGTGCCCGAGATGCGCCGCGGCAGAATCTTGCCGCGCTCCGGCACGAACGGGCCGATGACCTTCACGTCCTTGTAGTTGATGTCGTCGATCTTGTCCGCGCAGAACTTGCAGACCTTTCGACGCCGGAACATCGGACGGCGCTGACCGCCTTCCTTTGTCGCCCCAGCCGCCGGACGGCCCCGGCCGCCCCCGCCTCCAAAACTCTTACGTCCGTTCATCGTTCCATCTCCGGCAAGCCTTCAAACCGATCGTCGCGCTCCTCTTCACTCTCGCCGCGCTGTCCTTCACCCGGCTGACGGTCCGGCGGCAGACCGCGCGCGACGCGCCGGCGCCGCGACGTCTCGGTGCGCCTGGTGCGCGACCGTTCCACCACCTGTTGTTCCTCGTCCACGCGGACAGCCAGGTGGCGGATGACGAGATCCGTCACCTTGAGGCGGCGATCGATCTCCTTCATCAGCTCGCCCGTCCCGTTGATCACCTCGAGGACGTACGTTCCTTCCTTATGACGACCGATTTCATAAGCAAGCCGGCGGCGTCCCCAGTTCTCGGTCTTCTCGAGCGCGCCGCCCATGCGCTGCATGATCGCCTCGACCTGGTTGTGCAGATCCGACACCTGATCATCGGTCGCATCTGGCGACACGATGTAAATGAGCTCGTACCTTCTAGCCATGCGTCTCCTTCTGGACTACGGCCGCCGACCACGTCGAGGCGGCAAGGAGTCAATCCCCGGATTCCGCGACACCCGGGTTGTACGTATTCATCACCGTCTGCATGCCCTCGGCGGCGAACATCTCCGCGGCGTCGGCCGCCCGGGCAATGAACGTGTCGAGTTCGGCCTGTTCGCCGGGCTCGAACTTCGCGAGCACGTGGTCCGCAAGATCCCTGCGCTCATCCCCGCGTCCGACGCCCAGCCGCAGCCGGGCAAAGTCCGTGGTGCCCACCCTCTCGATGACCGACTTGAGGCCGTTGTGCCCTCCAGCCGATCCCCGCAGCCGCGCGCGCAGCCGGCCGAACGGCAGCGCGACCTCGTCGACAATGACGAGCAGGTCGCCGATGTCGACGTCGTAGTACCGCATCAGCGCGGCAACCGAGTCGCCGCTGCGGTTCATGAAGGTCAACGGCTTGGCGACGAGCAGCGGCGCCGGGCCGTACTGCTTCGCCAGAAACGTCTCCGGCACCTGCGACGGCCCCATCGAGAGCGTCAGCTGATGCCGCCGCGCCAGCTCGTCGATCA
>Ga0137409_10004048_pt1 | contig 15488 bp, 17 predicted proteins | sample CZODoug1_16funga_FD_122059 | JGI IMG/M metagenome (GOLD analysis project Ga0137409, IMG submission 122059) | Vadose zone soil fungal communities from Angelo Coast Range Reserve, California, USA - CZODoug1_16fungal (Hybrid Assembly) | ecosystem: Environmental > Terrestrial > Soil > Vadose zone... | reverse complement strand
GCACCGATGCAGGCGCCGCGACTCGGAAAAAGAAAAAGGGGCCGCCTCCCGAAGGAAGCGACCCCTCATCCCCGACCCTCTCCCCGCCAGCGGGGAGAAGGAGATGATGTCCTTACGCGCTCGCCTTAATTGTCGAAGTAGAGGGCGAACTCGAAGGGGTGCGGACGGAGGCGGATGGCGTCGACCTCGTTCGTGCGCTTGTAGTCCAGCCACGTCGAGATGACCTCCGACGTGAAGACGTCGCCCTTGAGGAGGAACGCGTGATCCTTCTCGAGCGCGTTGAGGGCGGCGTCCAGCGAGCCCGGCGCCTTCGGCACGTCCTTCGCCTCTTCCGGAGCGAGGTGGTAGATGTCCTTGTCGAGCGGCTGACCCGGATCGATCTTGTTCTGGATGCCGTCGAGGCCGGCCATCATCATGACCGTGAACGCGAGGTACGGGTTCGCCGTCGGGTCGGGGCAGCGGAACTCGAGGCGCTTGGCCTTGGGCGAGCTGCCGCCGATCGGGATGCGGACCGACGCCGAGCGGTTGCGCGACGAGTAGGCCAGGTTGACCGGCGCCTCGTAGCCCGGCACCAGGCGCTTGTAGCTGTTGGTGCCCGGGTTGGTGAACGCGCAGATCGCCGGCGCGTGCTTGAGGATGCCGCCGATGTAGTAAAGCGCGAGCTCGGACAGACCCGCGTATCCGTCGCCGGCGAACAGGTTCTTCTCGTCCTTCCAGATCGACTGGTGGCAGTGCATGCCCGAGCCGTTGTCGCCGAACAGCGGCTTCGGCATGAACGTCGCCGTCTTGCCGTTCTTCTTCGCGACGTTCTTGACCACGTACTTGTACATCATGGTCCAGTCAGCCATTTTCTTGAGGCTGTTGAACTTCATCGACAGCTCGCACTGACCGCCGCTCGCGACCTCGTGGTGGAAGACCTCGACGGGGATGCCGAGGCTTTCGAGCGTCATGGCCATCTCGATGCGCAGGTCGGTCAGCGTGTCGGTCGGCGGCACGGGGAAGTAGCCGCCCTTGTGCGCGGGCTTGTAGCCGAGGTTCCCGCCGGCCTCCTCGCGATCGCTGTTCCAGATGCCTTCGGACGAGTCCACCATGTAGCTCGCGCGGTTCGGGCCCTCCGAGTACCGGACCTCGTCGAACACGAAGAACTCCGGCTCGGGCCCGAAGTACGCCGTGTCGCCGATGCCCGTCGACTTGAGGTACGCCTCGGCCTTGGCCGCGATCGTGCGCGGGTCCTTGGGATACGGCTGGTGCGTGATGGCGTCGACGATGTCGCACGTGAGCGACAGCGACGGCACGCTGAAGAACGGATCCATGAACGCCGAGTCGGCGTCGGGGAGGAAGATCATGTCGGAGGCGTGGATCGGCTGCCAACCACGGATCGAGCTTCCGTCGAAGAAGTAGCCGTCCTTGAAGACGTCGACGTTGAGCTTCGCGATGGGCATCGTCGTGTGTTGCCAGATGCCCAGCAGGTCGACGAACTTGAAGTCGACCATCTTGGCGCCGTTCTTCTCTACGAGCTTCATTACGTCAGCTGGTTGCATTAGACCTTCCCCTATCGCGTGATGTGTTGACTTCCGATATCCAAAGACTCAGAGCGCGTCTTCGCCCCGCTCGCCCGTGCGGATGCGGATGGCCTCGTCGACCGGCGTCACGAAGATCTTGCCGTCGCCGATGCGCCCCGTGCGCGCGACCGCGAGGATCGCCTCGACCACGTCGCGCACGATGTCGTCCTTGACGATGATCTCGATGCGGACCTTCGGCACGAAGTCGACCACGTAGGCCGACCCTCGGTAGACCTCTTTCTTTCCGCCCGTTCGACCGAAGCCTTTGACCTCGTAAACGGTCATGCCCTGAACACCGACCTCGCGAAGGCGGTCCTTCACGTCGTCGAGCTTGAACGGCTTGATGATGGCCTCGATCTTTTTCATGGAGTCCTCCCGGGGCGCCTTGGTTTGCACCTGTCGTGCCGGGTGTCTGGATTCGGAGAGAGCGTGAGAAATCAATTGCTTGGGAGGAGAACGGGCAGCATCTCAGAACAGACATCTGCCCATTTGGTAGGCAGACGAAGAAAACTGCCTCGGCGCTAGGCAGGGGCCGAGATGGAGCCGCTAGTCCCTCAGTCGCGCCAGACGGTCGCGTCGATCGCGCGGCGTGACTTGAGACTCGAATCCCCTTCGAGCGGTCGGGGCAGTGCGGCCTCGAGGGCGCCCCAGACATTGCGGAGGTCTGGGCTCTTGGTAGCTGGAAACACGCCCGGTATGGCGGGTGGGCTATCCATCGTGAACATGCCCGAACACACGACGACTGGCAGCTTCAAGCCGCGCCGCTCCATCTGCCGGAGAAAGCCCATGCCGTCGAGGTGAGGCATCTTGAGATCGAGTACGATGACGTCCGGTCGCACCCTGTCGAGGGCGGCCAAGGCGTCGGGGTAGCGTCCCAATTCGACGAGGGCGGCGCCCTGCAGAGTGAGGGCAAAGCCGGTCTCGCCGAACTGCGCACGCGCCCGCTCGGCCAGCTCGAGCGCTGCGGCGGACCGCCCGCTGGCGCGGAGCAGCTCGAAGTACTCGGCCCAACAGACTTTGAGGTCGGGATGGGACGACAGGAGACTGATGTACGCGGACTCGGCGTCGGCGGTGCGGCCCTCCCGCGCCAGCCACCGCGCCCGCGCCATCGCCCGCTCGCTCGGCGCGTCGGGGAACAGATCGTAGGATGCGGTGGTCCGCATGACCCTGAATCTACCCCCCACCCACTCGCTGGCTAGGCGCGCCCGCCTTCCCTACATTGCGCGCATGGATCGAGAACGTTTGCTGCGCGAGCTGTACGAATTCTTGCGCATTCCGTCGGTGTCCACGCTGCCCGCGCACGACAACGACTGCCGCGCCGCGGCGGAGTGGGTCGCCGCCGAGTTGCGGCGTCTCGGGTGCTCGGAGGTGGAGTTCCTCGGCAGCGAAAAGCATCCCGTCGTGTGGGGAGTTGGTCCGCACGTGCCCGGCGCGCCGACGCTGCTGTTGTACGGCCACTACGACGTGCAGCCGCCCGATCCGCTGCATGAGTGGACCACGCCGCCGTTCGAACCTGCCGTGCGAGGCGGTCGGCTCTATGCGCGCGGCGCCGCCGACGACAAGGGTCAGGTCTTCGCCATGCTCAAGGCGATCGATGGCGGCCGGCCTCCCGTCAACTTCCGGTTTTTGATCGAAGGCGAAGAAGAGTACGGCTCTAAGGTGCTGTTCGACTTGCTGAAGCGTGAACCACATCGCACCAAGGCCGACGTCGCCCTCGTGGCCGACATGTCGTACGTCGCGCCCGATTGGCCCGCCGTCTACTCGACCCTGCGCGGCCTCTGTTATGGCGAGATCACCGTGCGGACGGCGAAGAGCGATTTGCATTCGGGGGAGTACGGTGGCGCCGCGCCCAATGCGCATGAAGAGCTGGCCCGCCTCCTGGGCCGTTTGAAGGGCGAGGATGGGCGGGTCAACGTGCCGGGGTTCTACGGGCCGGTGAAGCGCCCCAGCAAGTCCGAGCTGGCCGCGTGGAAGAAGCTGCCCTTCAAGGAAAAGGACTTCCTCGTCAAGCGAGTCCAGGCGAAGGGCCTGACCGGCCTCAAGAAGTTCTCGGTGCTGGAGCGGCTCTGGGCGCTGCCCACCTTCGAGATCCACGGGATTCTGGGGGGATTCACGGGGCAGGGAGCGAAAACGGTGATTCCCGCGGAGGCGACCGCGAAAATCAGTCTCCGCTTGGTGCCGAATCAGAAACTGAATAAGGTGCAACAGCAGGTGGCGGCGGCGGTCAAACGATTCGCGCCCAAGCACGTGACGGCGACGGTGAAGTTCCTCCACGGTGCCGACCCGGCGCAGATCAAACTCGACCACCCGTCGTTCAAGCTGCTCGATCAGGCCTTCCGCGAGGTGGTGGGGCGAGGGACGGTGGCGGCGCGGGCGGGAGGGTCGATCCCTGTCGTCCCCGCGCTCGGCGCGAGCGGCGCCCCCGTGATTCTTACGGGGATCGGTCTCCCCGACGACCGGCTGCACGCCCCCGACGAGAAGCTCGACCTGAAGCAGCTGTGGGATGGGATCGCGGTGTTCAAGCGGTTCTACGAGCTGCTCGGGGGGCAGTGAGATGATGCGTCAAAGCAACAGTTGCAGGGGAACGGCGCCGCTGATATAAAAAGGGCGGGAGGTGTGATATGCGCGCATCTGTGGTGTTAGGTGCTTTGCTCGTCGGTCCGCTTGCCGCTGCATGTGACAATCCGCTTACGCCTGCTGAAGTCGCCGGACACTACACGCTGCTCGACGAAGCCGGGCAAAACCTCCCACGGCTCCTGTCGGCCACGCTCAACTGCGACGTGTTCTTGACTGGGGGCGTGCTCGTCCTGAATGAAGACAAGTCCTTCGTCCTCGACCTCTACCAGCAAATGGACTGTTCGCGTGGCGGCGGCCCGATCCAAGATGCGGGCCGGACGTACCCTGGCACCTTCGCACTCAGCGGCAACACCATCGAATTCACGAGCCCTCGTCTCGGCCAGCCACCGATCACATTCAGTGGAACGGTTTCGGGCGGGACGGTGCGTTTATTGATCATCGATCCAGATGTCTCGGCCTGGGGCCAGCTCAAACCGACACTCCAGCGCCTGACAGCCTACTAGGGGTTCCAGGGTTACGACCCGAGCTTCTTACTCGCGTTCCGAAACTTGTTGATCTCGTGCTGGGACAGTCCCCGCCCGCCGTAGCGCTCTTCCGTCCACGGATCCCCACGCATGTGATAGCCGTTCTGCTCCCAGAAGCCTGGGATGTCCTCGTCGAGCAGCTCGAACCCCCGCACCCACTTCGCGCTCTTCCACAAGTAGAGATGCGGCACGAGCAAGCGTGCCGGCCAGCCGTGGTCCGGCGTCAGCCACTCGCCGCCCCACTTGAGCGCGATCAGGTTGTCAGGCCGATCGAGATCGGAGAGAGGCAGGTTGGTCGTAAACCCCTGCTCGGCGACGACGAGGCAGAACTTCGCCGCGGCCCCGAGTCCCGCGCGTTCGAGCAACGCCTGCACCGGCACGCCTTCAAACGTGTTGTCGAGCCGGCTCCAGGTCGTGACGCAATGCATATCGCAGACGACGGTTTTGCGCGGGAGCGTCAGCAGCTCGTCGTACGTGATCGAGAACGGCTTGTCCACGAGGCCCGACACCATGAAGGTCCACTTGGTGGTGTCGACGCGTGGGACGTTGCCGTAGTGCAGGACGGGCCACTTGGTCGTCAGGATCTGGCCCGGCGGAACACGATTTGTCATCAGACCTCGTTGAACGACAACGTCGAGCAGAGGCGTCGAACGGTGGCGTTAGACGGTGCTGTTAGACGCTTTGGCTTGACGTTTCTCTTGCCGCGACGTCAAACGCTGTTTCGAATCCCCGAACGACGGCGGCTACGGTTTCATCCCAGAGCTTCCCCCGGCCCAGTTCTCGTTCTATTGACGTCATCTCGACTCCCGGGATCCCGCACGGCACGATCCGATCGAAGTGCGTGAGGTCGGTGGTGACGTTCAGCGCGAAGCCGTGCCACGTCACCCATTTCTTCACGTGCACCCCGATGCTCGCGATCTTGCGCCCTCGAGTCCACACGCCGGTGTAGCCGGGATTCCGCTCGGCGGGGATGCCGAGCGTCGCGAGCGCGTCGATCAAGGCCTGCTCCAGGGTTCGCAGGTACCAGTGCAGGTCCTGCTTGTAGCCGCTCAAGTCGATGATAGGGTAGCCGACGAGCTGGCCGGGACCGTGAAACGTGACGTCGCCCCCGCGCTCGACCTCGAAGACCTCTACGCCGACCGGCCGCAGCAGGTGGGATTCCTGAGAATTGCGACCGAGCGTGACCACCGGTGGGTGCTCGAGGAGCAGGAGGAGATCGTGGGGGACGCGCCCCTCGATGCGGGCCTGCGCGAGGCTGCGCTGCCAGTCCAGCGCTTCGGCGTAGGGCACTAGGCCCGCCTCGACGACCTCCAACACTCGACCGGTCATGAACCGGCCCCTTTGACCGCCCATCGGCTGCCCAGGATGCCCAGGGCGAGGCTCGCGCATCCCCACACCGAGAGACCGATGACGCCGGCCAGCCCGTGGGCCAAGGCGGCGAGAAAGCCGATCAGCAGCGCGCCGATGGCGGCCAGTATGCCGATCACGCCGCGCTGCCAGATGTTGTCGATGCCCTGGCTGCGGACCCAGCCGAAGAACGCGCCCAGCGCGATCCCGGCGCCCACACCCGTCCACAGCGGGTCGTCACCGACGAAGCGCCAGTATACCGGGTCCACCCGGTCCCGCAGTACGGACACGACGCCTTGAGCCACCGTCATCGCCGCGCCGCCGAGTCCGACTCCCGTCGCCAGCGCGCCCAACCCGATCGTCAGCGGGTCTTTCGCAGGAGCGTCGGGACTTACGGGAGCGTGCGTCAAATGTGAATCACCCGGCCGAGCGAGTCGAGCGCGGCCTCGGCGACCGCTTCCGACATCGTCGGATGCGCGTGGATCGCGAGCTCGATTTCCTCGACGGTGTACTCGTTCTCACGCGCCACCGCGAGCTCGTGAATGATCTCTGACGCGTGGCCACCGACGATGTGCGCGCCCAGGATCTCTCCGTACTTCTTGTCGCGCAGGATCTTCACGAATCCCTCGGTCTCACCGGTCCCGCGGGCTCGGCCGTTGGCCGAGAAGGGGAACTTGCCGGCGACGTAGTCCAGTTTCCGTTCCTTGCACTGGTCCTCCGAGAGTCCGATGCTGGCGACCTCGGGGTGGCAGTAGGTGACGCTGGGCACGTTGTCGTACTTGATGGCGTGGGGCTTCTGGCCCGCGAGCACCTCAGCGACGAACATGCCCTCGCGCGAGCCCTTGTGCGCCAGCATCGGCGGCCCCGCGACGTCGCCGATGGCGTAGTAGCCCGCGGCGCTGGTTTGGAGGTTCTTGTCAACCTTGATGAACCCGCGATCGGTGACCTGGATGCCGCACTCGGCGAGCCCAATGTTCTCGGTGTTCACGGCCCGTCCCGCCGCCATCAGCACGGCGTCTACGGCGATGGACTTCTTTTCCCCGCCCGCTTCGACGTCCAGCGTGACCTTGTCTTTCGCGGGCGTAGCCTTGGTCACCTTGGCGCCGGCGATCACCTCGATGCCGCGCTTGCGGTAGCTCTTGCCGACGGCGTCCGAGGCCTCAGCATCTTCGAGGGGCAGAATGCGGGGCAGGGCCTCGATCAAGGTCACCTTCACGCCAAACGCGTTGAAGATATCGGCGAACTCCATCCCAACCGCGCCCGCGCCAACGATCCCCAGCGATGCGGGGATCTTCTCCATGAGGAGGGCTTCGTCCGAAGAGATAACCGTCGTCTTGTTGATCTCCAGGCCGATCTGCGGGATGCCCTTCACGCGCGAGCCGGTCGCGATGACAACGGCCTTCTTGGCTTCGTACACGTCGCCGCCGACCTTCACCTTCTTGCCCGGTTGGAGCACGCCGCTGCCCTTCACGACGGTGACCTTATGCTTCTTCATCAAAAACTCGACGCCCTTCGAGTTCTGCTCGCTCACGCGTCGTGACCGCTTCATCGCGACGCCGTAATCGGTCTTGACGCTCCCAACCTCGATGCCGAAGTCTTTCGACTCCTTGAGCAGGTTGGCGATGTAAGCGGAGTGGAGCAGCGCTTTGGTGGGGATGCACCCGATATTGACGCACACGCCGCCGAGCTTCTCGCGCTCGACGACCGCGACCGTCATGCCCAGTTGGGCAGCGCGGATGGCCGCGACGTAGCCGGCCGGTCCACCACCCAGAATCACGACATCGAAGGTATTCGCCACAGAATCCCCTTAGAGAAGCATTGCCAGCGGGTTTTCCAGCATCTGTTTCAGGGTTTTCAGGAACTGCGCCCCCGTTGCGCCATCGATCACGCGATGATCGCAACTCATCGTGAGCCGCAGGCGACGGCGCACGACCACCTGGCCTCCCTCGGCGACCGGCTTTGCCACGATCGATCCGACAGCGACGATGCCTGCTTCGGGTGGGTTGATTACCGCGGTGAATTGATCGATGTCGAACATGCCGAGGTTCGAGACGCTGAACGACGCGCCCGTGTACTCCTCGGGCTTGAGCCGGCGGTTCCGCGCGCGCTGCGCGAGCTCGCGCGCCTCCGTCCCGATCTCCGTCAAACTCTTGCGGTCGGCATCGCGAATGACCGGTGTGATGAGTCCGTCCTCCACTGCCACCGCCATCCCGATATGCACCTCGTTCCAGTAGCGGATGTGGTCTTCCTGGAACCACGCGTTGCAGGCGCGGTGCTTCGTCAGCGCGGTGGCGACCGCTTTGATGACGATGTCGTTGAACGAGACCTTGCCCTGGTCGCCGAGCTGCTTGTTCAGCGCGTCGCGCGCCTCGGCCGCCCGCTCCATGTCCACTTCGGTCGTGAGGAAGAAGTGCGGGATCGGGCCGAGCGAGGCCGCGAGCCGCTTCGCGATCGTCTTACGGATCTGCGTCAGCGGGACGTCGTCGTAGGGCGCACCGGTGCGCGGTGTGCGGTCCGCGGTGCGCGGGACTCCCTGCGCAGGTGCCGGAGCCGCGGCCTGGGCCCCCTCAAGATCACGTTTCACGACGCGTCCGCCGGGCCCCGAGCCTTGGAGGCGCGCCAAATCGACGCCGGTGTCTTTGGCAATGCGCTTGGCGAGGGGCGATGCCTTGACGCGGGTCGCGTCTGCCAGCGCCGCAACCGGAGCCGGGGATGCCGGAGTCGGAGCGACTGGCGGCTGAGGGCTGACGGCTGAGGGCTTGGGCGCGGCCGGCGCAGGAGCCGCGTCACCGTCGACTTTCTCTCCGGGGGCCCCGATGTACGCCACCACGTTCCCCACGGGGACCGTGGTGCCCTCCGCCACCATCACCTTGATCAACTGGCCGTCAGCGCGCGCGACCAGCTCCATGACCGCCTTGTCGGTCTCGACCTCGGCCAGCGTGTCGCCGGTCTTCACGGCTTCGCCCTCGCGCTTCGTCCATTTGACGAGGCGCCCCTCTTCCATCGTGGGCGACAGGGCCTCCATGTGGACTTTGGTGGCCATGGGCGGACCTACTCGAGGTAGAGGACGCGCCGCGCCGCCGCGGCGACCTTCTCGGGCGACGCCTTGGCGGCGCGCTCGAGATGCTTGTTGTACGGCATCGGGACGTCGGCCTGCGTCACGCGCTGCACCGGGGCATCGAGGTGGTCGAACGCGTCGCGCTGAATGATGTCGACGACCTGCGCGCCGATGCCGGCGTGCGGCCAACCCTCCTCGACCACCACGGCGCGATTCGTTTTTGCTACCGAAGCCAGAATCGCCGTCTCATCGAGGGGACGCAGCGACCGCAAATCCACGACTTCCGCGGACACGTTCTGCTCGGCGAGTTGATCGGCGGCTTTGAGCGCGACCGAGACCGTCTTCGAGTGACAGATGAGCGTCACGTCGGTCCCCTCGCGCTTTATGTCGGCGCGCCCGATCGGCACGATGTGCTCTCCCTCGGGGACCTCGCCCTTCAGGTTGTAGAGCATTTCGCCCTCGAGCACAATCACCGGATTGTTGTCGCGGATCGCGGATTTGAGGAGCCCCTTGGCGTCGGCGGGCGTCGCCGGCGCGACGACCTTGAGACCCGGGATGTGCGCGAGCCAGCTCTCCCAGGCCTGCGAGTGCTGCGACGAGAGCTGCAGCGCCGCCCCGTTGGGGCCGCGGAACACGATCGGCATGCGCAGCTGCCCGCCCGACATGTACATCATCTTGGCCGCGGCGTTGACGATCTGGTCGAGTGCGAGCAGCGCGAAGTTCCATGTCATGAACTCGATCACGGGCCGCAGCCCCGCCATCGCCGCTCCCACGCCGATCCCGGCGAACCCCAGCTCGGCAATCGGCGTGTCGACCACGCGCTGCGCCCCGAACTCCTCGAGCAGCCCGCGACTCACCTTGTACGCCCCCTGGTAGACACCCACTTCCTCGCCCATGAGGAAGACGGAGGAGTCGCGCTGCATCTCCTCGCGCAGCGCCTGGTTCAAGGCATCGCGGTACGTGAGGGTCGGCATCAGTCGGCCAGCACGTCGTTGTAGAGCTCGGCGAGATCGGGATCGGGACTCTCGTCCGCGAACTTCACGGCTTGGTCCACCTCGGTGCGAATCTCGGCGTCGATCGCGTCGAGTGCCGCCTGGTCGATCAGCTTCTCTTCCTTGAGCTTCTCGGCGAGGTGGGTGATCGGGTCTTTCTTCTTCTGTTCCTCGACCTCGTCTTTGGTGCGGTAGACGCCGTGCAACGGGTCCGACATCGAGTGGCCCATGTAGCGGTAGGTGCGGACCTCGAGCAGCGTAGGATCGCCGCCCTTGCGCGCCCGCTCGACGGCTCGGCGCGTCGCATCGTGGACCGTGAGCACGTTCATGCCATCCACCGCCTCAGCAGCCATGTCGTAGCTGCGCGCGTGCTCCACGACGTCGGTCACCGCGGCCACGCGCTCGAACGCGGTGCCCATGCCGTAGCGGTTGTTCTCGCACAGGAAGATCACCGGCAGCTTCCATACCGACGCCATGTTCAGCGTCTCGTGGAACGCCCCGATGTTCACCGCCGCCTCGCCGAAAAAACAGATGCACACCTGATCGCCGCCCTGGTACTTGTTGGCGAACGCGATGCCGGCGGCGAGCGGGATGTGGCCCCCCACGATGCCGTGGCCGCCCATGAAGCGACGTTTTGCGTCGAACAGATGCATCGAGCCGCCCTTGCCCTTCGAGCAACCCGTTGCCTTACCGAACAGCTCCGCCATCACCGCGCCGGCGGGGATGCCCCGCACCAGGGCCTGACCATGTTCGCGGTACGAGCAGATGGCGTAGTCGTCCTCGCGCAGCGCGCTGAGCGAGCCGACCGCCACCGCTTCCTGGCCGATGTAGAGGTGACAGAAGCCGCCGATTTTGCCCAGTGCGTACGCTTCGGCCGCCTTTTCTTCGAAGCGGCGGATGAGCAGCATCTGCCGCAGCATGGTGAGGTGCAGCTTGGACGCTGCGCTCACGCTTTGGCCGCCTCGACCTGCTCCCACGCGTGGTAGCTCGACCGCACCAACGGACCCGATTCGACGTGGCGGAATCCCAGCCCCAGGCCGAATTGCTTCAGCTCGGCGAACTCGTCGGGCGTGTACCAACGCGCGATCGGCAAATGCTGATCGGAGGGACGCAGGTACTGACCCAACGTGAGGATATCCACGCCCTGCGAACGGAGATCGCGCATCGAGCCCAAGAGCTCGTCCCAGTCTTCGCCCAGTCCGCAAATGATTCCCGATTTGGTGAGGAGGTCGGGGTCATATGCTTTGGCGCGGGCGAGCAGCTCGAGCGCGCGGGAATAGCGACCGCCGGGGCGGGCGATCCGATAGAGGCGTTCGATCGTCTCGAGATTGTGATTCAGGATGTCGGGCTTGGCGTCCACCACGATCCGCAGCGCCGTGGGGTTGCCCTTGAAGTCGGGGATCAGGACTTCGATCGACGTGTCGGGGAGCCGGCGCCGGATCTCGGCGATGCAGGCGGCGAAGATCTCCGCGCCCCCGTTGGGCAGATCGTCACGGTCTACGCTCGTGATGACGACGTGCCGCAGCCCCATCTGCTCGACCGCCTCCGCCAGGCGGACGGGTTCTCCCAGATCGAGGGCCTGCGGCGTGCCGTGGGCCACCGCGCAGTAGGCGCAGTTCCGCGTGCACACGTCCCCCAGGATCATGAAGGTCGCCGCCTTGTGCTCCCAGCACTCGCCGATGTTGGGGCAATGCGCTTCCTCGCAGACCGTGTGGAGCTTCAGGTCGCGCATCATGCGCTGCAGGGCGACGTAGGTGGGGCCTCCAGGCGCTTTGACCTTGAGCCAGGCCGGCTTGCGCTGAGGCTCGGTGGGCGACGCGATCTGGATCAGGGGAAGGGCCATGGGCCTCAGAAGATAGTGAGCACAAGACGGGCCGGGTAGGTCAGAATTCAACCAGACGGTTGATCTCCGAGGCCCCGTTTGATCCGGCGCATCTCCTCCTCGACCTGCTCGGACGTGCTCAGCATACCATCGGCGATCTCGGCAATCTCCTCGGCTTCCCGCCACTGCCGCTCCAACTCGGCGACCTCGGCGCGTTCGTCCACCGCCATTTCGAGCGCCAGCCGGCGCTCGGGGCGCAGCGACCGCAGGGTCAATTCCCGCTTGGCGACCTCGTGCATCAGCCGGTCGGCGCCCCCCACCTCGTCTACCACCCGTGCCGCATCCTCTGCCCGGCGGCGGCCACTGCGCGTGACGTTCAGGTACGTGAGGCCCTGGCGGAGCACCTGGACCGCATCGGCTCCGGTGAGATGCGCACCCTCGCGGCGACAGCTCGGGCAACTGAGGAGGACGGCCACCTCCGCGTGGGCGTCGGGAACGACGCGCGCGTGCTGGACATGCTTGGCGCGGAGCTGCATGAGGGTGCCGCAATGGGCGCAGATCGGAGGTTCGACCAGGGACACCTTCCGCCTGCCGACCATCCCGATGTACACCTGGTCGACGACGTTGTGGAGATTCCAGACGAACACGCCGAGCCCGCCCCCCGCGGCGACATTCGCCGCAATGCCGAGACCGACAGCCGCCACGGTCAGAGGGAGAACGATTTTCATGCGCTCGCGCTGCCGAGTCCGTAGCCGCTCGCCATACCGCCAGGTCGCCAGCTCGACGCGCAACGGCTTGCCGACGCGGACGAAGTCGTAGCGCTGCCAGCGGATCAGCGCGACTTGCTCCGTGGACGCCACGACGCGGCTACCTCCGCGGTCGTCCCGCGCGGCTCGCGCGACCGACTCGATTCGCTCCAAGCGATCGTCGAGGGGCGTCAGATTCCAGCGGCTGCATTTGGAGCAGACGACCCAGAGCCGCCCGCGCCATTCGTCGAAGGCCAGACGGCGGCCGACGCCGAGGCCGGAAGGGCCGCCGTCGCCGTCGAACGGTGCGTTACAGAAGGCGCAGGTCTTGAACATGTCAGCGCACGGCTGCGAAAGGCGAAATGTCCACCTCGCACTCGCCGTGCGCGAGCAGATCCCCGATGACCTCACCGGTCAGTGCCGCGAGTAGAATGCCGTTGCGGCCGTGACCCGTCGCGAACCACAGGCCTTCGGTTTCGGGATCGGCGCCGACGATGGGGCGGCCGTCGGGCGTCAGGGGCCGGAGGCCCGCCCACGTACGGGTGGGACGTGCGTTTCCGAGCGTCGGCAGGAGGCGGATCGCGGCCGCCACGACCTGAGCGATTCCCGCGTCGGTGACACGGCCGTCGAAGCCGGCGTGCTCCATGGTGCTTCCCATCAGCGCCTCACCGCCGCGCGCCAGCACGTAACCATGGTCAGCGTACAGGATCGACGGCGGGGTCCCCTCGGGCCACGGGGCGGCCGCCATCTGCCCTCGCACGGGCTCGACCGGCAGCGGCCGACGCAATCCGCCGATGCGGGGAGACCATGCGCCGGCCGCGATCACGACGTGCGGCGCATCGATCGTACGATCAGCCAGCGCGACACCGGTCGCGCGCTGGTCGGCGATGATCACGCGCATGACGCGCTCGGGGACGACGGTGACGCCGAGTCTGCGCGCGTCGGCGAGGAGGGCCTTGGTCAGCGCGGCGGGATCGACGGCGCCGTCTTCGGGAGCGAACAACGCTCCGCGGGCGCCCGGGGCGGCACCGGGAAAGCGCTCCGCCAACTCGTCGGGCTCGAGCCAGTCGCAGCGCAGTCCCGCCTGGCGCTGCTCGGCCACTTCGTCGCGCACCTGAGCGGCCACGGCGTCGTCGAACGCGATCCGCGCGATCCCGGAACGCCAGAATCCGATGTCGAGGCCTGTCGTTTCGCGCAGCGCCAGGGCCAGATCTTGATAGAGATCGCGGCCCCGTACGCCCAGGGCGCGGATGGCATCGTCGCTGGGCTCGATCTGGGCGGCAAGCATGCCGGCCGAGGCAGGGGAGGCGGCGGCGCGGTCGGGACCAGGCTCGCACAGCACGACTTGCAGGCCCCGCAAGGCGGCCGCGCGGGCGCAGGCGGCGCCGATCACACCGCCACCGATCACGATCACTTCACAGGACGAAACTTTGTGCGACATTTAGGCGTACGCCCGCTGGAGACGTACCGGACACCACGGAGGGTACCATGTTCCGGAGTATTCTAGGTTTTGCGATACTGGCCGTCGTTGCATGGCTCGCCCTGAAGCTCGTCTTCGGCGTGCTTGGCACCCTGGTTGGTCTCGCGATGACCGTGCTGTGGCTCGCCGCGATCGGCTTCCTCTTCTATCTCGCGCTCCGTCTCATCAGTCCGAGCACCGCGGACAAGCTGCGCGACATGATCAAGGGGCGTTCAGCCGCCTAACGGTCCCAGGGGAGCAGTTGGCTGGAGTGCAGGTGCACGATCTTCCAGCCACGCTCCCGCTGCTCGAACACCAAGGTCGCCCGGCCCGCTTCGGCCAGGCGCTGCTGCACGTTGGTCCACCGGTAGTCCAGCAACACCCAGGCAAACCGACCCTCCAAGGTCACTGTCGCTCCCAGGACGGTGACCTGGCCGCCGGCGCCGACGCCCGCCAATCGCGGGGCGGCGAGGCGCACGCGTGCGTTTGCGACGACCACCGCATCGGGTGCGTACAGACTGTCGGCTTTCGGGTCGCTCTTCGCATCGAGTCCAACCGCCAGGCGCGCCATGGTCTCAATGGCATCCGGTGTCGCTGCGGCTTCGGTGCCCCGCGGCGTAACGGCGCGAGAAACGCACGCGCCGCCGATGAGGGCCGCAGCCAGCAGGACGTAGGGGCGCAGCATGCTGCGCCCCTACCGCGCATCCAATCGAGACAATACAGCCCAACTGATCAACGGGAATAGAATCTCGTGATGGCCGGTGAGCTGGATGCCGCGGCCGCCGGCCAGCGTCGGTCGCTCGACCACGTTGACGCGGGGCCGGTAGTGGCGCTGCATGTCGCAGTCGCAGGCGGTGAAGTTCTTTGGCTTCCCGCCATTCAGGTTGCGCGCGATGGTCAGGGCCTTGAGGAACACCTCGGGCATGACGACGGCGCTGCCCAGGTTCAGGACGACGCCGCCGTCATCGAGTGCGGGGAGGGTCCCGGCGAGTCGCTTGAAGTCGCGGTGACTCGTGGCGCCGAGTGCCGCGCCGTCGGCTGTCGGGTGTTGGTGAATGATTTCGGCGCCGACCGCGGCGTGCACCGTGACGGGCACGCTCAGCTCGGCGCAGGCGACGAGCACCGACACGGCGCGCCCGGGGAGGTCCGTGCGGGCGCGCAGCGCTTCGGCTAACGCCTCGCCCGCGCCCTGATCACTCTTGGCGCCGCGCGCGAGCGCGGCATTCATGTCGCGGCCCGTCTCCTCCGCCATCCCGAAGGTCCCGTCGCCGAGTCCCGCGGCGACGTCCTCGCTCGTGCCGCCAAATGCCGCCAGCTCGAAGTCGTGGATCGCGGCGCTGCCGTTCATCGCGACGTGCGTCACCGCCTGGCGCCGCATCAGCTCGATCAGCAGTGGGCCCA
>Ga0137409_10004047_pt1 | contig 15491 bp, 9 predicted proteins | sample CZODoug1_16funga_FD_122059 | JGI IMG/M metagenome (GOLD analysis project Ga0137409, IMG submission 122059) | Vadose zone soil fungal communities from Angelo Coast Range Reserve, California, USA - CZODoug1_16fungal (Hybrid Assembly) | ecosystem: Environmental > Terrestrial > Soil > Vadose zone... | reverse complement strand
GCGCCCGTGCGGCCGTCGGCGCGTGTGAGCTCGTCGAGGCGGTGTACGGCTTCGTACGAACGGCCGAGCAGCCGGTAGCGGGTCACGCGTTGCGTCTCGTGGATCTGGGGCACGAGGCCGACGGTGGAGATCGTGAGCCGCTTCGCCGGCACGCCCATCCCCTTCGGGTCGGTCAGAATCTCAAGCGCGCCCATGACCGCGTCGTAGTTTTCCAGCGGTTCGCCCATTCCCATCATGACGACGTTGAAATCCCGCTGTCCCTCGGGCAGCTCGCGCCGCAGGCGAAGCGCCTGCTCCACGATCTCGCCCGCCGAAAGGTTTCGGCCGCGCCCCATGCGGCCGGTGGCGCAGAAGCGGCAGGCGAAGCCGCAGCCGTGCTGCGATGAGAGGCAGAAGGTCACCCGCCGGGGGGTCGACATGTAGACCGACTCGATAACGCCCCGGTCCGGGAGCGAGAAGGCCACCTTGCGGGTCCGGCGGTCGGGCGTCTCGCGTCGACCGTGCTCGGTCAACGTGCCGATCCGGAAATCCGCGTCCAGCCTTTCCCGAAGACCCTGCGGAAGATTCGTCATAGCCCCGAAATCGGCCGCGCCGCGGACGTAGATCCATTCGGCGACCTGGCGTCCCCGGAACGGCTTCTCCCCCATGCTCATGAGAACCCGCTCGAGGTCCCCCTGGGTCACCCCAAGGAGGTTCTCGCGCGCGTCCTGAGGCGACTTGGCGCGGCCATTTTGTGGCCTGATAACGGTTTCCGTCTTTACAACCATCGTTACATATGCTACGTTCGATGGCATCGCGGAGTCAACCGAAGGGGGAAGCCGCGCAACCAGTCGCCGTAATTCCGGGGGTCCCGTTCTAACCTCGACCGAGTCCACGGTAAGGATCGGTGCCGTCGATATCGGCACCAACTCCGTCCGGCTGCTCGTCGCCGACGTCGACGAGAGGGAGCGCCTGCGGACCGCCCACCGGATGGGCGAGATCTCCCGCTTGGGAGAGGGCCTCGATCGGACCGGCGTCATCGACGAGGGCGCCGCCTCGCGTACCCTCGAGTGCCTCGAACGCTTCGTCCACGAGGCGGAGTACAGCGGCGCGAGCCGCATCCGCGTTGCCGGCACAAACGCCTTCCGCGTCGCCAGGAACGGGTCCGACATTGCCGCTCGATTCTCCGAGAGGATCGGGTACCCGGTCGAAATCCTCTCGGGTGAGGAGGAGGCCCGCCTGGTCTTCCTGGCGGTTCTGAGCGGCCTCAGCCACTCCCGCGGCCATTCCATCGTCGTCGATATCGGAGGCGGAAGCACCGAGATCATCAGCGGCGAGGGTGAGTCCGGTAATCAGGTGATAAGTCTAGAGTTAGGTTGTGTCCGACTGACCGAGCGGATGGTCCGAAGCGATCCGCCATCGGAGGTGGAGCTCGAGAATATCCGGCGCCACGTCCTGGAGGTTTTCGCGGAGAAGCTCGGCGGGTTTGACGTCAAGGGTATCGAGCGCGCGATCGGCGTCGGCGGCACGGTCACGGCGTTCGGCGCGCTCGACCTCGGGCTCGCCAAGTACGACCCATCCAGGATCGAAAATCATCACCTGACCCGCGAGCGTATCTCGAGCATCGGAAAGCAATTGTGTGCAATCCCCCTCTCCCAGAGGCGGGATCTCGCGGGCGTGAGCCGCGGCAGGGCCGACATCATCCCGGCCGGGGCAATCATCCTCTGCGAGTTCGTGGCGCGTTTCGCGGTGGACGGGGTTTCCGTGTCGACGAGGGGACTTCGCTACGGTTTGGTTCTGAGCGAGGCCCGAAAGTCGGTCCGAAACGCCGGCCAATCGGCCCGAGCCTGACAAATTCGCTTGACCGTGTCTCCACACGCAGTTATCATAGCTAGTTAGAGGCAGTGTTCGTCAAAGGGCGCCTGCTCCCACAGGGGGCATCCCTCTCGGACCGCGGTCCCACGTTCGCGGTTAAGACGCTCACTGACGAACTGCCCGAAACTGTGCAAGGGAAGCGGCTGATGCGCCGGGTGTCGCTTCACCTTTGAGGAGCAAGGAATGAGGGTCCTGGTTCCACGCCGCGCCATTCGGTTAGGTATCCTCCTCGCCGCGCTCTGTCTGACCCCGGCCATCTCGCCATCCGCGTTTGCCCTTCCGAGGCCTTTCAACGATTACGGGGATCCCAATCCCCCGGCACCGAAGGGTGACGGCGATGGAACTGTTGTGAAGGGTGCCAGCATGTCGATTGGCACTTCGGTCACGATGGTGGCGAGTGGCGCACGGGTGTCGGTCGGAACGACTGTGAGGAATTATCTACGACTGGTGAGCATGGGCTACGGCCTGCGCTGGTATTGGTAGCATCTCCCGCGGCGCGGGTGATGCGCGGCCTGGTCATAGACCCGGTCGCGCTCCGTGGTTTTAAAGAATTTGAGGGCCGGAATGGACGGACTTGTCCCCAAAGACCGATCGGACATTCCGCACCGAACCTCTGGCGCCTCGCCGGCTCGAGCGTCATCGGACGCAGGGACGTACGGGGAGCACAAGGCTCAGGAGCTCGGAGATCTCTACTTCGCGGCGGATAACTACGTCGTCGCGCTCGAGTACTATCGCCGGGCCCTAGAGGCGGATCCCAAGAGCGGAAGCCCCCAGAGCGGGGAGGATCTGCTCCGGATCGGGACGCAGATCGTAGAGTGCCTGCGGCATCGCGGCGACCTCAACGAGGCCGTGGACTCGCTCCACGATCTCCACCGCCGCCTCCGTCCGCACGTCACGCGCGAACAGGCGGGCCGTCTCGCCGCGAGCCTCGCGTTGCTGCTCTTCGAGCGCGGCCGATACCGTCCCGCCCAGCGCGCCGCGACCCTCGCCTACCGTCTCCTCCGCGACACCACCCTGAATCTCGACATCGGACGCACCGAGATGATCTTCGGGGTCATCGCGCTGCGCACCGGAGACTGGAACGCGGCCCGCGAGTATTTCGAGAGCGCGATCGCGACCTACCGGCGCGCCGGATACGACGCGGGGATGGCCTCGGCCTACAACAGCCTCGGCCTCCTCCACAAGAATCACTGCCGCTTCAAGGAGGCCGCGCGCTTCCTGGAACAGGCGCTTCGGATCGGAGAGCGGTCCGGCCTCTTCCACGATTCGGCTACCTACGTCCACAACCTCGGCATCGTCCACGAGAAGATGGGCGAGTGGGATCTCGCGGAGGATCACTACCGCCGCGGGCTCCAGATGAACACCGAGGTGGGGAACCCCGTCGGAAAGGCGCGGGCGCTCTTCTGTCTCGGGAACCTGCGCCGGAAGCGCCGCGATTTCTCTACCGCTGAGAATCTGATCCGGCAAGCGCTCGCGCTGTCGGTCGAGCGAGGGTTCCCGCGGGAGACGATTCTGTCTCGCGAGGGACTCGGCGACCTCTTCGCCGATCGGGACATGCTGGTCGAGGCGCGTGCCGAGTACGAGACCGGCCTCGCGATGGCCGACCAGATCGCCCCCGATTCGGACCTCACCGTCGAGCTGGTTCGCCGGCTTGGGGACGCGCAGCTGCGCATGGGCGAGATCGAGACCGCGGCGCGGAGCGGCGAGAGGGCGCTCGCGATCGCGCGCCGCCTCGGCGACCGCATCGAGGAGGCCTGCTCCCTTCGTCTCCTCGGTCTGGCGGCGGCGGAAGCGGGCGATCTCCCGGCGGCGCAGGAGCGCCTCGGCGAGGCGAGCCGCATCCTTCTTTCGATCGGCAAGCGCTACGAGCTGGCGCGCCTCAACATGGGCGCCGGCCTCGCATGGCGGCGCCGGGCGCGAAAGGGGAAGTCTCGCGGCATTCTGGACGAATCGATCGCATACCTCCGCCGCGCGGTGGCGGCATACGAGAGCTTGACGATCCCCACATTGACGGCGCGCGCGCTGCTCGAGCTGTCGCGCAGCGAGCTGATGCGGAGCCTGGTCGACGAGGCCGTCCTTCACGTGGACCACGCCTCCTCGCTCCTCTCCCCCGAAGACGACCCCGCGCTCGCGCATGAGATCGAGGAGTTCCGCGCCGAGATCGAGCAGGGCCTGATCGAAGGGACCTCCTCGCAGACCAACGAATTCTCGGCCTTCGAGGAAATCCGGAGCGTGCTCCGCGGCGTCGACGCCGAATCGGCCGTTCAGGACGTGCTGGCCGTGACCGCTCGGCGCGTGACCGCCGCGCGCGGCTGCGTGGCCGCGCCCGCTGTCCACGGCGGGATCGAGGTCGTCGCCTCGGTCGGCATGTCGTTCCGCGTCGCGCAGGATCTCCTCGGTGAGCTGGAGCGCCGGATCGGCGCGGCCCGGCTCGCATCGGCCCCCGTGGTTTCGAGCCGGGCGGGCGCCGATGCGCGATTCCGCGATATGCCCGGCATCGCCCACTTGAGCCCTCGCACCAGCATCGCGATCATGCCGCTCTCGCTCCCTTCGGGACTTCCAGGTTACCTCTATCTGGACCGGCCGGAGGAGAGCGCGCTCGGCGCGTTCAAGCAGCGTGAGATCAATTTGATCGCCATGCTCGCGAACCACGTCGCGGTGGCGATCCTCGAGCTCTCGCGACAGCGGCTCGCGCGCGAGAACTCGGCGCTTCGCGGGCGCCTCATGGGCACGGCCAACGATCACGGCATCGTCACGCGGAGCCCGGAGCTTCTCGAGATCCTCTCGCTCCTGGAGCGGGTCGGTCCGAGCGACGCGACCATTCTGATCGAGGGCGAAACCGGGAGCGGCAAGGGGCTATTGGCGCGCGCGATCCACGCGTCAAGCGCCCGCGCGACCAAGCCGCTCATCCAGGTCAACTGCGCGGCCCTCCCCGAGCAGCTGCTCGAGAGCGAGCTGTTCGGGCACGTGCAGGGCGCCTTTACCGGCGCCGTCAAGGAAAAGGTGGGGCTGTTCGTCGAGGCGAACGGCGGGACCCTCTTCCTCGACGAGGTCGACAAGACGACGATCACGATCCAAGGGAAGCTGCTCCAGGTCCTCGACAACCGCGAAGTCCGTCCGGTGGGCGGGAACAAGTCGACGAAGGTGGATGTCCGCGTCGTCTGCGCCACCAACGTGAATCTCAAGGCTCGGATCGCGCGCGGAGATTTTCTGGAGGATCTCTACTATCGCCTGAACGACATCTGCTTCCGCGTGCCGCCGCTCCGGGAGCGGCCCGAGGACGTGCCGCCCTTGGTCGAGCACTACTGCCGCCGGTTCGCGGCGGAGATGGGCAAGGACATCCGGGGCGCGGACCAGGAGTTGATCGCGCTTTTGGCCGGGCTTCCCTGGCGCGGAAATGTGCGCGAGTTGGAAAAGGTCGTGAAGCGGCTGGTCGTCATGGCCAATGACGGCGACACGCTCTCGATCGAGCTTCTGCCCCGCGACCTGCTGAAGCACGAGGATGAGAACGGGGATTCGCCGTCCACGCTCCGGGCGGAGGTCGCCAAGGTGGAGCGCCGTCTCATCTCCCAGGCCCTCGAGCGTCACAACTGGAACAAGCTGCAAGCCGCCAAAGAGCTTTCGCTCTCCTACCCGACGCTGCTACAGAAGATCAAACTCTTCCGCCTCGATCGAAGGACTCAAACCCGTCAAAAGGCTTAAAAGTTGTTATTAAGCCTTTTAACAATCGTAAGTCATAGCGAATAAACGAACTGCTGGACCTATATAGCTTCACTGTTAAATCCTATCCCAAAAGTGACCCCCATCCGCGGGCCAAGCCCCCCGAAAGCCCGAGTCACGGTAGACAATCAACTATCACTCTCACATCACGTTACTGCGTCGAAACAGGCTCAATCCGGGATAGGCGAATTGTTGGCACACGGAATGCAATGCAAAGTGCCCGGAGGGGGGGACCTCCAAAGAGCCCGCGGGCCTAGCCAGCGTTAGACCATGGGTTAGCTGCCAATTCGAGCACCGGCCTCGGAAGAAGCGGCGTAACCCGAAGAGAGCTGGCAAGGCCGGGGCTCAATTTTTTCGGGAGTGTGCGCTGACACACTCCCGATTTTTTTATCTGCAAGCCACGTTTCGGCAATAGGTTCCACGCCCGCCCCGCGCTCATCGTTTTCCCGAATCGGCCGATAATTCCACAGCGGCATCCACCTGGGTAGGCACGCGGGCTTGCGCCCACGGCACCCGGGCCGAGCCGGTCCCGATGGGAGAACGTGTCGGTGCTCGACAAGGGAGCTGGGGAGGCGACGGAGACCCTGGGGCGGATCCTCATCGTGGAGGATGAGGAGGCGCTGGCGAGGCACCTCCGAAATCACCTGCAGCATGCCGGCTATGACGTTCGGATGGAGCACACCGGGAAGGGTGGCCTGCTGGTCGCCGCCGAGCATTGGCCTGATCTCGTGATTCTGGATCTGGTGCTACCGGACATCAGCGGCTATGAGGTCTGCACCGAGCTTCGCCGGCTCTACCGTCCGTGGAACCTACCGGTCCTGATGCTGACCGCCCTCAACTCGCCGAAGCATCATCTCCTCGGCTTCGGCCACGGCGCGAATGCCTACCTGACCAAACCGGTCGCATCGGGCGAGCTCCTGCGGACGATCGCGACCCTGCTGAGTCACAACGTCCGCGGCCTAGGCGCCGGCGGCTGACGATCCGGGGCCGACCCCCGACCTCTTCCCAAGCTGCTTCTCGATGCAGCGGATCACTTCCTCGACGCTCACCGGCTTAGCGAGGAACGTGCGCCCGCCGATGACGTCCCCCCGCGTGCGCGTCGCCTCCTTCGAGACTCCCGCCGTCAAGAACACGATCGGCGTGTCCTTGAGCTTCGCCTCGGCCCGGATCTGCGCCGCGACCTCTCCTCCGTCGACGTCGGGCATGATGACGTCGAGAAAGATCATATCCGGCAGGAAATCCTTCGCGGCGGTCAACCCGAAGGCGCCGGTATTCTCGCAGAGCACCTTATAGGTTCCGGTCCGTTCCAAGTTCAGCTTCAGCATGCGCGTGAAGCTGGGCTCGTCGTCGATCAGTAGTATGCGGATCTTATCCATCGCTACCACCTCCCCTAGTTTCTGACGCTGTGAAAGACGACGGTTGCACGAACCCCGCCGCCCTCACGGTTCGCGATCTGAATGGTGCCCCCGTGAAGCGCGATAATCGTCTTGCTCACGGCGAGCCCCAGCCCTGTTCCCTTGCCGGTCGGCTTCGTGGTGAAAAATGGATCGAACAGCCTCACCCGGGTCTTCGCATCGATCCCGGTGCCGGTATCCTCGACCTCGACGACGATCACGCCCTCGCCGACGCGGAAGCGGTCCGTCTGGCGAAACCCGACGTCCTGGCCCGGCAGCATCAATTGCCGCCGCGATGTCCTCACCGTCAACGTGCCTCCATCCGGCATGGCGTCGATCGCGTTGATCATGATATTCACGAAGACCTGCTCGATCTTCGACCGGTCCAGCATCACCTGGGGAAGGTCGCTTTGCAGCTCTTTGACGAGGGTGACGTGCGACTTGGAGAGCGCGTGCCGGACGAATTGGATCGGCTTATCGAGGACGGAGTTGATGTCCTCCGTCCCCATGGTCATCTCCGTCGCGTGGGAAAAGTCGAGCAGGCCGCGGATCACGAAATCCGCCCGCAGAACGGCCTCCTGCATGTCGGTCAGGGCGAGGGAGGTGTCGGCGTCGGGATTCGGGATCGTCTGCGCGAGGTACTCCACCGCGGAAAGTATGACCGCGAGCGGGTTCTTCACCTCGTGGGCCACCCCGGCGGCGAGCCGGCCGATCGACTCCAGCTTGGCAGCCTGAATCAGCTGGAGCTGAGCCGCCTTGGTTTCCTCGTGCGACTTTCGGAGGGCGGAGAGAGCCTGGCGGAGCGCCTTCTCGCGCTCGCTCAACTTGACGCTGCTTCGCTCCGCCTGCCTCACGGCCTCCTGAACCACCGTGATGTCCCGCGCGATCGCCACGCCCCCGGTGATCGCCTGCTTCTCGTTCAGCGTGGGCGCCACCGAGAGGGATACGTCGATCGGCACGCCGTCGCTTCGGAGCCGGACGGTCTCGAGATGATCGATCCGGTCCCCGCGCTTGATGGTCTCGATGATTCTGGGCCATTCGTCCCGGCGGTCCATCGGGACCAGCACGGAGATCGGATTGCCGAGAATCACCTCTGCGGGGTAGCCGTAGATCCGCTCGGCGCCGCGATTCCAGCCGAGGATGATGCCCTCCAGGTCGATGGTGACGACCGCGTCATCCGACATGTTCAGAATCGCGGCCAACCGGGAGTGGGCGTCCGCGGCCGACCTGGGCTCCCCCGTCCCCGGCTCCCGCGTGCCGGTCGCGGATGGCGCGAGGCCATGCTGGTTCTGCTGGCTCACCGGGCGCCCCCGCTCAAGTCCCAAGCGCCGTGAGCGCGTCGCTCTCGGTCAAGTCGATGCTGAGGAACCTATCGAGGTTGAGGAGCTTGACGACCGAATCGACGGCGGGTGGTAGGGAGACGAACCGCACGCTTCCGCCCTGCTCCTGAAATTGCTCCACGAGCACCAGGAGGGCGCCGATGCCGCTCGACCCCATGAATGTGACCTCGGAGAGATTCAGCACGAGATTCTGGCCGTTTCCTTGGATCGCGGCGACGCGTTGAAGCAGGATCGGAGCCGTCTTGACGTCCAGGCGACCCTTGACCCGCAAGAGCACGATTCCACCACGATCTTCCGGACTCGAGATTTCCAAATCATTGGTCATGGCGAGGCCCCTCCCTTCGTGAATATCGGCAGGTTCGTCGGTTAACTGTACGGCCCCTGGCAGAAGCAGGGTGAACACGGAACCCTTGCCAGGCTCGCTCTTTGCGGTCAGGCGCCCTCCGAGACCCTCCGCCAACCGCCGGGCCAGGGAGAGGCCGATGCCCATCCCCCCGACGGTGCGGGTCATCGAGCCGTCCAGCTGCCGGAACGGCTCGAAGAGGGCGGCGAGCTCCTCCGGCGGAACACCGGGACCATCATCGATGACGTCGACCCCGATCCATTCCTGGCCGTTCTCCGTGGCCGGGCGCACCCGGAGCTGGATTCGCGCCCCCGCCGCGGTGAATTTCACGGCGTTGTCGATCAAGGCGTCCAGGATCTGCCTCAGCATCTGCTCGTCGAATTTTCCGGTCAGCATGTTCGCCTCGCGCACGCACGTGAACTCGCGCAGTTCCGACGACACGCCCGGCAGCCGCTCCAGATAGAAATCCGAGACCGCGGCGACCAGGTCGCCGGTCGCGAAGTTGGGGCGGAGGGAATCGTCCTCCGCGGCCGAGAACGTGAGCAGGTTCTCGATCATCCCCAGCAATTTTCGCGATTGGCCGCTCGCGTACTGGAGAAGCTCTTGCCCGTGGACGGGCGTGTTCTCGACACGCGCGACGCATTCCAGGGACGCGATGATGGCGGTCAGCGGCGTGCGAAGCTCGTGATTCACGTTGGAAATGAACTCCGACTTCATCTGATCGAGATCTTTGAGCCGGTCGTTGGCGATGCGGAGCTCTCGGTTTCGCTCGAGGAGGCGCCCGTAGAACCGCTCGTTCTGCATCGCGACCCCGGCGATCGCGAGGGAAGCCTGCAGCGCCTGGACGTCCGTATCGGAGTACGGCGCGCCGTCCGACCGCTCCCCGAGGGCCAGGTGGCCGAGGACCTCTCCACGGACCCAGATCGGGGCAAAGAATCGGAGACCGGACCGCTCCATGACCGGCAGTATGGAATCGTCCCCGCCGTGCGCGACGTCCGCGACCACGAGGGGATTCGGCCTCGCGCGAGACCGCTCCATGAGCCGCGCGGCGCAGGCCTCCATCACGAGGCGCGCCTCCGCGTCGTCCACCCCGCGGCATTTGAGGAGCACCGGCGCAACGTCATCTCCCTCGGGCACAAGCCAGAGACACGCGCGCTCGGTCCGCAGCTGCCCCATGAGATTGATGAGGAGATTGTCGGCGACGTGGTAGAGGTCGAGCGACAAGGTCAGCAGATGGCTCATCGAGAGGAACGCCCGGAACGTGGCGTCCCCGGCGTCACCCGCCTTCGATGCCGGCCGGGTCCGGGTGGCCTCTGACGGAGCCTTCTTCGCCTTATCACCCATGCCGGGCCTCGTCGCGCTGCTCCAGCTTGCTCGGATCCCAATCCAGCACCGTGATATTCCCCAGCTTTGTCTCGGGGTGATAGGCGACGCCGCTCATCGTCTTGTGGATGATGTCGAGCCCGAAGCCGCGCCCGCGCTTCCGGACCAGCGGGTCTTCGTAGTCGGTGTCCTTCGTCCGGTCCGGCCGGAACGGGCGCCCCTGGTCGCGGACGAGGAACGAACCGCGCGGGGCCGGGCCGCCCGCGGGCTCCGAGCTCGGCAGCCACCAGAGCTCGAACGTCCGCGCGGCGTCCTTTCCGTATCCGTGCTCCACGACGTTCGCGCAGACCTCGTAGAGAACGAGGTCGAGCATGTCGGCCCCGTTGCTCGAGAGACCCCGAAGGGCGCCCGATCGATCGAGCCACTCGCGGATGGCGACGAGGGAGTCCAAGCTCGCGGGAAGCTGGATGCTGGTGCCCTGCTTCCGTGCGGCGTCGAGGCGTTGGAGGGCCTCCCCCAGGCCGAGCACGGTCCCGCCTCGGGAGGAATCCCCTCGACCGGCCCGGGCGGCTCCCTCCCGGCTTACGACGAGCATCGTCTCGTCGTCCATGGGGAGGGCGTCGCCCCGCCACTTCGCGACGGCGTCGTGGAGGCGGCCGACTATCTCCCGCGCGCCCGAAGGAGCCGCTTCCGAGACGATCTTCTCCATCCGCTCGAATCCGAACTGCTCCTTCCCCGAGGGATCGGTGGTCTCGTTGATCCCGTCGGTGAATTGGATGAGCACGTCGCCCGGACCCAGATCGACGGCCGAGTCCTCCAGGGTGCGGCGGATCGCCCCCCCGCGGATCGCTCCCAAGGGGATCCCCTTCGACCGATGCCACTCCACGCGGCGTGTCGCCCCCCGGTAGACCAAAGTGGGGTTGTGCCCCGCGGATGAGTAGACCAATCGTCCGGATTTGGAATCCAGCTCCCCGTAGAACATGGTGACGAAGCTGCCGCGTTGGAGCGTTTCCCCGAGGCGCTCGTCGAGGACGGCAAGAAGCTCCGCGGGGGAATGGTGAAACGACCGGAGCGCCCGGAGGAGCGAGAAGATCATCGCCGTGATCAGGCACCCCGCGAGGCCCTTTCCCGACACGTCCGCGACGGCCAGGGCGATGCTCCCGTCCGGCTGGGGAATGACGTCGTAGTAGTCGCCGCCCACCTCGGCCGCGGCCCAGTGTCCGCCGTGGACCACGAACTCCCCGGCCACGGTCTGGCCCGAGGGAAGGATCGAGCGCTGGATCTGCTGCGCCAGCTCCATCTCGCGGGCGAGGCGCTCCCGCTCCACCATCTCCGTCTGCGCCTGCCTCAGCGCGACGGCCATTCCATTGACCTCTTCCGCCAGAAGACCGAACTCGGTCCGATCCGCGAGTCGAAGCGGCGTGCTCAGGTCCCCGCGGCCGATCCGCTCGATGCCCGCGCGGAGCGCCCCGATCGGCCGGAGGAGGATCGACATGAGGGCGAACGACAGGGCGGCCCCGGCCAGGAGAAACGCTCCAAGGATCAGGTACTGCTGCCTGCGGATCTGACCCATCGCCTGATCGACATAGGCGCGGCTGAGCCCGACGAGGGCCGTGCCCAGGAGCTCGCCGTGGACATTGAGGATCGGGGCGGAGGCGACCAGGATCTGGGCGTTTCCCGTGATCGTCTCGTGCGGCCCCTGCGGCGCCGTCGTCGGGACGGCGGTGAGCCCCGGCGGCGGGACGAACGGGGTGCCGAGGAGGCGGACGTCCGGGTGCCCCTGAATGTTGCCGAGGCGATCGAGGACGACGACGAGGGCAAGCTCGGGCTGGCTCGCCTGCATGACCCGCGCGAGGGGCGCCAGCGTCAGCTCGGGGTAGTCGGTGACGATGGCGCCCGAGCTCGTCAGGGCGAGGTTTCGCGCCTGGAGCATCAGGCGGCTCTCGATCTCCCGCGCAAGGACGTTTCGGGTCCGACTCTCCATGACCGCGGTGACGCCCAAGACGATGAGCGTCGTGAGCACGACCGCCGCGCACGCGACGATCCACCGAATGCTCCAGACTGCCCGGCGCGGACGATTCGCGGTCATCGGCCCTCTCCCAGGATCTCGCGGGTCCGGGCCAGCTGCGTCCGGGCGCGCGCGATGTAGCCGGCGGCGCGCGAGTCTTTCGGATCGACCTGGAGCACACGCTGCCAGCAGGCGACCGCGTCCTCCAGTTTTCCCGACGCGAAGAATTCCATGCCCCGCATCAGGTACTCGCGCTTCAGATACTCATCGACCCGCTTGTAGCCGGGCCGGAGCGACCAGACCAGCTCCCAGTACCGGAGCGCGTCGTCGAGCCGCCGCTCCTGCATCGCGACCTGGCCGCCCCGGTAGAGCGCCTCCACTTCGCGGTCCTGCTCCGCGGAGGGCGGCTGGGGTTTCTCGGATTTCACGACCGCCGCGCCGGCCGCGGCCGCCCTGGCCCGCGCGAGCGATGCGGCGGCGTCCCGTAGCCCGTCGCCCTGCGGATCCAGATTCCTTGCCTCGGCCAGGAGCCCCTCGGCCTCGTCGGGGAGCTGCGCCTCGATGCTCTGCCGCGCCTGCTTGAGGAGGCTCGCCACGCGCCGGGCGATCGCTTTCTCGGTCCGGTGGAGCATGAGGGCGGCATCCGCGTCCTTCGGGTCGACCGCGAGGATGCTCGCAAAACCGATCCGCGCCTTCCGGAGCGAGTCCGCCGCGAACGCGTCGGACGCCTCGGCGAACTTCTGCCGGATGCTCTCGGTGCGCGCGGCCCGGCGATCGCCCGCCTCGCGGCAACGGCGCTGGCCCGCCGTCGCGACGGAATCGCCCGGAGCGATCGCGAGCGCGCTGCCGTAGGCGAGCGCGGCCGCGGCATAGTCCGACGCGTCCTCGAGCTGCTTTCCCCTCCCGCGCAGGGCGGCCGCCTGGAGCGCCGGTAGCTGGGGGTGGTTGGGGTAGAGAAGATCGACCGTCGCGAGCAGGTCCAGCGCCGATTCGTACTCGCCGCGAGCCTCGGAGGCCGTCACGCGGGCGAGGAGATCCTCGACCTGCTTCGCCTGGCGCTTCTGGAACGCTTCGTCCAGCCTGGCCTGGAGGTCCTTCTCCTTGGCCTGGGAGGCCGCCTCGCGCTGCTCGGTCACCGTCATGCCCAGCGCTCGGGAGATCCCGAAGCGGTGGATGCCGGCGACATCGCCGTCTTCATACGTGTAATCGACCGAGAACCCGCGCCACGCGACTGCCGTGCCCGCGGAGAGCCTTCCTGTATTGAAGCCCGCGCGGAGCCCGAGGAGCGGGTGGAGCTGGAATTCCATTCCCGCGTGGAGCCTCGTTCCGACCCCGTGGGACTTCTCGAGGTCGAGAAGGACCAGCGCGGACCGCCCGCCTGGTGTCGGCGCGCGAAATCCGAGCCCGGCACGGACCACGGCCGGATCCGCCACGCTCTCCTGATCGAGGCGCACGGACGGCTGGACCAGGTTGCGCACGGAGAATCCCCAGGTCAGGCGATTCATCCAGTCGGCGCGGCTGTGAAGGAGCGCCCCGGCCCGGCCCAGCACGCCGGCGTCGAGCCCCAGGCCGCTTCCGCTGAACCCGGCCAGGCTCTGGCGCTGGATCTTCACCGTTCCCCCGATGCTCAAAGCCTCGCTGAGCGAGCGCCCGAAGCCGAGCGCGATCTCGGTCTGCGAATCCGAGAGGTTGTCGCCCAGGAGGAGGTTTCGGTCGTCCCGGTGCTCGATGCCGTCGATGCTGAAGTGAGAAATGGAGATTCCAGCGGCACCCCAGCGCCAGTTCGGGAGCACGACGGCGACGTAATCTTGCGTCGATCCCAGATCGCTGTAGCCCGCATGGGTCGCCTGGACCTCGAGGCGCTGACGAATGCCGAGGCCGGCCGGATTCCAGATCATCGCGCTCGCGTCGTCCGCGAGGCCGACGAACGCGCCGCCCAGCGCGAGGGCGCGGTTGCCGGCGCCCGAAGCAAAGATGGAGCGCGTTCCACCGTCGTCCGCCGCATCGGCGCCCGAGGTCAAGGCCAGGATCGCGAGAACGCACGCGGCCGACGCCGTACCCGTCAGGAACCGGCGGGCGCTCACCGTACGACCGCCACCTTGCGGCGGACGCGGTCTCGAGCGCCGCTGTCGAACGCGACCGTCAGCTCGGCGATATAGGCGCCGTTCCGGACGACGCGCCCGACCCCGTTCCGGCCGTCCCAGAGGTCGCTTTGATTCATGCCCGCCGCGCGCGGCGCGTTGTTGAGGAGCGTGGCGACCCCCTCGCCGTTCGCCGCCACGATCCGCAGCGTGACCCGCGCGGCCTCGCGCAGGTAGTAGGCGAATGTCGTCGACTGGCGCCCGCCGGCGAACGGGTTCGGATAGTTCGAATAGCTCTCTCCCAGCGTGAGCCCGCCGAAGCTTCCCGCCTCCGTCCACATCGGGAACGCGGATCCCGGCGCGGGCTGGACCTGGATCTGGAGGAGCGCGCTCGGAGGCTGGACGACGCCGATGCCCGCGGCGTCGAACCCGACGCGGAATGTCGGCGGCGAGGCGCCCGGGCGAAGCACGGTCTTGAGCTCGACCAGGACGATTCCGTTCGGCGGAACCCCGATCGGCGCTCCGGCCACGAGCGTGGCCTGCGTGGAATCCGACGTGAGCGCGGCGCTCTGCGCCCAGAGGGCGCCGGAGACATAGGCGACCGCGGCTGAGGCCGCCGAGCCGAACGCGACCGGGCCGAAATCGCGATCGCCCGCGCGGAGTGTCAGGTGATCGAGGAAGATCGAGTCGGAGCTTGCCGCCGCGACGTTCCGGAGGGTGATCGTTCCGACCGCAATCGTGTCGCCGTCCGCGGCCAACGTCGCGGGCATGTGGCTATCCAGGCTCACGACCAGGTCGCGCGCCGGTGGCACCAGGCGGGTCAGGCCTGAGGTGAGAGGGAATTCGGTGCCGCCGTCGGGCACCACCGCCGCCGTCAGGCCAGTGTTTGCGTCCGCGACGCGAATCCCGCTCGCGAACACCGCGAGCTCTAGATAGCCGGCGGGCGCGGCCGCCGAGATGTCGACGCGGACGTTCACGAAGGCGGTATCGCCCGGTTCCAGCATGGGGCTCGGGAGCGCCACCGCCACCGTTCCGCCGGTCGAGGGGGGATTCGGGACGCTGGCGATCTCGATTCCGTTCCAGAGGATTCGGAGCGCGTCCAGATAGGCGGATGGGGTAACCGGCCGGCGCAGCTCGTCCCGGCATTGGATGTAGAGCGAGTCGACGCGGATACGCGCGGCGCCGGGGGGATCCGGGTGGCGGAGCACGACGGTCAGGGCCGCGACGTCGGGCTTTCCGACGGTGGTTTGGGCCGGGAATCGGGGTGTTCCGCTCGCCGCGAGCGTGTCGGCTGCGGTCTCGACCGTGATGGCGGGGCCGACGATCGTGGGGGTAGCGTAAACGGCCGGTACCCTCTTGCCGCTGCTCGCGTCGGTCACGTCAAAGGACGCCGAGTCGCCGAGCAGGGCCCGGAACGTGCCGAGCTGA
>Ga0137409_10002323_pt2 | contig 15493 bp, 12 predicted proteins | sample CZODoug1_16funga_FD_122059 | JGI IMG/M metagenome (GOLD analysis project Ga0137409, IMG submission 122059) | Vadose zone soil fungal communities from Angelo Coast Range Reserve, California, USA - CZODoug1_16fungal (Hybrid Assembly) | ecosystem: Environmental > Terrestrial > Soil > Vadose zone... | reverse complement strand
ACCCGTCAGGAATATAATCGGGAGATTAGCTCCGGATCTCACAAGCTCCTGTTGCACGTCGAGTCCGCTCAGCCCGGGGAGCTGGACATCTAGCACCAAACAACTCGGTATCTCAGGTCGCTGGAGAGCCAAAAACTCTTGCCCTGATGCGAGGGCTTTTGCCTCCAGCCCGGCAGATCGAATCAGACTTGCCACCCCTTCCCGCACGGACACATCATCGTCCACCACGTAAACAAGACCACCGGTGTCGCTCATAACTGGTTGCTCCTTCTTCACCCTCTCGTTTTGCCGTCGTTCTGTTGCAACGCCAAGTGTACGGCATTGAGCAAAGCTTCGCGGCGTACTGGCTTGCGGAGAAAATCCACTGCGCCGCCCTTCAATGCCCGCTGGCGCGTGGCCTCATCATCGCGGGCTGTCATGAAGACCACTGGAGTTCGGTGATTCGAAACGGTGGCGGTCAGCTGACTCTGGAGTTCGAGTCCGCTTATCCCCGGCAAGCCTACGTCGAGAATGAGACATGCTATGTCGTCGCGATGAGCGAGCGATAGGAATTCCTCGGCTGAGGCAAAGGCCTGGGTCGCGAAGCCAGCGGATCTCATCAGGCTTAGCAGGCCTTCACGCACTAAAGGGTCGTCATCGACGATTGAGATCAAGCGGCTTTCGGAGTGCATTCCCATTTCAGTATCCCCAAACTCTTGCCTTAGAAGTTTCAGTCCGGGCGTGATGCTAGCAGCTCGTAAACTGGAAGGGTATCCTGCTTTGGGAGGAGTCGACTACTCTCGTGGAGGGACGCTCCGCAGTCTGTCAGTGATATGGACCAATTCGGCCAAAGACCCTGCGCGCATCTTTTCCATTATATGTGCGCGGTGAGTCTTTACGGTCAATTCGCTGATGCCGAGCTCGGCAGCGATCTGTTTGTTGAGCAGGCCGGTGACAACCATACCCAGAACTTCCCGCTCCCTGGGACTCAGCGTGTCAAAGCACTTCCGAAGTTCTGCTATTTCCGCCCGCTCCTGGCGAGCGGCGCGGTCGCGGGCGATCGCTCCCTGAACCGCCTCCAGCAATTTCTGGCCACGGAAAGGCTTGGTCAGAAACTCCACCGCGCCTGCCTTCATGGCCTCTACCGTCATGGGAATGTCGCCATGGCCCGTGATGAAGATGATGGGAATGTGGATGTCCGATTCGCGCAGTTCGCGCTGGAGATCCAATCCGCTGAGGTCCGGAAGCCGAACGTCCAGAACCAAGCAGGCTGGCGCATCCGGCCGTGTACTACGAAGAAAGTCCAGGGCAGACCCGAATGTCAACACCCGAAGCCCCACCGATCCGATGAGGCTTCGGACTCCACTACGGATTGACGGATCGTCATCGACCACGAAGACAGTGGGAGGATCATGCTTCATTGGACACTTTCGACGTCTGCTGGCAACGTGCATTGAAAGGTCGCACCGCGAGGAGTGTTCGGTTCGGCCCACAGGCGTCCACCATGCGCCTCGATAATGGAGCGGCTGATAGCTAACCCCATGCCTGTCCCCTGCAGTTTCGTCGTGTAGAACGGTTCAAAAATCTTGCCCAGGGCGTGCGGGTCTATTCCGGCTCCAGAGTCTGCGACGGCAACAACGATTTGATTCGGTTCATATCTTGCCGACCGTATCCGTAACTGCAGTGCCCGGTCTTGGACACCGCTCATGGCTTCTATCCCGTTCTTCACCAGATTGAGCACCACTTGCTGTAGCTGAACGCGATCACCAAGCACGGGCGGTAACTGGGGGCCGAGTTCCGTTTGCAAGGAGACATTATTCCCCAACACCTCACTCCGGATCAGGCCGAGAGTCTCTTCGATCACTTCGTTGATGTTCACTCTCAGTCTTTCCGGAGCAGCCTTCTTGAAGAGGGCCTGAATTCGACGGATTATATCGCTCGCCCGAGTTGCCGCCTCAACCGTGCGATCTGCCGCGGCACGCGCCTCATCAAGATTTGGTGGCTGGCTTGAGAGCCAAGCCAGGCAAGCATCACTGTTAGCGACGGCCCCGGCGAGTGGCTGCCTGAGTTCGTGGGCAATCGAGGCCGCCAGCTCGCCCATCGCCGTCAGCCGGGTGACGCGCGCGAGTTCCGCCTGCGCCTCTCGCAACTCTCCCGAGGCCTCCATCAGTTCGCTGGTCCGTTCGACGACGCGTCGTTCGAGTTCCTCATTGTGGCCCTTGAGTTCGGCTTTGGCTCGCTTGAGCGTGGCGGTCTCAAGAACGTCCCAATTGCCGTGTCGCCTTGCGAGCACAAACTGGTGTGTACGCACCACATCCAGGATTTGAGGAGCCCCGCACCCCGCAAGCGGGTACGTGCACAGCACCGCGAGGCGCTGATTCCCGATAACCTCATTGAGACCATCTTCATAATCGCAAAAGTGCGTCCATTCCTTCTTTGAGAGCCAGGTCGTATCCCCGGTTATTCTCATGCCCCGGTAACCTCTGGCCGATAGGCTGGCGAGTTTTTCATACCAACTGGCTGTCAGTTTTTTGCCGTCAAATGCGCCACCCGGCAGAAACCAGTCTCGGGCTGGCACAATTTCTAAACGGGAACCCGCGAGATATCGATCAAAATCAGGCACCGCATTTTTTAGCGCGGCTCTGGCTTCCTCGATCGTCAGGGGTTCGGCAACGATCCAGAGACAGTACTCATCTCTTTCCAAACCCGACTTGCAATACGAAATCAACGTGTCGAGAAGATCCTGTTTCGTTTCATAGAAAAGACAGAAGTGGGCACCCCAGGCCGCCACGTCGCCAACGACGTCGACACTGGCCATCCGTGGTTCGCTTGCCATGACGTCACCTCCTAATTTTGAACGTGAATTCTAATGCTTGGTGGTCTTTGGGACTCACAGAGCCTGCACCTGGCAGGCTCGCCGTTTGCAAGTACGAGGCCGACAAATCACATCCACTCGTATCCTGGATTACTCTATCAGGCAAGTTAAAACGCAAACGTTATCCACAGATTTTCCACAGCCCTTCATCCCTCTAGCGCTTGTCAAGCCCCTAATCACTCCTAATCATTTTAGTGACTTACCGCGGTTTGTCCCTGCGTGGCTGGCTGACGGAATATCAGCCCAGAGTTCTCATGTTCTCGGGTAAGCCCTCAGCAGGCCGTTAGGCATCCCGTTTCCGCCCAGCGAATCCAGACGATCCATCTCTGAACATGCGTCGCAGACCAATTACCGTGAGCTAACCGTTGCTCACGTTTTCGGGATTGCGGGGACTTGCCAATATTCAATCGTCATTGGAGGTGAACGCGGCCCGAGATGGAAACGCTGGTCACCGGATAGTGCTAAACGGATGGCCGCAAAGACAAGTTTCCCGGCTTCGTAACTTAATTAAAAGGAGAACATGAAATCATATGGCTCAACAATCATCATGGGCTTCACGGTCAAGAACCACGAAGATCGAGTCGTGCCGTTGCCAACCGACGTGGTCGAGATGCTGGAGGCGTGGTATGAGAGCCGGCCCCCCACGATCGCCGGCTCTTCGTCAGCGGCAATCGAAAACCGGAGGGACATTTTTTGCGTAAGCTGAAGACGCACGCCTTAGGTCTCTTGTTTGTGTGGGGCGATTCTGTGCGCAAGGACCGGCGTCAACATGTTAGTAGTCGCAGAGCTGTCCGTGGGCGCACGGCCACGGCGCAGTGACCGGGCAAGAACCATCACGTACGCCTCGGTCCTGGCTAGAGCAGTCCGCCAGGCATGATCCAGGGCGAAGAGAATGAACGCCACGAAGGCTACGCACGCGAATAGCACCGAGAAAATAAGGAAAGCCGCGATGAGCTGTTGCACGAAAAACAGGCGGATCGCCACCAAAGCAGCAGTTGCTAGGATTGTCCGCTCCAAGAGCTTTCCGCGCAAAATTCGCCATTTCATTGCAGCACCTCCCGCATGAGTGACGTCGTACGAGCCATCGTGGCGGCCAACAGCCTCGCTCATTGATTGGAAGCGACTGCGGGATTTTGCGGCCCGCCTTGCACACGCTCTGTTTTTTCGACACTTTTCAGGGATGGCGTCTGGCGCTGCCATAGGACGTGGGCATCCGGCGTGTCGTTGGGATAGGCTTGGGTCGATTCTTGGCCTGCTGGCTCGAGAATGATGTCCACGCGGCGGTTGTAGGCGAGCCAGGTGGCCTTTTTCCGGCTGGTCATCCACTGTTGTGGCTTCTGCGTGTTTTGGGATTGGAGTTCCTCGACCCGTTGCTCATCGAGTTGGCTGTCCTTGCCTTCTGCGCGTGTCTCGATCTTTTCGGCGGCGATTCCCTGGGAAACCAAGTAGTCCCTCACCAGCTTCGCTCGCCTTTCGCTGAGCGTCAGGTTGTATTTCTTAGGGCCCCGCACGTCAGCATGGCCTACGACAACCAGTCTGTTGTTCGGATCGTATTGCTCGTTACTCTTGAACGTAGTCGCTTCCTCTGTGAGAACGCGTCCTTCGCTCGAGACCAACCCCAGATTTGGACGCCGCCGCTGAGGGTAGTCGGAGGGATAAAAGACGCTTGCGAGCGTTACTGGCGGAGCAGGATCAATCGAGCCGACAAAGTGCAGAGTGGCGGTTCGAGTGGCCATCCCGCCGCAAGCATTGGCCGCACTGAGAGTGTAAGTCACGTCTTGGATGATGGGGCCGATGCGGGTTTGCCCCGGCTCCGCCTCGATATTCTGAGTTCCCGTAGTGGCGACGCTGCCGAGCGGCTGGATGGTGACTGTGTCCGCGTTGGAGCTCGACCAAGTCAGCGTTGCCGAGGTTTGCTCCACAACTTTGTCGCCGATCTTGTGATAGCGCACATCCGGCTGGCTCAGTTCCAGAGTCGCCGTCGGTTGCGTGTCGACGTCAATGGTAGCAGTCTGGGTGACTTCGCCTCCCGGCCCCCTCGCCACTAGCTCATACGCAGTCGTTTGGGTTGGAGCCACTGTGTGATTTCCACTCCCTTCCACTTCGCCTATGTTCGTGATGGAAGTCTCTGCTGCGTCGGCGGTCTTCCAGTTCAATTCGGCCGACTGGCCGCAAGTGGTTTGCGTCTGCGAGGCGGAGAGTTGCGCCGTCACTGGCGCGATGGGAACTTTCGCACTCGCTATGCCTGCTTCAAATCGCGGCTGAGGTCCGAGAGCGAATCCTGGCTTGAAATTCTTAGTCTTAATCGCGCCATTGCGATTCAGATCCACAATGACCCGTTTGCCCGCGTCTACGGCTACCGGTCCCGACCAGATGGTCTGACCCTTCTGCAAAACGGTCACTTGGTAGCTGCCGGGCTTCACAAGCAACCACTGGTGCCACAGCCAGTTGTTATCGAACTCGTCCACGTGGCCGACGAAAAATGCCGGTGTGTTCCCATTGAGCAAAACCGCCGCCCGTGGATGGCCCTTCAGTTCGATATCGCCGAAGGGACCCGCCACCTTGTCGCCCGAGGGTTGCAGAGTAACGGTCAATTCCGTCTTTTTCCCACTGGTGATTTCAACGTGCTGGGTTTGAGGAGCATAGCCGTAATTCCGCACTTCAACGGTATGCCTACCGGCTTCGAGCGCAATTGCCTGGCTGCCGTCGCTAATCGCAGTGTCATCGACGAATACATAGGCCTGCTTTGGGTTGACGTGAATTTTCAGAATTCCATTCCCGGTCTTGCTTTGGGCCAAAGCAGTGGTCGTTCCGATCAGCAGGATCGGTATTGCGAAAAGAAACGCTTGCCTGAGCAACTTCGTCCGCGTCATCTGAATTCTCCTTCGGGGCCATTGTTCACGAGCCTCTGTTGGCTACTTCCAATTCAGAAACTGCATTTCAAGGGCCAAAGCAGCAAATGCCGAAAGTTCTGACTAACAACATCAACGGAGTTCAAGCGATTCCGTGCCGGACATTTGCTGCCATCATATCGACACTTGCGTCAATACTGTCACGGCCTGGCAGTCGCACTGATGGCTGGTACCGACGGGCTTTGATTAGAAGGTGTGGTTCTGGGAACCAAGAAATGCAGAGGAGAAAAACTCGATTCAGCGTTCCCTCTAGAAGCTTACAAATGACAATCTCTTGTCGGAGAAGCTCTTGCGCGGTCAGCGTCACGGCGCAAGGTTAGCTGGGGCATGTGAGTGTAGGCTTGGCGATTCCAAAGTCGGGGCATCGATCTGGGATCGGAACCTCTGTTGCACTTGAGCAGCTGGACGGAAGCGCGGACGGTTCGAGCCTCCATGCCAAGTGAAGTCGGTGCCCCTGTGAACAATTGGAGATACCCAATCGGTGAATGGGACACGGGGAGCCAGGAGCGGAGGGTGAGGTTTAGGTATGTCCAATGAAATGAGCAAAGCATCTTTACTCGCAGAAATGCGCAAAGCTAGTGGGGAGCAATTCACTCATGAAACGGTTACGCATGCTGGTGGCGTATGGCACTCGGAGGTCGCAGGCGGCCAGTATGTGTTCCCAGACGGAAGCATGGGACGCTTCGCGTGGTGTTGCAGATTTGTTGAGTACCAGCGGTGCGCTGCATAGACATCCGGGGCTGCAGGTAACATGAGGAGTTTGTGAGCAAGGACGGGCATTGTCTCACGCGAGGTCTCAATCCTTCTAATGTAGCGCCTGGTACACTAGCAGGGGAAGGCTCTCGGTATCTTCAGTATTTATTGTTGGACTGCTTGCATCCGCGCGCGCATGTGCAGGTGTAAAATGTGCGCTCCATGGAGTTCCAGACTGGACTGGGGGCCGCGAGTATCCGTTGAATCAACTCTGCCACCCCCAACAGGCATCGCCGGCCAATTCGCGGGTGCACTCTTCTTGCCCCACTATTTGGCCGTCATACTGCTCATCCAAGTCTTCGCGGGAATTCTGTTGATTGCCAACCGTTTTGCCCCTCTGGCGCTAACTCTTCACGGCCCCGTTATCGTCAATATTTTTTTCTATCACGCATTCATGGATCCTAGGGCCCTTCCGAGGGCTGCCATAGTGATCATGCTCTGGTTATTCGTAGCGTACAGCGTGCGATCCGCGTTCGTCGGCCTTCTTCAGCAGCGCGTGATCGATCCAGCTATTCCGAAAACTCCACTTGCGAGGGCGACCGTTCGGTAGAAGGAAGGCTGTGTAGGGATACGTACAACCGCGTGAGCAGTTGAAAATGGAGTATGCAATCAACTCTCATGCGACCGAAACGCAAACGTGGTCATCCAATCGCTGACGGATACCTGGAGTCGCAAACATGCAGATCGGTGTCGACAGCTTCGCGGCAGCCATTTCGGACCCGGTCTCTGGTCTCACCATAAGACCTGTCCAGCGCATACAGAATCTACTGGAAGAGATTGAGCTCGCGGACCACGTCGGTCTGGATGTTTTTGGCATCGGCGAACATCACCGAGCTGAGTTCCTTGATTCTGCCCCAGTGGTGATTCTTTCTGCGGCTGCCACGCGCACAAAAAACATCCGCCTCACGAGCGCAGTCACCGTTCTCAGTGCTGCCGATCCGGTCCGCGTCTTCCAGGAATTTGCGACTCTGGACCTTATCTCGCATGGCCGTGCTGAGATCGTTGCGGGTCGCGGCTCATTCGTGGAGTCTTATCCACTTTTTGGTCTCAGCCTGGAAGACTACGACTCGCTTTTTTCAGAAAAACTTGATCTGCTCCTCAAGATTCGCGAGAACACGCACGTCCACTGGTCCGGCAAGCACCGCGCGCCGCTCACGGGCCAAGCGGTTTACCCTCGCCCGCTGCAAAATCCGCTGCCGATTTGGATTGGCGTCGGCGGCACCCCCGAATCATTCGCTCGCGCCGGTATGCTCGGACTCCCCCTCATGGTCGCCATCATCGGTGGCGAACCCAAACGATTCCGCCCTCTTATCGACCTCTACCGCGAGGCAGGTCGGCGCGCCGGTCACTCCGCCGATAAACTCATCGTGGGTCTTCACTCCATCGGCTTTCTGGGAGACACGACCCAGCAGGCTGCGGACGACTTTTATCCTGGATACGCGCACACGTTCACCGAGATCGGCAAGGAACGCGGCTGGCCCCCAACTACGCGGGCAAAGTTCGACGCCGTACGCGGACCCACAGGTGCGCTGTTGATCGGCGACGCCGAAACTGTCGCGGAGAAAATACTATACGTGAATGATGCCCTCGGCGGGCTCTCTCGAATTACATTCCAGATGGGCGTCTCGACGCTACCGAATCAGAAGATGTTGCGAGCGATCGAAATCCTGGGAACTCGCGTCGTGCCCATCGTCCACAGAGAACTCGCCGCAACCCCTGCGCGTGCCTGATGCAACTCTGGTAGCCCCCAGCACCCCTGCTCACACGAGGCAGGTGTACTCCTCCATTATCCTCAACCAGAGGCTCCCTTGAACCGAACTGTGGCGGTTCCCAGACTACATTCAATTTCTTTAATAAAGCACCGAATGTTCCTGCTCGATCAAACTGATTGAGAAATCAGAGCTTGGCCCCCCAGGCAGGACTTGTACCTGAACCCTATCGGCTAACAACCGAACGCTATGATTTGACACACGCGAACCGTCGGGAAAGCCTTTGGCGGATTTGAACCTTTGATCGAGGGGTTGGCCCCTTGCCGTTTAGCAAGTCCTCGTCGTACTTCTGGCGTAATCCGAGCGGTCCCACCAGAGAAGAACAGCTACCTGTATTCCCAGTTCGGTCGAGGCATGCATGAAAATACCTACAGATTCTCTAGGTTCAAGCCATGAGCGGCCGATCCCTCCTTTGAGCCAATCCCGACACGGCGATATGGCGTGCCAAGCCCTCTACGTTCGCAAGCATGTCCAGTGTGCAAGGGTCGGAGAATCCGAACCTGCGGCACGAGGGATCGAAATCCACCAAATCCTGGCAACCTACATCAACCAGCTGGTCAGAACAACACGCACCACAGACCTCGAATTATTCGATGCCTTGATGAAAGGGTCGGGGACCGAGGCACGAGAAGTTCTGGAGAAGTTCCGGGACAACCACGCATTTGACCCGGAGAAGATCCTAGCGACTGAGCTCCATATTGCGCTCGATGAAAACTTCGTTCCGATCGAGCATCCGGGCGATGACGGGCCAATAGCCGATTACGAGGGGACGCTCGATCTCGTGATGCTCCATTCTCTTGCGGAGGCCGAGATCGACGATTGGAAGAGCTACTACCAAGTCATCGAGGCGGACACATTTCAATCGAAGTTCTACCCGCTACTACTGATGTGCCTCAATCCATCTCTCGAACGCGTGAAGTTTGTTTTGGAGTTTGTCCGCTATGGAGTTTCCCGCTGTGCCGAATACACGCGGAAAGACCTGCCGTGGCTCAAGGAATTGGCACAGAGGGAGCGGATGCGTCAAAGGAAGCTTCATGAATTGGCTTCCTCTGGCGACCGGGACTTGAAGGTCTCCCCAGGAAGGCACTGCACTTGGTGCCCGCTTTTGCTGAACGGCTGCCCGGTGGCAATGACAAATCCTTACGGGCAGATGACGGCTGGAGAACGACTGCGGTTCGCCCTTTGGCTGCAAGAGGCCGAAAAACAAAACACAAAGATGCTTAAGGAACTAATGGTAGAGCAGGGCCCTATCCGGTATCGGGACGAGAACGAGAGCGAGTACGTTGCTGGCATCGTGCCAACCGAGAAGAGGTTCTATCCATATCAAGATGGCGTTTCCATTCTTGACGAATGGTTCGCAACACATCCCGATGAGCGGGCCCTGCGAGAAAAGCTCACGATTTCTGGTCTCTCTTCCGCGATCAAGGCAGAAAAGCGCGCCGAACTTGCGCAAAAGCTGGCAGAGATCGCGGACGTGCGTGTTGAAACTGAGCTAAAGATCGGGCGGGAAGCAAGGAATGGCAGCAAGGAGCGAGAGTCATGAGAATTCTGACGCTGACTTTGAAGAACTTTCGATCGCACCGGGAGACGATCCTGGACCTTGATCGATTCAACTTCGTGCGCGGGACAAACGGCTGTGGCAAGAGTTCCATTCAAATGGCACTGGAGTATCTGTTCACCGGTCGCTGCGACATGACAGATGCGGCCGGCCGAGGGGCTGAGGCTTTGATTCGCGCTGGCGCAAAGGAACTCGAGGTCTCGGCGACTCTTGAAAACGGTGAGTCGATATGCCGAAGAAGGACGTCGAGATCGCACATCGTTGAACTGGACGGAAACCGGGTACCTGTGGACGCTGCGGAGACCGCCCTGGAGAACCGCTTTGGCTCAGCTGACGTTTTGTCCGCTGTGCTGAACGCGGGCCGATTCATCGAGATGTCGGAGGCCGAGCAGAAGAGGCTCTTGGCCCAGGTGGTCGACGCGGGGAAAGTAGACATTTCTGAAGAAATCAGCGACGTGCTACGGGCTCTCAATGAAGAGCAGCCAACGTTGGCGAGCGTCGGGGACGTTGAGGCCGCCTGCAGAAGGTTCTATGACTCGCGTACGGAGGCGAGTCGCACTCTCAAGGCATTGGGGCAAATGGAGAAGCCCGATACCCCATCGGACGTTCCGTCTGTGCAAGAGGTAATGAAGAAGCTCGAAGATCTGCGGCAGCAGAAAGAGCGACTCGTCGCGCAGAAGGCGGAGGTAGATACCTCTTGGGAAAGTGCTCAGACACGGCTGAAGCAGCTAAAGATGGAAATTGAGGAAGTATCGTTGGAGATCCTCGACGAGAGCCAAGAGCAAGAGTTGCTTCAGCTTGAGTTTCAGCGAGGCCATGCAGAGAAACTCCGTCTGGAGTTGACAGATCTGATCGCCGAACAGAAGACAGTCGAAACATCCCTTGCGGCAATGGAGGGACTGAAGGGTAAGTGTCCAGCTTGCGGGCAGCCAATCTCGGAGCAAGTGAATGCGGTAGAAATGAATTCGCTGCGCGAACGCCTTGCCGACCTTGAGGGATTGATTCAAGGAACGAAAGAGGAATTGAGCGAATACGGCGGGATCGACGTGGCGACATCGCGCCTCGAAGGACACCGCAAAGCTGCCTGTCGGCGGGCAATGCTGGTAGAGGAGCAATCAAAGCTCCAAGTAGTGCAGAGACCAAATGCTGGAGGTCTCGAAAGCCGGATGACCATCCTCGTAGAAAGGATCAACAAGGGAGAACGTGTGCTGGAGATGGCCCAACAAGGTGAGAGCGCCAGAGAGCGTTGGCAAGCGTACGTGAGGCAAAACTCGGCCTTAGAGGCGAAGATCGGTCTGCTGGATAAGCTGACCGAATTCTTCGGACCGAATGGCGCGATGATGCGTCAATCAAGCGGTCGGATCGGATCGTTTACCGAGGACTTGAATCGGCATCTCGCAGCGTTTGGGTACTCCTGCAGCATCGTACTCGAACCGTTTGAGGTTCGCGTCATTTCGTCGAGCGACGCTCGTCTCGGCCTTTCGCTAAAGCACCTCTCCGAGTCGGAGCGGTTTCGATTTAGTGCCGCTTTCCAAATTGCTCTGGCGATAGTAACGGGGTTGCGGTTTGTTGTGATCGACCGGGCTGACGTCCTGGACAAGGATAAGCGGAAATTGTTTTCGGGCTTGCTGATGAGCAGTGGGCTTGACCAAGCCATCGTGCTTGCAACCAGTGACGAAGCACCGCCCTCCATCGTGTCACAAGGCGTAAAGTTCCTGAATCTCATCGAAGGGACAAAGTCCGGCGTTACTCTTGTGTCGTCAGCAGCCTAAGCCGAAGTTGCTTTGTAGAGTAGGAGGCTGAGATGAATGCCGTAATGAATTTGGAATCATGTGGCCTGGCGCGATCATAGCTCGGTTGAATTAGAGCGTCTGCCTCTAAGCTGAAGAACTGTTCTAGCCTTTAGCCGCTGCGAACAGCGTTTGGCGTGAGTCGTGTCTGTTGCTCCCGAATTGTCGGCCAACCGGAAGTTATGACTTGTCTGTGGATGAGTTCTGACGGGGTTCCCGGAAAGTTGGCCAGGTAACGCAATTCATGCTCGGAAAGACTGTGCCGCTCCAAGGGTTCACCCCACTTGTTTCAGTCCAACTTCGGTCCAATTCAAGGGCGAGATAAATGACGCGCTTCCTCGTAAGCGACACCAGAAGCGGCACTTAGAGTTTTGTAATGCATAGCTTCTAAGCAGAATGGCGCAGGTTCGAGTCCTGCCGGGCGCGCCATCTCATTGAACGGAAAAGAGTAAGAAGAATCGCTCTTCACCGTTGACCCTCTGCTCAAAGAGCAGACGCTCCATTCAACTGAACTACGGGCACACCGCGCAACCATCGGTTCATCAAGGACGTACAGCGACCTCTTCAACTGCTCCACATTCAACTCTCGGTCCATTCGGTCCAGATGGGGCTCGTTCGGATGGAATCTCAAAGCCCAAAGCGATCCGCCAGGTCTAATTTTGGCGCAATTCCACGTTATTTCAGGTTGCAGTAGCTGTTCCCAATTTGTTCGTCATCGTCACCTCACGGCCCAGACTTGAGCGCATACGTTCTAAACTCTCAGGTAACTTTCGGTTTGCCGTTCTCTGAATCCCGGTCGATGCGGCTAGGATGCTGCCACGTGGCGCAGCGGGGGTCGCTTGGATTTGCCGCCTGGCGATTTGCTCTTTTTATACCAGCCGCCAAGATCGAGTGCTGCGGCCAGGCAAGCGCCGCGTAATTGATCCGCAAAAGCGCCGTCGACCTATGGTCCGGGCCACGACCATGCCACCTATGGCCAATACTGCTATGCTCTGGGCAAGTAGTACGGCGGCGCCGACCATTCTGGACTATGCTCCGGTCCAAGACGCTTACGATTGCTTTGAAGACGGTCTCGAAGGCGAAGCGTTTTAAATTACCAAGTGTGTACTTGGCAGTACTAAAGTACTAAGGTTTTCCCGCTCCCAAGATCAGGTCTTTTGGGGATTGTAGTTCCCTGCACCACATGTATCATCCCGCACAGAGCTAACCGGAAGCGGGCCGAGTTCCATCTCAGATTTCTCGGACACCTGACTGCCCCTGCCCGTACGGAAACCGCATACATCCTGAGCATCCATCCTGAAAAGGGGGAGCGTAACGCTTAGGTAAGAAGGGACCTATGACGGCCAAAGTGAGTTTCCACAAGCATTTGATTGCAAGCACTACTCCGCGCCTACTATTGCTCATCGCCACGTTTCTACTGTTGTTCTTGACTAGCAAGCGGGTCGCAAATTGGATCACGTTTGCCGGCAGCACGGTAGGCAGCTTCGAGATCGATGGAAACTTAACAGTCGATCATCTCGTGGTGCCTTCAGAGCCCATAGATTGGGACAGCAGTCCCTTTCCCGCCGCCCTCACCACGTTCACCGATGGGACGGGGCCGACCGATGATATTTTCGGCCTGGGCTCCAAAGAGAACGACCAGAGCAGTTGGGTGTGCACCGCGGGAAGCGCTCCCCCCAAAGACAACGTCGTAAACGAAATCTCAGTAAATGGCGCTCCTCCAGTAGCCGGTGAGATCGCCTTCCGGTTCTTCCCTGTCAGCGGCGTGCAAAAGCAGTTCCTCTACGCCAACTGGTCGCGCCTGTCAAACAACGGCGACGCCCATATAGATTACGAGTTCAACCAGGAGGACGCCGCGACCAATCCGGCCAATTCCGGCTGCCCGCAACTGCCTCTACGTACGCCTGGCGACTTCTTAGTCTCATTTGACACACAATTTGGGGGCAAAATTATTAACGCCAGCGCCTTCACGTGGAACGGCACTACATTCGTGCCAATCTCCGTGGGGAGCGCGGGGATTCTATGGGACGCAGCGGTAAATACCGTACCCAGCATCGCCGGATTAACGGCGGCAGGTACCAATCTATTCGGCGAACTTGCGCTCAATGTCAGCGACACAATCGGAGAAATCCCCTGCAACAAAATTCTTTTCGTGTCCATGAAAACGCGAGCTTCGACATCGTTGAGCGCGGAACTAAAGGACCGTACCAGAGTCAAGCCGGTCAATTTCTCCGTCATCAATCCCGCAGGCGCGAACGCCAGCGGCAACGCGCTGGCGGCCAGTATCCAAGACACGCTCTTGGGAATCAACCAGACGCTGCCGGCTGCAACTCCTGCCACTTGCACGGGCGGCGCATGCAGCTCGCAGTCCGGCATCGGGTCCACGAGCAATAGCAACCAAGTCTTGAACGCAGCTGTTCCGCCTCCGAGTGGCGGTATCCTGAAGGCGAATGTGCTCAGCGCCTCAAGTACGAGCACGGTTGACTCGACAACGAATACAGCGACCAACACTGGCGTTGCCGAGTCGGCGGGGGTCAACCTCGTGAGTGGGCTGGTTACTGCAGACGTGGTGCGTGGAGCGGCTACCGCACAAGCATCTGGTTTTAGCTCGTCTTTTAGTTCAGCCGGGTCCGCGTTTAAGAACCTGGTCGTTAACGGCATCCAGATGAACAACGTCAATCCGAACACGACGATAAACCTGCCCGCACTCGAGTTCGGAACCGGCAGTTTCGTCATGCTCTTTGAGGAGATAGGGTTGAGTTCTCAGCCCCCGCCCGGCCAGCTCACTGGCGGAACCTTCGCCGCCGATCTAACTGTCAACATGATCAGGGTTCACATTACCAGGCTGGCGCTGACCGGCGATGCCATTGACGTGGTGGTCTCGCATGCCCAAGCGCACGCCGACTTCCCGCAGCCGGCTGGATGCCCAGCGCTGGTCGGAACGGTGAGTGGGGATGCCACGATCGTCAATGAGCGAACCAATCCATCGGAACTACCCGTGGTAGTTGGCTTCGTGAGCATTCCGCCACAAGGCGGGCACGATCATCAGGACTTGAACCAGTTATCCACGTCATTGGTGAGCGGCGGAACCTCGGTGAGTGACAGCATCGGTACGATCCTGCCCTCCAGCAGCAACTCGTCGAGTTTCGCGAAGGCACAAAATGTTTGCGTGCTCCCGGTGAACGGTCTGTGTACGGCGTCCGCCAGCGCCATCATTTCGCAAGCCAACAGTTCCTCGGGCGGCGGAAAATCATCATCCGACGCTCAAGGCACTAGTCTGCTTGGACTTTCAGTCGGAGGCATGTCGGTGGGCGACAATCCTCCGCCCAACACGACTATCTTGGTGCCCGGCATCGGGTCGGTCACCCTCAACGAGCAGACCTGCAATGGTGGAGGGGTTCCGCCGTGTTCCGGCAGCACCAGTAGCGGTATACGCGTACGCGCAATCCATGTGATCGTTGACAACCCGAATGCTTTGGGCGTTCCACAGGGCGCGGATGTCATAGTGGGCGAGGCGCACGCCGACTCGTCTCACCCGTGACAGCCTCTAACTCTAAGCGGACAAGGAGAGAGCCCGGCTTCGTGCCGGGCTCTTTTTTTTCGCCCCAGCAAGCGGACGAATAGTCGATTATTACCGGCAAACCGGAAGTTATGACTTGTCCGTGGATGAGTTCTGACGGGGCTCCCGGAAAGTTGGCCAGACAACGCCATTCATGCTCGGAAAAACTGTGCCACTCTAGGGGTTCACCCCACAAGTTTCAGTCCAACTTCGGTCCAATTCAAGGGCGAGATAAATGACGCGCTTCCTCGTAAGCGACACCAGAAGCGGCACTTAGAGTTTTGTAATGCATAGCTTC
>Ga0137409_10004045_pt1 | contig 15495 bp, 13 predicted proteins | sample CZODoug1_16funga_FD_122059 | JGI IMG/M metagenome (GOLD analysis project Ga0137409, IMG submission 122059) | Vadose zone soil fungal communities from Angelo Coast Range Reserve, California, USA - CZODoug1_16fungal (Hybrid Assembly) | ecosystem: Environmental > Terrestrial > Soil > Vadose zone... | reverse complement strand
GTCGAAGACACGGAGGTCATCGACGTCTTCGCGCCGCCGCGCGAGGACTTCTTCCCCGGCGCCGGCGCGCCGGCGTACATGCAGAAGGGGTAGGGCCGGTCGGCCTTGACACCCCCGGAGGCCCCGCGCTATCGTGCGGCCGCCGTCGAGAGGTCGTGTCCGAGTGGTGATCGGCCCGTCACCGTTAGAGGAGATCGCGCCATGAAGAAGCTAGGGATCGTCGCGGCGCTGCTCGCCATCGTGTTCGCTCTCCCGTCGCCCGCGCTCGCGCAGGTGAAGGGCCTGTACTGGACTACCAGCGGCTTCTTCGGCCCGTTCGACCTCAAGGAAGTCCTGCTCCCGAGCCTTCCGAAGGAGAAGTCGCGCGAGGTCACCATCCCCGTCAGCATGTGGGTCATCGATCACCCCAAAGGCTTGGTGGTCTTCGACACGGGTAACAACGCCGCGATCTCCGACGGCCAGTGCAAGACACACTGGGTGGCGGGCAACTGTGACGGCCTCAAGCCCAGCCAGAAGCGCGACGACGTCATCGACCGGCAGCTGCAGAAGCTCGGATACTCGACGGACAAGGTGAAGGCGGTCGTCACCTCGCACTCCCACCTCGATCACATCGGCAACATCAAGCTGTTCCCGAAGGCCGTCCACGTCATCCAGAAGAAGGAGCTGTACCAGGCGTGGTGGCCGGAGAAGTTCCAGCGGGACGCCGGCGTCTTCGTCGTCGGAGACTTCGACGGTCCTGCGCGCGACTTCAATTACCTCGAGCTGGACGGCGACTACGACATGTTCGGCGACGGCTCCGTGATGGTCCTCAGCACGCCGGGCCACACCCTCGGCCACCAGTCCATGAAGGTGCGGCTCGCGAGCGGGCAGACGATCATCATGTCCCAGGACGCCATCTGGATGAAGGAGAACCTGGACGGCTATCCGGCCGGCCTCAACTACAGCGTCAAGGACTACAACAACTCCATCAATCGCCTGAAGATGATGCGCGATCTCGAAAACGCCGAGCTCTTCTTCGCCCATGACCAGGACCAGTACAAGGCGAAGGGCGGCCGGTGGTATAAGTAACGGCCTCGCGCAGTCCGATGAGCGAAGGCCCCCCGCGGTGGGGGGCCTTCGTGTTTCCGTCATGAGTTCGACGTCCGCGGTCATCGCCCTCGAGTCGGTCGGCAAGCGTTACGGCTCCCGGACCGTCATTCACGACCTCTCCTTCACCGTCGAGAAGGGGGAGATCGTCGGATTCCTCGGCCCCAACGGCGCCGGCAAGACCACCACCATGCGCATGATCGCCGGCTTCACTGCGGCCACGTCGGGGCGGGTGCGTGTGGCGGGCTACGACATGGCGAGCCAGAACGTCCAGGCCGCGCGCCTGATCGGCTATCTGCCGGAACGCCCGCCGCTCTACGACGCCCTCGACGTCTCGGCGTATCTGCGCTTCGTGGCGAGGGTCAAGGGCGTGCCGCGGGCGGCCATCGCGGCGGAGCTCGAGCGCGTGACGACCGCCTGCCGGCTGGAGGCCGTGGTCCGTCAGGAGATCTTCAAGCTCTCGAAGGGCTATCGGCAGCGGCTCGGGCTCGCCCAGGCGCTGCTCGGCAATCCGGAGGTCCTCCTGCTCGACGAGCCGACGGCGGGGTTGGACCCCGGCCAGATCCAGGAGACGCGCGAGGTGATCCGCGGCTTCGGCCGCGACCACGCGGTGCTTTTCAGCACGCACATCCTGGCCGAGGTGACGCTGATCTGCCGGCGCGTCGCCATCATCCATCATGGGCGGCTCCTCGCCATCGACTCACCGAACGGGCTGCAGCGGGCGGTGGAGCAGACGAACCGGGTCACGCTGCAGGCGACCGCGCCGGCGCAGGCGCTGCGCGAGCAGCTGCTGTCGATCGACGGCGTGACCGCCCTCGACATCCGTCCGTCGCCGAGCGAGAGCGGGATGCTCACCGTCGATTGTCAGGTCGACGCGCGCAACGGCATCGAGGCCGCGATCGCTCGCGCGGTGGCCGGCCGCTGGGATCTGCACCGCCTGGAGCGGCAGCAGCCGACGCTCGAGAACATCTTCCTGACATACGTCACGGCGCCGCCGGACCGAGGCAGGAGCGCGTGAGCGGCACGCTGGCCGTCTATCAGAAGGAGCTGGCGACCTATTTCCGATCGCCGATCGCCTATTACGTGGTCGCGGTGTTCCTGCTGGGGACGGGCTACTTCTTCCTCTACAACGTCTTCCTCACGGGCGAGACGACGATGGCCGGCACCTTCCAGAACATGGGCATCCTGCTCCTCACGCTGGTGCCCGTGATCTCCATGCGGCTGTTCTCGGCCGAGTATAGCGCCGGCACCGCGGAGCTGCTGCTCACGCTGCCGCTCTCGCCGTGGCAGATCGTGCTCGGGAAATATCTGGGCGCCGTCACCATCCTCGCGTTGATGACCGCGGGGACGCTGGTCGACCTCGTGCCGCTGTACCTGTTCGGCACGCCCGAGACGACGACGATCCTGGCAGGCTACATCGGCTTCGTCCTGCTCGGCATGGCGTGCCTGGCCGTCGGCCAGCTCTTCTCGACCGTGACCCACAATCAGATCGTGGCCGCCCTGCTCTCCGCCGCGGTGCTCCTCGCCTTCTGGTTCGTGGGACACCTCCAGACGTTCCAGGCCTCCCCGGGCGTGCGCGCACTGGTCGGGTATCTCTCGTTCTCCCTGCACTTCACCGATTTCATCCAGGGCCTCGTGCGCACCGAGGGCCTGGTCTTCTACCTGGTCGTCTCCGCGATCGCCCTCACTCTGAGCGTGGCCTACCTCCAGTGGCGACGCTGAGTCGGCGTCGCACCGTCCGGTCGGGACTGATTCTCCTCGCCGGGATCGCGCTGCTCGCGGCCGCCCTCGTGGTGCACGCGATCCTGCTCGAGACCGTCACCGCCACGTGGGTCCTCGCGGGCGCGGGCGCCCTGCTCGCCGCGATCGGCGCGCTCGGGCTCCGGCACCGGCTCGCCGCCGTCGCGCACCGTCGGCGGGCCGAGATCGCGCTGTTCGCGCTGGGGATCGTCGGGATCCTGGTCGCGGTCGCGTACCTCTCGGTGCGCTACCCGTTCCGCTTCGATCTCTCCAGCGCCGGCACGTATTCGCTCGCCGAGCCCACCGTCACGATGCTCAAGCGGCTCGATCGTCCGGTGCGCATCGTGTTCTTCCACGATCCGATGATGCGCGAGACGGTCGAGCTCTATCAGCTGATCGCCGCCCAGAGCCCACGGGTCTCGGTGGAGTTCTACGATCCGATGATCAACCCGGCGCAGGCCCGCATGCTCGGCGTCAACTTCGCGGGCACCGCGGTCATGGAGAGCGAGGGGCGCACGCTCCAGGTCAACGGCGGCAGCGAGACCGACATCGCCAACGGGATCCTGCGCGTGTCCCAGACCGCGACCCAGCGGGTGTGCTTCCTCGACGGTCACCGCGAGGCGGATCCGTGGAGCCTCGAGGCCCACGACCACCTCGAGGGCGCCCCCGGCCACTCACACGGCCTCGGCGCCAAGTACGTACTGCACGAGCGTCACGGCCTGGCCAAGGCGCGCCACGCGCTGGAGACCCTGAACTACAAGGCGGAGAAGGTCCTCCTGCTTCAGCAGGCGAACGGGCTGACCGGCTGCGGGATCCTGGTGGTGGCGGGGCCCAAGGTGCCCCTGCTCCCCGCGGAGGTGGAGGCGATCCGCGCCTACCTGATCGCGGGCGGCAACGCGCTCTTCCTGCTCGACCCGTTCGTCTCCACCGGGCTCGAGCCGGTGATCCGCGAGTACGGCATCGTGGTGGACGACGACATCGTGATCGACGAGGCGAGCCACTTCTGGGCCGACGTCTCCTCCCCGGCGGTCAGCGACTACAACCGGCACCAGATCACGCGCGACCTGCCGCTCACCTTCTTCCCGGGCGCGCGCTCCCTCTCCCCCACCCCGCAGCGCGTCCCCGGCACCTCGGTGGTCCCCCTGCTGAACTCCTCGAAGAACAGCTGGGGGCAGACGGGCCCGGACCGCGTGGGGTTCGTGAAGGGCCGCGACGTGCCGGGCCCGAACACCCTGATGGTGGTCGCGCTGCGACGGCCGGTCGCGACCGGCGACGGGCCCGCTCCCGAGGGCCCGCGCTCGCGGATCGCGGTGGTGGGCGATTCGGATTTTGCCACCAACTCCTTCTTCCACATCATGGGCAACGGGGCGCTCTTCCTGAACGCGGTCAACTATCTGGGCGCGCAGGAGAACCTGATCGGCCTGCAGCCCCGCAGCGCCGATCTCCCGCGCATCAACGTCACCAACCGGCAGATGAAGGCCACCTTCTTCCTCTCGGTCCTCCTCGTGCCCGCCCTGCTCGCGGTGGTCGGGACCGCGGTGTGGTGGAAACAGCATTGAGGCGCCGCGGGCTCACCGTCGTCTGGCTGCTGGTGGGGGTGCTGGCGGTGGGGATCGGGGCGCTGGAGTGGACCGATCATCTCCGCGCGAAATCGGGAGGAGCCGACCCCGCGGACCCCCGCCTCCTGCTGCCGGTCCCGCTCGCCGAGCTCGGGGCGATCGAGATCGCCGACGCGGGAATGGTCCACCGGTTCGAGCGGGACGCGACCGGCGCCTGGTTCTACCACGGCGCCCACGGCGTCGCCGAGGGCGCCCACACCCACGATCCCGATCCGGCGCGCGCGGAGCGCATCGCGCAGGCCTTCGCCGCGCTCGGCCGGGCGCGCGCCGAGCGGGATTTCCCGCTGGGCCGCGACGGCGCGACCTACGGGGTCGCGTCTCCGGAGCTCGTGATCCTCGTGTACCGGCCGGGCCAGTCGCAGCCGCTCGTGCAGTACGCGGTCGGCCACGTGGCTCCGGATACGGTCAGCCGGTACGTGACGGTGGTGGGCCACCCGGTGGTGGTGACGATTCCCGCGTATCAGATCGACAACCTGCGGGACTTGATCCGGACGATGGGCGGGGCGCCCGGGCCGCCGGGAGCGACCGGGGCGGGACGCCGATGAGGGCCGCGTGCGCCGCCCTGGCCGGCCTCGCGCTCCTGGCGACGGCCGCGGCGAGCGTCTCGGCCCACACCGGCGGTCGCAACGGCTATGCCGCGATCGCGGTCGACGGCGCGGGCGTGCGCTACTCGCTGACCCTGTGGCCCGCGAGCGTGCCGCCGGCGATGGCCGAGACGTTCCGACGCGCGCACGCCGGGCCCGGCCCGGAGCGCACCGAGCTCCTGGGCTGGATCCGTGACAAGGTGGCCCTCGTCGCGCAGGGACGGCGATGCGACGCGGGTCCCGGGTCGGTGCCCGAGCCGGCGTCGCGCGCCGAGAGCCTCATCCTGGTGGTGGACTACGCGTGTGGCCTCGAGGTCCGCGACCTCCAGATCCGAGACGACCTCCCGGACGTGCTGGGCGCCGACTACCACACGCTGGCCCGGATCGACGCGGCCGGCGCGACGAGCCAGTTCGCGTTCGGCACCGAGGCGCGCGAGGCTCGGGTGAGCCTCGACGGGCGGCGCCGCGGCGCCGCGAGCTTCGTGCTGCTCGGTATCGAGCACATCCTGACCGGCTGGGATCACCTGCTGTTCCTCCTCGTGCTGCTCCTGCGCGGGGGCGGCTGGCTCTCGCTCCTCCGGATCGTCACCGCGTTCACGCTCGCGCACAGCGCGACCCTCGCGCTGGCGGCGCTCGACGTGGTGACGCTGCCCGATCGCCTCGTGGAGTCGGTCATCGCCCTGTCGATCGCGCTGGTCGCGGGCGAGAATCTCCTCTTCCGCTCGCTGGTGGCCCGGCGGTGGCTGGTCAGCTTCTGCTTCGGGCTGGTCCACGGCTTCGGCTTCTCGTCCGTCCTGCGCGAGGTCGGGCTCCCCACGCAGGGCCTCGTCCTCTCGCTCCTCGGCTTCAACGTCGGGGTCGAGCTCGGGCAGGCTCTCGTGGTGGCCCTCGCGCTGCCCGCGCTGGCCCTCCTCCGGCGGACCCACTGGGAGACGCGCGTGATCCGGATCGCCTCGCTGGCCACCCTGCTCATCGGCTCGATCCTGTTCGTGGAGCGCGCGCTCTTCTGAGCACGCCGCCGTTGTCAACGTGGTGCCCCTGTGCCACGCTAGGAAGCCGTGACGACGGCCCTCCGGTTCCTGCCGCCGCTCGCGTGGTCGGTGCTGATCGCGTGGTTCTCGGGCGCCCGGTGGCACGGCGGCGCCACGACCCCGCTCCTCGATCCCTGGCTGCGCGCGCTCCTGCCCTGGGCCACCCTCGAGCAGATCGCGGGAGCGCACTGGCTCCTGCGGAAGACCGGCCACGTGGTCGAGTACGCGGTGCTCGCGCTCCTCTGGCGCCGCGCCCTGGCCGGCGCCCACGCGCCCTGGCGGTGGCCGCTCGCGCTGGCCGTGCTCACCGCCGGGCTCGACGAGGCGCACCAGGCCCTCACCCCGACCCGGGAAGGGCGCGTCGCCGACGTGCTGCTCGACAGCGGCGCGGCGGCCGCCGCCCTCGGGGCGGCCACCCTCGGGGCGCGGCGCGCCGCCGACGGGCTCGCGTGGCTCCTGCTCTGGACCGCCGCGGCCGGCGGCACCGTGATGCTCGCGATCGATCTGGCCGCCGCCGCGCCGGCGGGCTGGCTCTGGCTGAGCGTCCCCGCGGCGTGGCTCACCCTCTGGATCTGGCGGCGGAGGCGCGCCCGCGCGTGAGCGAGCTGCCCGCGTGGCGGCAGGGCGACCTGCCGCACGCGCCCGCCTACACGCCGGTCAACCTGGTCCGGGTCATCGGGCCGGGCGCGATCCTGCTCGGGGTCTCGCTGGGCGCGGGCGACTGGCTGCTCGGGCCGGCCGTGACCGCCGCCTACGGCCCGACCCTGTTCTGGATCTGCACGCTGTCGATCCTCTTCCAGGGCGTGCTCAACGCGGAGATGGCGCGGTACACCCTCGCCACCGGCGAGCCCATCTTCACGGGCTTCATGCGCCAGCGGCCGGGCGCGCGCTTCTGGGCCCTCGCCTACTCGCTCCTCCACCTCGCCCAGGTGGGCTGGCCCGGATGGGCGCTCGCGGGCGGCTCCGCCCTGGCCGCGCTGCTGCTGGGCCGCGTGCCGCGTGCGGACGACCGCGACGCGGTGGTCGGCCTCGGCTATCTGATCTTCCTGGGCGCGGTCGGGCTCGTGCTACTCGGCCGGCGCGCCCAGCGCGCGCTCGAGATCACCGAGTGGATCATGATGGCGTGGATGCTGCTGCTCCTCGCCGCGCTGGCGTTTCACTTCGTCCCCGGGCCGACCTGGGCGCGGCTGGCGTGGAGCTTCGCCGGCCGCCCGTTGTGGGAGCCGGGCTGGATCCCGTCGCGCGTCCCCGCCGCCACGATCGACTGGGCGCTCGTCGCGGCCTTCGCGGCCTATTCCGGCGCGGGCGGCACGATCAACGCCATGCTCACCTACTGGCTGCGCGACAAGGGCTTCGGGATGGCGGGCACCGTGGGGGCCCAGCCGACACCGGTGGGCGATCAGACCATCCTGCTGCCGCGGGACGGGGCCATCTTCCCGACCAGCGAGGCGAACCTCGCCAAGTGGCGCGAGTGGTGGCGCTACCTCCGGGCGGACCTCTCGTTTCTGTGGACGGCCGGCTGCCTGATCGGCATGGGGCTGCCGGTGCTCCTCGCCCTCGACGCGGTGCCGCCGGGCACGGACATGGGCGGCTTCGGGGCGGGCGCGGTCTTCGCTCGCGAGCTCACCCGGCGCTACTGGGCCGTGCTCTGGCTGCCCACGCTCCTGACCACGCTCTGGATCTTCTTCTCGACCCAGGTCGGCATCGTGGAGGGCTTCGCGCGCAACGTGACCGAGATGCTGTGGACGGCGGGTGTGCGCCCCGCCAGCGCGGGCGCGGGCTGGGTCTACCACCCGGTGCTCGCCCTCTTCGTGGTCGCGGGATGTCTCGCCATGACGGTGGCCGATCCGCTCACCCTGATCGTGATCGGCGCCAACATCGCGGCGGTGAACTTCACGGTGCTGTCGTTCCACACGCTGCGCCTGAATCGGGCGCTGCTGCCGGAGCCGCTGCGGCCCCGGCTCTGGCGCGAGGCGGTGGTGGCGGTGGGAGGCCTCGGGTTCGCGGCGCTCGCCCTCCTCGCAACGGCGGCCCGGCTCGGGCTGCTGCCCACGTCCGGTCGCTGAGCGACACCCCTTCCCCGCCGGGCTAGGTCCCTACGATGATGCGGCCGTTCACCAGGACGAGCTTCAGGTCGGCGAGCGTCTCGATGCGCTCGGCCGGGTCCCCCGCCACCGCGATCAGATCCGCCGCGTAGCCCGGGGCCACCCGCCCGGTCACCTCGCCCAGGCCCAGGCAGTCGGCCGCGGTGACGGTGGCGGCCCGGATCACCTCGAGGGGTGTCATGCCGTACTTCACCATCAGCGTGAGCTCGGGCAGCAGCGAGCCGTGGAAGTTGAGCGGGGTGCCCGAGTCGGCGCCCGCCGCGATCCGCACGCCCGCGCGATGCGCGAGCTGGAAGCTCGCCACGTGCGGCGGCACGACCTGCTCGGACTTGCGCACCATGTACTCGGGGATGCCCGCCGCGAGGCCGCCCGTCGCGATGGCCGCGGGCGCGTTCAGGGTGGGGACCAGGAAGGTTCCGTCGCGCCGCATGTGGGCGACGATCTCCTCGGTGAGGTAGACCCCGTGCTCGATCGAGGTGATCCCCGCATCGATCGCCTCGCTGATCCCCGTCGCGGCCATGGCGTGGGCCGCGGTGCGGCGCCCCGCCTTGCGCGCCTCCTCGATGGCCGCGCGCATCTCCTCGAACGTCATCTGGGGCGAGCCGGGCTCCACGCCCGGGGTCAACACGCCGCCGGTGGCGATGATCTTGATCACGTCCGCGCCCGCCTTGAGCTGCTCGCGCACCGCCTTCCGCGCGTCGTCGGGCCCGTCGGCCTCGCGGCCGAGCCAGTGCCCGTGCCCGCCGGTCATGCACACCGGTCGCCCCGCCGCCACGATGCGTGGCCCGTCGATGAGCCCCTCCTGGATGGCGCGGCGCGCCGCGAGCTCCGCGTACTCGCGCCCGCCCAGGTCCCGCACCGTGGTCACCCCGGCCCGCGCCGTCTCGCGCGCCCGGAGCAGCGCCTTGATCGCGGTGAGAGCCAAGGGCTCCTCGCGCATCGGCCGCGCCGGATCGGCTTCCGCCCCGAGGCAGAGGTGCACGTGGGAGTTGATCAACCCGGGCAGGAGCGTGTGGCCCGCCAGGTCCACCCCGTTCCCCCGCGGCGCCCGCGCGTCCTCCACCACCGCGGTGATCACGCCCTTCTCCACCACCACCGACCGCCCGCGCACGGGCTCCGTCCCGGTGCCGTCGATGATCCGCGCCCCACTCAGCACCAGCGTGTCCGGGCTAGCCATGGGTCGCGAGGTCAGACCTTGAGGCGCGGGTCGAGCGTGTCGCGGAGCCCGTCGCCGAAGAGGTTGATGCCGAGCACGGTGATGAGGATCGCGAGCCCCGGGAACGTCGCCAGCCACCACGCGGTCGAGAGGTAGACGCGGCCGTCCGCGAGCATGCCGCCCCAGGTCGGCGTGGGCGGCTGCACGCCCAGCCCCAGGAACGACAGCGCGGACTCGATCACGATCACGCGCGCCATGTCGAGCGTGGCCACCACCAGCCAGGGCGTGAAGGTGTTCGGCAGCACGTGGGTCACCAGCACCCGCCAGTGCCGGCTGCCGAGCGCCACCGCCGCGTGCACGTACTCGCGCTCGCGGATCGAGAGCACCTCGCCCCGCACCACCCGCGCGTAGACCACCCAGGACGACACCCCGATGACGATGATGATGTTGCGCAGGCTGGGCCCCAGCACCCCGATGACCGCGATCGCGAGCAGGATGAACGGGAAGGCGAGCTGGACGTCGGCCAGGCGCATCAGGAAGTCGTCCATGCGCCCGCCGAAGTAGCCGGCCACGAGCCCGATGATCATGCCGAGCACGCCCGAGATCACGACCGCGGCCAGTCCCACCAGGAGCGCGATGCGCGAGCCGAAGATGATGCGCGACAGGATGTCGCGCCCGAGGTGGTCGGTCCCGAGCGCGTGCACGCGCCCCTGCGCGTCCTGCCAGCCCGGCTCCCGCAGGCGCTGGCCGATGTCCTGCTCCAGTGGATCGAACGGCGCGACGAGCGGGGCGGCCGCCGCGGCCAGCATCACCACCAGCACGACGAGCAGGCCGAAGAGCGCGGTCCGGCGCCGCACCAGCCGCCGCAGCAGCGTCATCCACTCGCGCTCCGCCCAGGGGCGCGGGCGCACGAGGGGCGCGACCCCGGCGGCCGCGGGGGCGGCGGGGGGATGGAGGTGCGCGCCATCGGCGGGCGTGGACGGCGGCCGCGCGGCCATCAGCGGTACCGGATGCGCGGATCGAGGTAGGTGTAGACGATGTCCACCAGGAAGTTGACGATCACGAAGGTGCTGGCCAGCAGGAATACCGCCGACTGCACGACCGGATAGTCGCGGTTGAAGATGGCCTGGACCGAGAGCCGCCCCACCCCCGGCCACGCGAAGATGGTCTCGGTGATCACGGAGCCGCCGAGCAGCGTGCCGAGCTCGATCCCCACGATGGTGACGATCGGGATCGACGCGTTCTTGAGCGCGTGCTTCCACACCACCGGGGGCTCGCCGACCCCCTTCGCGCGCGCGGTGCGGATGTAGTCCTGGCCGAGCACCTCGAGCATCCCCGAGCGCGTGAGCCGCGTGATGCGCGCGGTGGTGAAGAGCCCGAGGGTGATCGCGGGCAGGATCAGGTGCTCGAGGCCGCCGCGTCCGGAGGAGGGCAGCCAGTTGAGCCGCACCGAGAAGATCAGAATCAGCATGATGCCGAGCCAGAACGTCGGCATGGCCTGGCCGAGCAGGGCCACCACGGTGGAGACGTAGTCGACCGAGGTGTTGCGGCGGACCGCGGAGACGATGCCGGCCGGGATCGCGAGGCCGAGCGCGATCAGCAGGCCCGCTCCGGCCAGCTCGAAGGTGGCGGGCAGGCGCTCGAGCACGAGCCCCATCGCGGGCTCGCCGTGACGCAGCGACTCCCCGAAGTCGCCCCGCACCGCGCCCTTGAGGAAGCGCACGTACTGGACCGCCACCGGATCGTCGAAGCCCATCGCGGTGCGGAACTTCGCGATGTCCTCCGCGGTGGCGTCGGGGGGCAGCAGGAGCGCGGCGGGATCGCCGGTCAGGTGCAGGATCAGGAACACGACCACCGAGACGCCGAGGAGCACGAGCAGCGACTGCCAGAGGCGCCGCCGCAGGTACGACTTCACGAGATCACGTGCTCCAGCCGGGCCACCGCCTCGATGTGCGGGGTGTGCGGGAACATGTCCACCGGCTGGACCCACTCCAGCCGGTAACCGCCGCGCACCAGCTCGCCCAGGTCGCGGGCGAGGGTGGTCGGGTTGCACGAGACGTAGACGATGCGCCGGGCGCCCAGCGTGATCAGGGCGTGGAGCGCCTTGGGATGGAACCCCGCGCGGGGCGGATCCGCCACCACCACCTCCGCGGTCACCCCCTTGGCGATGAGCTCCGGCAGCACGAAGCGCACCTCGCCGCTCAGGAACGTGCAGTTGGTGATGGAGTTCGCGGCCGCGTTCGCCCCCGCGTCGTCCACCGCGGCCTGGGCCAGCTCCACCCCGTAGACCCAGCGCGCCCGGCGAGCCAGCAGCAGGCTGATCGCCCCGGTGCCCGAGTACAGGTCGAGCACGGTCTCGGTGCCGGTCAGGCCGGTCGACTCGACCACGAGGTCGAAGAGCCGCTCGGCCTGCCGGGTGTTGGTCTGGAAGAAGGAGTTGGCCGAGACCCGGAAGGTCAGGCCGCCCACCCGCTCGCGGATGTGGTCGCGCCCGCCCAGCAGGTGCTCTTCCACCCCGACCGCCACACTCGCCTTCTTGGGGTTCACGTTCATGACCACGCTCGTGGTCCCCGCGTCGCGGGCCTGCAGGCGCTCCACCAGCGGGGCCAGCTCGGACACCGCGGGCGCCGAGGTCACCACGTTGGTCATCAGCTCGCCGGTCTGCCGGCCCTCCCGCAGCATCAGGAAGCGCAGCAGCCCCTCGCCGGTATCCTGCTCGTACACACTGAGCCCGCGCTCGGCGAAGAAGGCGCGCGCCTCCGCAAGGAGACCGTTCATCCGGTCCGACTGGAGCAGGCAGCGCTCGATGTCGAGCACCGAGTCGTAGCGCTCGGTCTCGTGCAGGCCGACGACCATCTCGTTCCGCGGGGGTCCGCTCCCGGCGGGCTCGCTCCCCGCGGGCCGGCGGACGCGCGCCACCGTGAACTCCATCTTGTTGCGGTAGCCGAAGATCTCGTCCGCGCCGATGATCGGCCGGAGCGGCACGTCCCGGAGGCCGCCCAGGCGCTCGAGCGCGTCCGCCACCTGCTTGGACTTGAAGCCGAGCTGGGCCTCGTAGGCCACGTGCTGCAGGCGGCACCCCCCGCAGCGCCCGAAATACGGGCACGGCGCCTCCACCCGCTGGGGCGACGGCTCGAGCACCGCCTCGATGACGCCGCGACCGAACCGGGAGCGCACCTGGACGAGCCGCACCTGCAGCCGATCACCCGGCAGCGCGCCCGGCACGAACACGACGTATCCATCGGCCCGCCCGACGCCCTCGCCGCCGAAGGCCAGGTCGTCGATCGTCAGGGACAGAATCTCCCCGCGTTTGGGTCGGGCCATGGTAGCGACACTATAGATGTCCGTCGGATTGGAGTCAATTTGACCCCACCCCCCGCGCGCCACGACCGCCGCCGACGAGGTCTGAAGTAGCGATGAGATAGCCGGTCGCGTATCATGGGAGCGCGATGCGGAGTGCCAATCGCTCTCCCTCCCCGGTCCGCGTGGGCGACGTGCTGCTCGCCGCCCTCCCGGCTCTCCAGGAACGGCTCCTCGCCGAGCGCATCCGGCTCGGCTGGCGCGCGGCGGTGGGCGCCGATCTCTCGCGCCGCTCGCGACCCGGCGAGCTGAAGGCGGGTACGCTCACGATCATGGTCGACAACTCACCCTGGCTCCAGGAGCTCTCCATGCGATCCGCGGAAGTCCTCAGCGCGGTCCGTGCCCGCTTCGGCCCGTCCGTCACCGCGCTGCGCCTGAGCCTCGCCGGCCCGGCGCCCGCGCCGGAGCGGCCCGCGCGGCGCGCGACGCCCCCCACCGGTTCCTCCCGTCTCGATCCCGACGAGACCGCGCTCGTGGAGAGCGCGCTCGCCCCCGTGCAGGACGCCGATCTGGCGAGCACGGTCCGGCGGCTCATGTCGAAGGACCTGATCGCGCGCCGCCCCCGCGGGCTCGTGGCGCTGGCCCTCGGCGGGGCGGCCCTCGCCGCCACGCTGGCCGGCTGCGCGAGCGGCGGGACGGGCCCGGCCGATCCCGGAGCGCCGACGGCGGCGGTCGAGGCGGCCCCGATCGGCCGCCGGCCCATCGGCGCGCAGGGCGAGGCGTACGACCACTACGTGATCGCCCAGATGGAGGCCCGCGCCGGGCGCCTGCCCCAGGCCATCGGTCAGCTGCGCGAGGCGATCAAGACCGATCCCGACTCCGGGGTCCTCTGGATCCAGCTCTCGCAGTGGCTGGTCCGCCTGAACGACGTCACCGGCGCGTTCACCGCGGCGCAGAAGGCGATCGCGCTTGAGCCCGACAACGCGAGCGCGTACATGACGCTCGCCGATCTCTACAAGCGGCAGCGCCGGATGCCGGAGGCGGAGGCCGCGCTGGAGAAGGCGGTCGCGCTGGACCCCAAGACGCCGGACGGCTACCTCGCCCTCGCCCAGCTGCACTTCGAGCAGAAGAGCTACGACAAGGCCCGCGCGGTGCTGGGACGGCTGGTGGCCGCGCGCCCCAACCTCTCGCAGGGCTACTACCTGCTCGGGCGCATCGGCATCGAGAACGAGCAGTGGGACGACGCGCTGACCAACCTGAAGCGCGCGGTCGACCTCGACCCGGACCACGACGGCGCGTGGTCGGCCCTCGGCTTCGTCTACGAGGCGCAGAACAAGCTGGACGAGGCGGTCGCGGTCTACAAGGAAGCGCTGAAGGCCAACCCGGACAACGCCGCGTTCGTGGAGCGCCTCGGGGACCTGCTCGTCAAGCTCGGCCGCTACGGCGAGGCTCAGAACGAGATCGAGGCCCTCGTGGAGTCGCTGCCGCGCGATCCGCGGGTGTGGCTCAAGCTGGGCGCCATCCACTACGAGCAGAAGCAGTTCGATCGCGCGGTGTCCGCGTTCCGTCAGGCGGTGACCCTCGAGCCGGGCAACATGCGGACCCGCTACTACCTCGCCACCGCGCTGATGGACGCGGGCAAGGACGACGAGGCCCGCGCCGAGCTCGAGAAGATCCTCCAGGCGGATCCCCGCTCGGTCGACGCCCGCGTGCAGCTCGGCTTCCTCTACGGGCGCGCCAAGCGCTACGACGACGCCGTGGCCACGCTGCAGGAGGCGGTCAACCTGGAGCCGAAGCGGCCCGAGCTGTTCCTCTACCTCGGCACCGCGCTCCAGCGCGCCAACCAGTACGATCGGGCCGCCAACGTGCTCAACGAGGGGCTGTCGGTCGACGACAAGAACAAGGATCTCCACTTCCAGCTCGGGGTCGTGCAGGAGAAGCAGCAGCGGTTCGACGACGCGATCCGCTCCTTCCGTCGCGTGCTCGCGATCGACTCCAAGCACGCCGAGTCGTACAACTACATCGGCTACATGTACGCCGAGCGCGGCACGAATCTCGGCGAGGCGATCCAGCTCATCCAGCAGGCGCTGGCGCTCGAGCCCGAGAACGGCTACTTCATCGACAGCCTGGGCTGGGCCTACTACCAGCAGGGCCGCTATCCGGAGGCCCTCCGCGAGCTGAAGCGCGCGGTGAGCCTCGCCAAGGAAGACCCCGTCCTCTACGAGCACCTGGGCGACGCCTACCTCAAGAACAACCTCTCCAACGAGGCGATCGAGGCGTGGGAGAAGTCGCTCAAGACGGATCCGGACGGGCCCACCGCGCCCCAGGTCCGCACCAAGATCAAGGAGACGCGGGAGAGCCAGACCCGGGCCAAGGGTGCGCCGCCCAAGGCCGAGCAGAAGTAGCCGCCTCGGCGCCCTCCTGCTGTCGGCCGCGGTGGGCGGCTGCGCGACCACCGCGCCCGCCCCCGCGCCCCCGCCGGTCACCGAGGAGGCGCGCGCGGCGCTGTCCCGGATCGAGCAGCATCGCCGCTCGCTGCGCGACCTGCGCTCGCGGGCCGACATCACCATCCGGCGCAGCGGACGGGCCCAGCGCCTCACCGGCGTGCTGCTGCTCCTGGGCGAGCCCGCGGCCATGCGCTTCGAAGCGCTCTCTCCCCTCGGCACGCCGGTGCTGATCGTCGCCGGCGATCCGAAGAGCGTCACCCTCTGGGAGGTGCTCGACAACCGGGCCTACATCGCCCCCGCGTCCCCGGACGCCAATCGCCGCTGGCTCGGCCTGGCCCTCGGTGTCGAGGACCTGGTGGCCCTGCTCGGCGGTCGGGTGCGGGCGATGCCAGATCCGACGACGGTCGAGCTCGTGGCCGCCGACGCG
>Ga0137409_10004044_pt1 | contig 15503 bp, 11 predicted proteins | sample CZODoug1_16funga_FD_122059 | JGI IMG/M metagenome (GOLD analysis project Ga0137409, IMG submission 122059) | Vadose zone soil fungal communities from Angelo Coast Range Reserve, California, USA - CZODoug1_16fungal (Hybrid Assembly) | ecosystem: Environmental > Terrestrial > Soil > Vadose zone... | reverse complement strand
CGGTGTGAAGGTGTTCGTTCACTGGTCCGTGCTGCTAATCAGCGCAGTCGTTCTAATGGGAGCCATTTCCGAGCCCGCCACGGCATTGGCGGGCCTAGCGTCCTACTATGGAGTGATTTTGCTTCACGAATGCGGTCACATGGTCGCTGCGCAACGCAAACATTGCGCTGTCTGGTCCATCGAGTTGTACCCCATTTGGGGCATCACCCGTTTTGCCGAACCATACTCGCGTTCCGACCACTGCGTAATCGCCTGGGGTGGCGTAGTAGCGCAAGTCATCGTCGCCGCACCCATAATGATCCTAACCGAAACTTTCGGCTACACACGTTTCCAGCCGCTCAACACCATGTTGGCCATGTGGGGGTTCTTCAGCGTGTTCGTCGCCGCGTTCAATCTCATCCCAGCCGCCCCCCTAGACGGGGCGATTGCTTGGGGCCTAATACCCGCCCTGTTCAAACGCGTCAGGACCCGTGCCGCAAAACGTGAACCTGGTTGGCGCTCCTGGCGATAGGTTCCTAGCAGTCAGCGGGCGGTACTAGCGTGGAGAGGTTCCTCCTGTCCGCCGTAGGTCCTGATTAACGCGGTTACCGTACAAGTGCCGATCAGCGAATCCACCAGTCTGGTAATCCGACTTACCCGGCAGGTAGACATGGATCGTCCCACTCAAATGTGTTCTTAAGGGTTAACTGGGAGTTTTTCCAGTAGCCGCGCTCCAGGTCCAGGAATTAGCCTTTCACCTGCGCGCACCAGCCGGGGTTAGTTGCACCTTCGAGCCCAGGATAGGCGCCGAACCGAGTTGGTGCGTCGAACCGGGACATATGAAGGGAAAACCATGACACGCAACAATGCAGATAAATTCAGCATTCGCAAGTTCAGCTCCGGCGGGCTGCTACTCACTGCGCTACTCTTGACGGCGGTCACCGTCGCTCTTTCCGCGGATGACAGAAAAGTAGAGACCATCGACGCCACCGCAATGGGCACCAGCACGCAGTTGGGTAAAGTGGTCAACGTGAAAGTGACCATCTACGAGTACTCTGAAGAGGAGGACAGACAAATCCTCATTGAGGCCTTCACGAAGGGCCAGAACGAAGGGTTGGTAAATGCGCTTACCAAGATGAAGTCCGTCGGCCGTATTGCCATCACCGGCACAATTGGCTACGACCTCAGTTTCATTCGCCTGGTTCCCACTCCAACAGGACGCAAGATTCGCTTTGTTACCAACCGACTGCTCAGATTCGGTGAAGCTTATTACAACACCCAAACCACTGCGTTCAACTTGACTGCGGGCGAGATCGATATAAACGATTCCGACAAGGATAAGAGCGGAGGAGTTCTCTACCCGGCGGCCCAGCTGGTCATTAACAAAGAGGGGCAGCTCGAGTTCCAGCTCAATCAAAACGCTTGGAAGCTCGTCAACATTATCGATTGGAACAAGGCCGGCACCCTCAAATAGAAATTGTTGAAACGGTTGGGTGCGTGCGCGTGCGTCCCTCAGCATAGCTTTTCGCTGTCCCGGGCGTTTGTTATTCGTCTTTATGGAATGAGGTGCCTAATGAAGATTCGTCGCTATCTAGCAGCTCTTTGTTGTCTGTTCGTCCTGCCACTTCTGTTGACTAATTTCATCGTTGGCAAGGACACCCCGAAGAAAATCAAGGGCGACGTCTGCTCTGCTTCCAATCCGGCCAGTATTTGTGCTGCAGCCAACACGTGCGGTTCCACTTCCTCTCCCTGCTCCATCAACATCAGGCGTAGCGGGGGTTCCAATGCCACGGCGACCCCTAGCATTCCCGATGCCAAGTCCAACAAAGCCTTCTGTATTAAGGTGGGCACCACCGTCACATTTACGAGCAGTTCCAAGAACACCGGCTTTGTCATTGACTTCGGCACTACCACTACCGATCCCTTCGATCACGAAGGCGCCATCATAGGCGGCTCTGATCGCCCCATTACCGTCACCGCCAAGCATCCCGGCTGCTACACCTACTCCGTCGGCGCTTGCACCCCCGGCACCGTCTACGGGATGTGCGGCAACACCGACACCCAACTGATCATTTCCGCTGACTAATTCCCAGTCATTCCTCAGCCGTCTCGTTCGCGAGAAACGCCGCTGCGTGGACCGTGTTGCTCTGCATTTTTGTCCCTGATAAACGCGGTTACCGTACAAGTGGATCGGCCTGAAAAGCACATGTCCGGTAAGGCGACTAACCAGGCATCTGGAATTGATTCATGTCTAGCTCCGGCGCTTCCCACTCGGTGCTCAGGGCAGATGGTGTAGCGTCAGCGGAGAGCCGACGACAAACAGCGAGCCATCAGGAGAGCGGCGAGCCACAAAAGAGGGCCGTTAGCCCTGAAGAAACGCGCATTCCGAAGCGCTGTACGCTAGACTCTTGGCATGAATCGCGGATCACTTTTCTCGCTGTGCGCTGTATCGGCAAGTTGCCTGCTCTTCTTCGTGTTCGCCGTGACGCAGATTTCTCATGCATCTCAGACTGCGGCGAGGCCGACGTCCGAGCCTCCAACAAGTGTCGCGAGGACCGACTATCCCGATTGGCCTTGGCCGAGGGGCGTACACGAGCCTGCGAAACCCGACGATGGCCAGCTCTTCCATATTCCCGGAAGCACGAAGAGCTACACGGATACTGAGATTAACCGCAGCACCAGCACGGTAGATTGGTTCCCGGAGCTGCACCCTGCGCCTCCGGCTCCGGTAATTTCGGGCAAGCAAGGCGCGTACAACGCGTGCGGGCAATGTCATCTCATCGACGGGCGAGGCAAGCCCGACACGGCCGATCTTCGGGGACTTCCGGTGGCGTATTTTCTGCAGCAACTCGCCGACATGAAGGATGGCAAGCGCCGTAGTTCCGTACCGCACGCAACCGTCAACGACATGATCCCTGTTGCGAAAGCGATCGACGCACAGGACGCGAAGCTCGCCGCGGAATACTTTCACTCCGTGCCGGCGGTTCGAGGTGCTCGCGTCATCGAGACGGATACCGTTCCCGTGACACATCCCGGACCGCATAACGTTCAGCTGGTGGATGCCACCGGAACGAAAGAACCGATCGGGATGCGCGTCATCGAGGTGCCGGAGGACGTCAATCGGACGATGTTGCGCGATGCCACGTCCGGGTTCATCGCCTACGTGCCAAACGGAAGCATCAAGAGGGGCGAGATGCTGGCGAAGACCGGCGATTCCGGCCGCACCGTTCCGTGCGCCACGTGTCATGGAGAGGGCTTGAAGGGAATCGGAGACATTTTCCCGCCCCTAGCGGGACGCTCTCCTGCTGCTACAGCCCGGCAATTGTATGACTTTAAGAGCGGCGCTCGCGATGGCCGTTATGCCGCTCTCATGAAGCCTGTCGTTGCGCACCTTACGGATCAGGACATCGTCGACCTCACGGCCTACATCATCTCACTGCAACCCTGAATCACGATTGCAGCCGAGCGCGTTGCGGGCGGGGCGGCGTCACTCTCGGTCGAAAACTCGCACGTTCGGCTCGCTGCGTCCCGAGATATGCATGGTCATTGTCAGCGTCTTCCCGCCGGCTGACACTTCCACTGAATGGCAGGCTCGGTGAATACTGAATACTCGACCGGAGTCGTTCTCTCAGTTAGAATTTTTCTCCTCATGGCTGAATGCTCCATCGCGGTGTTCGATCTCGGCGGCGTTCTAATTGATTGGGACCCACGGTATTTGTATCGCAAGCTTTTTGATGGCGACACGGAAGCGATGGAGGAGTTTCTCGCCACGGTGTGTACGCAATCCTGGAACGAGCAACAGGACGCTGGTCGCCCGTTTGCCGATGCCTGCGCCTCCTTGAAGCTAGTTCATCCGCATAAGGCACAGTTGATCGATGCCTGGTTCCTACGATATGACGAGATGCTGGCGGGAACTATCTCCGGCAGCGTTGACATTCTCACGGAGCTAAATTCTCTCGGAGTTCCCTTATATGCGCTGAGCAACTGGTCTGTTGAGACCTTCCCTGCGGCTCTGAAGCAGTTCGAGTTTTTGAAGTGGTTCAGGGGAGTTATGCTCTCTGGCGAAGTGAAACTGGTGAAACCTGATCCACGCATTTTCAAGCTTTTCCTGGAGACTTTTGCAATAGACCCTGCCTTGACTGTTTTCATCGATGACCGCGAACCCAACGTGAAGGCGGCGATGGCCTTTGGTATGCACGGCATCCTGTTTACAGACGCCGCCGCGCTTCGGACCGAACTGATAAGTCTTGGGGTGTTCCATTAACGCGTTATCGATCCAATTCGAACACGCTGACTCCGCCACTTGTCCGGTAACGCGACTTCCATGATAGGTCTTTGTCAAGAGGGCAAAAGCTCTCCTGACGCGCTTGGGAGGAGCGCGGGTGTAAATTCTTTCCGGTTCTTCTCCGCGTGTGTTGGCCTCTCGGCCGTGGTTCCTATTTCCTATAGAACCAGACTTCCATTGGCTGTCTCCAAGATCAGCGAGTGGTCTTGGTCAGAAGATTGAGTTTGTGTTCTCCTGCCAGTCTCGAAACTTATCAGCGGGGGCATTCAGAGCTTGCGCTCCTTCGCCCAGTCGCGTTAACGGCGAGACCTGGCAGGCCACGCGTCGAAGAAATCCTCCTTGTTCACCGCCACGTTCTACGCAGCAACGCAGTTACTCGTCTCCACCACCTGAAAATTCCGCTGCCCACGGTCGACCGCCATGAGGTAGGCCACTAGCTTCCTGGCTACCGCCAGCGTCGCGCGATTGGCATAGCCCTTCTGCTTTTCCTTGTCATACAGCATGGCCAGCTCCGGGCTGTAGCGCGGCGCCATCTTTGCTGCTTCGATCAGCGTCGTCTGCAAATGTTTGTTGCGCTGCTTCGATAATGGCGTGCGCTGCACGCGGTTCGCCGAACTTTGCTCGTCCCCACACAGGCCACAGTAGCTGACGGCTTTTTTGATCGACGAGAAGCGCTGCACCTCGCCGATTTCGAGGGCCCAGGTCAACGCCGTGATCGGGCCCACCGCCGGAATGGTCATCAACCGTTCCACGCGATCCATCAGCAACGAATCACGCTCCAGTGATCGCACCAGGGCACTCTCTGTTTTCTGCAGACGCACTACCGTCTCGCGGCACAATCGCAGCAGCGAACACAGCCCTTCATCAATGTCCGGGTTCGTCGCCAGCAGTTCGCGAAAGTAGCCGGCCTTGTGCAGCCGCTGCTTGTTGTAGCTCACGCCTGCTTCCATCAGCAACATGCTGATCTTTGTTTTCATCTGCACCATCTGCCGCACCAGCAAGTTGCGATAGCGCAGCGTGCGCCGCCGTTCGCGAATCGCGGTCGGGGCTATGTAGCACTCCGGCAGAAAATCGCACCGCAGGCAGTCGCAAATCTTATTGGCATCAATGCGATCGTTCTTCTTTTTCGCCGCCGCAATGGCCCGCAGCATCAGCGGGTGCGCCACCTTCAGAGCCGCGGCGTGCGGTTTCAGATGATCGTAGATCCAGCCGGAAAACATCGTGGCTTCCATCGCTGCGGTCCACGGCTGCGGCAGTGTTTTCATCCACCGGTCCAGGTCAAAACGGGTGGCAGGAACAGAACCTTCTGCGTAAACGCGGCCACTTACGTCCTTCACGCAGTAGCTGATCGTCCTCTTGTGCACATCCAGTCCGATGTAATACATAGTCTCCATGGGGGAGCCTCCTTGGTGTCTCTGAATCAGCGTCCGCTGAGTTCAGCTTTTGTACACCAAGCGCTCCTCCTTCGACCTATACATTCAAACTTACCAGGAGGTGGCCGAACCTCGGCCAGCAGGCGCGACGGTTGTACAATGGGTTCGCCTTCGAGTCGAAGCTTTCCTCAATGCAGAGGTCATTCACGATCGTACTGGTTTCCTGTTGTCTAGCCCTTCTCTGGAATCCGCTTGGTTCCGGCAATGAGGGCGCCCAGCCAATTCTGTCTCTTGATTTACGCACGTTTGGCTACTTGCACCCAGTCGCCGAGCGGGATTTTCGTGCCTACGATTTCCTGCAAGACTCGGTCGCTTTCCTTGATGACGGAACTCTGGCTGTTTCGTTTTACTGCAAGAACGATCACCCTGGGCTTTCGCGGCGCGGCGGCACTCCGGGCAGCGAGGTTGTGTTTCACAGCGTTCTGTTAGACGCGACCAATGGCAGCGTAAGGGGCCAGCGTACCTGGGGCAACGCGGGGAATTGGAATGCGTTGCTTCCGTTGGAGAACGGGAGCTTCCTCATTCAGGATAATGAATGGGTCAAAATCTATTCGGTAAAACTCAAGGAAATCGCTAGCAAACAATTAGAAGTGCCGGGAGATCTCTGGCCCCGCTTTTCAGCGTCTCCTAGCGGGCATTCGCTATACGAATTCCAGGACTGGTATGATACCCACCGTGGTTGGCTTACAAGAATAGACGTGCTTGATCCTGCCACACTCCTCACGAAGCAGTCCAAACTCACCCCCGGCCACCAGTACGAAACTGTTTCAGATAATCAGGTTGTTTACTCTCCTACCGTTTCCAAGGATGCGCGCATCCGTCCGGATGCGCTGCATCTCTTTGTTTTTCGCACGGACGATTCCGGACCGGTCAAGCGTCCGGAGCTATTCGATCAAAGCAGCAGCACAGCAAAGCTCTTGGCCAAATCCGGCTGCGAGTCAGCTACGTTCATCAGCAACGCTGTCTTAGTTATTAGTGGTGATTGTCCTTCACTTATGCTGATTCGGTCTGGTGAAGACGTGGCCGAAATCAATTCTTCGGAGTATCGGATTGGAGGACAAATTCGACCTTCAAGTGACGGCGAACGCTTTGCATTTTCCCGCACTAGAATGAAAGAGCGACCTTCGCGCATCACTTATCTTGAGCTTTGCGTATATGACTTGGCAGCGCGGAGGATCATTTTCACCACTACAGTAATTCCGCTCCCTCAACATAAGTTTGCGTTCGCAATCTCACCAAATGGCTCCTTTCTCGCATTGCAGATCGACGGCTTATTGCGCGTGTGGCGCCTTGCTTAGCTGCGCAGATTCCTCAAACGCACACGATTCTGAGATTGCAAGATGACAGCGCGTTCTCCACTCTTGTTCGCCACTCAGTCTTAGGTCCCGATTAACGCCGTGGTTCTGGAGGAGATCCAGTTACCCGCCTATAGAGAGGGGGCAGCCGAAACGCCGTGAAGCGGTTCACCTCGCGCTCGACGGAGTGAAGTGGAGAGTGAACGAATACAGTGGCAGCTTTACGCGCACATCATAGTTTGCGGCTAAGTAGAGGGTCGGATCTTCGGCGGTGCCGGTGTGCTGAAGTGTCACTTGTTCGGGCCCCAGTTGAATCTCGTACTTCCTGGCGGCGCGGACGACAGTGGCGCGAATTTCTTCATCGGTACTCGCGGGGGCCAGGCCGATTCGGACGGCGTTTTGCGACGCAATGTCGCGCAGATCAGCACGCAGCTCAAAATAGGACAGCTCGCACGAAGCGAGGGGCCAGCCCACGACGACAACCAACACCAAAACCGCCAACCCGGGAATTAGTTTGGCTTTGTTTGGCACGAGAATCCGTACCAGTAAATACGAACTAAATACATTTATCAACAACGAGGATGTGAACTACTGGTGCCGTCTGGCCTAGAGCCTGGTTAACGCTGCGCTAATCAGAAACTGCCCCACTACCGCCTTTTCGCTCTTGGGCGAGCCAGGCTGATAACTTGTTTCGCATTTCTTGGGACTCGAGAGTGGAGAAAAGGAGGCGGCCCTGGCTGGCGCTGGCGAGGTCGGCGGGTTGCCAGCGGGCACGCATGATGCCGGCGGGGGCGTGGGAATTGGTGCCGAGGAGGAGATGGCCGAGTTCGTGGGCGATTCCATGACCGAGGATGGTTGCCACGCTGACGTGGCTGGGACTGGTTTCGTGGATCAGCTGGGCGCGGTCGTAGAAGAGGTCGGCGTAGCACCCGGTGCCGTCGGCGGAGAGGTAGGCGATGCCCATTGCGAACTCGTTCAAGTTGAGGGAGTGCCTGGCGACGCGGAGTTGAAGATGCCGAGGGAAATCGGCAGTGGCACATTCGGATGGGTTTTGCTTGAAGAGCTGCGGGGGAGAACAGTTTAGCCAACGGAGTTCGAGGCCGGATGGGCGAAAGAGGCGGGAGGCTTCCGATTCTGCCTGGAGCAAGACCGCGAGGGGAATGCCCGCATCGTTGTGGACGGATACGGTTACCGGTGGTTCCTGGATCACCGGGACCTTGGACCAGACCGTTGGACATAGGAGGGTTAGAGCGACCCCTAACCAAAGTGACTTCCGGAGCGTCTTCTGGAACATAACGAATACCTCCAAGGTGGAGGCGAGAATCGGTTAGGGGCGCGGGTACCTCAATGCCGGGCGGGTGGCGAACAACTCATTTGCAGGTGACGAGATAACTGCCAGTGCGTCAAATGGATAGCAGGAGTGGCGACGGAGAAGTTTGACGAAACTTCTCATCAACTCGGAACGTTATCTAACTAAAGGCTCTGCGGGAAAGGCTAACCAGTGGCTGACAATCCAACGGAAGGTGTTATCAGTTTTGGGCCGTTTGAAACAGACCTTCGCGCAGGGGAGCTACGCCGAGATGGGCGAAAAATCAGGCTTCAGGAGCAGCCGTTCCAGGTTTTGGCGATGCTGCTGGAGCATCCGGGTGAAATTGTTACAAGGGAAGAGTTGCGTGGCAGGCTGTGGCCGGCAGACACATTTGTCGATTTCGACCACGGACTGAATGCGGCGGTCAAGCGCCTACGGGATGCCCTGGGAGACTCCGCTGAAAACCCCCGATTTGTTGAGACGCTCGCGCGACGAGGGTACCGCTTTGTAGCGCCAGTCCATGAACCAGGAGGGGCACCAAGAGGGGAAGCCGCACGGAAAACTGTGCCGGTGGCAGGTTCGCGGCGTTACTGGAGAATTGTGCCGGCGGGGGCGGCCCTCCTGATCGTGGGGGTCGCGGTTGGATGGCATGCGGGGCACCGGTCCGTCGCGGCGGTTCGCGTGGTGGAACGCCGGTTGACCAGCAACCCGGAGAACGATCCAGTGATCAGCGCGGCAATTTCGCCGGACGGCAAGATGCTGGCGTTTACGGACCGGACGGGAGTGTTTCTCCGGCAGGTGGGCACGGGGGAGACGCACCCCATCGGAAAAGATATTGCGCACACTTACTGCCTCAGCTGGTTCCCAGACGGCAGCCATGTGCTGGCGACGCGTGTGACTTCGCCTTCAGAGCAGCCAAGTCTATGGAGCGTATCGGTGTTTGGTGGCGCGCCCCGCAGAATCATGGATGGCGCGGAGCGCGGGATTGTTTCTCCGGACGGGTCGCAGATTGTTTTTGTCCGGGGCGACTACAGCCACCAGGAAATCTGGCAGATGCAGTCGAATGGGGAGCAGGCGCACAAGATTCTAGGCGAGCCGGGAGACAATGTTGACGCGCTGGTGTGGTCTCCGGATGGGCGCCGCATCGCTTTTGTGCTGTCGCGCTACAAGCTGGGATGGGACGACGCGGAGGTTTCGCTGCTCATCCGCAATATTGGCGGTCAGGACTTGAGCCGCGTTCTTTCCAGCCCACGCCTGCGTTCGGCACTTGCTTGGACTCCCGATGGACGGTTAATTTATTCGCTCAGCGAGCTTCCCCCAGGCAGCCAGAACGACACCAATCTGTGGGCAGTGCAAGTTGATCCGCGAGGAACGAAGACCTCGGGCACACCGACACGCCTTACGAATGGGTCGGACGCCAAAGTGCGCGCCAGCATTTCCACGGATGGGAAGCGGCTGATTTTTCTGCGCGGGGCGGAATCTCCGGGTGTGTACGTCACGGAAGTCGAAGGCGGCGGCAGCCGGCTGAGTCCGCTGCAGAGGCTGAGCCTGGACGAACGGAGGAATTATCCGTATACGTGGACGCCCGACGGAAAATCCGTGATTTTCACTTCCGACCGCGATGGAGTGTTTCACCTTTTCAAGCAGGCGGTGGATCAGCCGGCTCCCGATCTGCTAGTGGGCGGAGAGCAATCCGTAATCCTGGCGCGGTTGAATGCGGAAAGCACGGCGATTTTATACGCGTTGAATCCCGAGCCGAGCGACGTGGAGCGGCGCATACGGATGATGCGGCTTTCGCTGGCGGGAGGGACGCCACAGTTTGTGCTGCAGGATGCGGGCATCAATAATTTTCAGTGTGCGCGGGCGCCTGCGACAGTTTGTGTGCTGAGCGAGTTCGCGGGGAATAACCTGGAGTTTTTCACGTTCAGTGCAGTGACGGGAGAGAAGAAGCCACTGACGCGAATTGAAGGGCCGGAATGGTATTTGCAAAACTGGACACTTTCGCCGGACGGATCCACCCTGGCGATGGCTAAGAAGCACCGCGTTCCAGGGCCGGCGGCAATTCGGCTCTATTCGCTGGCGGATGGCAAAGAGCGGACTCTCACGCTGAAGACCTGGTCCGGAATCGCGTGCCTCGATTGGGCGGCGAATGGACGCAGCATGTGGGTCAGCGCGTCTTCACCAACGGGAATGCAGACGCTGTTGAATGTGGACTTGCACGGGCAAGCAAAAGCAGTACTGCAGGAACCCGAAAAACAGCTGGGCTGGGCGATTCCTTCTGCGGATGGGCGGCATCTTGCGATTTGGGAAGCCAGCGGCAGCTCGAATGCGTGGCTGCTGGAAGGGTTCTGAGGCGGCAGGGAGATCCGTCGCGAGGCAGGGGGTTGTTTGAAACACCCATCCGAATTGTTTTTTTGATACCGATCCAACCAGCAAAAGCGAAACAGAGAAATTGGACACGTCTGCTGGCCTAGCAAAGGGTAAGATGGTGCCCCGAAGCCGAGAGACGGAGGCCGCCTCATGTCTGGAAAATGGATTATTGCGGCAGGGCTGGTGATTGGCCTTGGCGTTGCGGGAAGCGTTGTAAGCGCGCAACAGAAACCGGTGGACGCGGAGGGGCACCAGTGGTGGCAGCATGCGGTGTTTTATGAGGTGTATCCGCGGAGCTTTGCGGATAGTAATAATGATGGGATTGGGGATTTGAATGGAATTGCGTCGAAGCTGGACTACTTGAGAGACCTTGGGGTGGATGCAATTTGGATTACGCCGTGCTTCCCTTCTCCGCAGGTGGATTTTGGTTATGACGTATCGGATTACGAGGCGATCGATCCGATGTACGGGACGATGAAGGATTTCGATCACCTGGTGGCGGAAGCAAAAAAGCGGAATATTCGAGTGCTGCTGGATTTTGTGGTGAATCATTCTTCGGACAAACACAAATGGTTCGAGGATTCGAAATCGTCGAAGACCGCGGAGCACCGCGATTGGTATATCTGGCGCGATGGCAAGGGGCCTGGCGAGCCGCCGAACAACTGGCTTTCGACATTTGGATTGTCGGCGTGGAAGCTGGATCCGAAGACGAATCAGTATTACTACCATTATTTTTATCCGGAACAGCCGGACCTGAACTGGCGGAACCCGGCGGTGGAGAAGGCGATGCTGGATGTGACGCGATTCTGGTACAAGCGCGGAGTCGCGGGGTTCCGGCTGGATGCGGTGGACACGCTCTTCGAGGATGAGAAGTTGACGGACAATCCAGTGCTGCCGGGCACGGACAAGTTTGGGCGGCCGAATATGGAGGAGAAGTACGACAAGAAGCTGCCGGAAGTGCACGACGTGATGCGGAAATTGCGAAGCACGGCGGACGAGTATGGGTCGGTGCTAATCGGGGAGACGTGGACCTCGAACGTAGGCGAGCTGAAGGATTATTACGGGGAGAAAAACGACGAGTTGCAAATGCCGATGGACCTGATGATGACGGGGTTCACGGGGCTCTCGGCGGAGCAATATCGGAAGCATATCGGCGCGGTGGATGCCGCGGGTCATTGGCCGGTGTACGTGATCACCAACCACGACATCATGCGTTCTTATACGCGGTATGCGGACGGAGTGCATAACGACGACATTGCGAAAATGATGGCGGCGATGTATCTGACGCTGCGTGGCACGGTGGTGATGTACTACGGCGAAGAAAGAGGGATGGAGAACAACGACCCGAAGAGCAAAGACGAAGTGCAAGATCCGATCGGCAAGCTGGGCTGGCCGCTGGAAAAAGGGCGGGATGGCGAACGCACGCCGATGCAGTGGAACGACGGCGCGAACGCGGGATTCAGCAAAGCGAAGCCGTGGCTGCCGGTTCCGCCGAGCTACAAGACGCACAATGTGGCGTCGGAACAAAAAGACAACAATTCGGTATTGAGTTTTTACCGGCAACTACTGGCGATGCGGCACAAGGAAGCGGCGCTGCTCGAGGGGAACTACGTCGCGTTGAATGCGGATGATCCCAACGTGTTTACCTACGTTCGGCGATACAAAGATGAAGCGATTCTGGTGGTGCTGAACATGTCGGCGAAGGATCAGAAAGTACAGTTCGATCTTTCGCCGCTGGGGTTCAGTGCGCCGAAGCTAAGCGTGTTGCTGACGGACTTGCACAAGCCGTTGACGGGCATGGCGGACGGATTGCCCATGGAACCTTACACGGTGTTCATTGCCAAGATTTCGGACGTGGCGAAGGTTCATTAAGCGTTTTCGAATCTGGTTAGTGACTAACGCTCGTTATGCCGGTCGCCGGAGCTTCGGCGACTCCGACGTACTTGTCGGCGGCTCCATAATAGAAAAGCCACCTTTCCCCCCGTCGCGCTAGACCCTCAACAAACACAACATTCGGAACCTGGCCAACCTTTTCCCATTCTATTTCTGGGAGGAACATTGGAACGTCAGAGCGGTAGAGAATTTTGCGGGGATTGGTGCGGTCGAAGATGGCCACGCCGGTGCGATAGACGAGCTTGTCGTCGGCGCCGTTGTAGATGAGGACGATCCCATTGGGAGTGAGGATTGGCGGAGGGCCGGGTTCGACGACGCGGGAGTCAAATTGCCCGGGGCGGCGGGGAAGGACCGGAGTCTGCGTGGCTTCGGTCCAGTGAAGGAGATCGGTGGAGTAAGAGAGGCCCATCTGATCGGTTTTGTCGGCGGCGGTGCCAAGCCAGTACATCCAGTATTTGCCGTCGATTTTTCCAGGGACGATGGCGCCGGATTTCGTCCAGCCCTTGTTCCAGTTGCCCTTGTACGCGGGAAGGATGACACCTTTGCGCTCCCAGTGAATGAGGTCCGATGAGGTGGCGAGGCAAAGCTGGGCGTCTTTTTTGTTGTAGCCGGTGTAAGTGAGATAGAAAGTGTCGCCGAATTTCTGGAGGCGTGGGTCTTCGACGCCGCCGTCTTTTTCATAGTCAGTCTCCGGCGAAAGCACCGGCTCCGTCCTTCGCGTGAAGTGAATGCCATCACTGCTTTCCGCATAACCCAGCCGCGAAGTGCCGGAAGCGTCCTGTGCGCGGTAGAGCATTGCGCTCTTGCCGTTGTGCAAGACAGTCGCGGGATTGAACGTACCGGCCGATTCCCACGTTGTGCCTTGGGGAGAGAGGATGGGCTCATTCGAGGCGCGCTTCCATCGACCGAAGGGAAGATCGTGAGTCTGCGCGGCGAAGGCGAGCGAGGCGAGGAGTGAGGTCAGCGGTAGAATTGCTTTTAGTTTCATGAGACGCATGCTGGTTAACTCCGCTCGCCTGAATCTAATAGAGAACCTTACTTCGCGGGCTTAGAATTTTTGGGAGAGTCGAATTGCATGGTGCGAATGATGCCTTCGCCCTCTTTGACGACAATGAGTTGATTGGGCTTGATGTCTTTTAGGGCGTCGATTTGGCCGCTGGGCCAGCGGATTTCGAGGAGTTCGATGGATTCGGCTTTGCCGATGCCGAAGTGGACGCGCAGATCGTTCTGGGAAAAATAGCCGCCGCCGCTGCGGACTTCGTCGATTTGGGGATGGAGACTTTTTTCGCCGGGGAGATGGGTGACGCATTTGATGCGAGCGCCGATGCCGCTGCGATTGGATTTTGTGCCGATGGTTTTTATTTTGATCCAATTGTTGCCGGTGCGGGAGTCGCAGCGAAGGAGCTGAGGGTAATCGTTGACGGTGTTGACGACGATGTCAAGATTGCCGTCGTTGTTGAAATCGCCGAAGGCGCAGCCGCGCGCGGCGACGGGGATGGAGATGCCCGAGCCGGCGTCATTGGAAACGTCGCCAAAGTGTCCGTTGCGCAGATTTTTGTAGAGCAGCTTGCGCTGCGGGTAGCCGGCCTCGGTTTTGAGTTGCTCGACTTCGGGATAGACGTGGCCGTTGCAAATTAGAATGTCGGGCCAGCCGTCGTTGTCCATGTCAAAAAAACCGCAGCCCCAACCGAGATATTGCGTGTACCGGCCGAGGCCGGCCTGGAAAGTGGCGTCTTCGAAATTGGCGTTGCCGAGATTGCGGTAGAGCGAAGGCGTGTCGCCGGCGAAATTCGTTTTCACGAGATCGAGATTGCCGTCGAGATCGTAATCAGCGGCGGAGATGCCCATGCCGGCTTGCGGTTTGCCGTCGGCGCTGAGGGCGCAGCCGGCTTCGATGGCGATGTCGGCGAAGGTGCCGTTTTTTTTATTTTGATACAGAGCGCTGGCGGTGGAATCGTTGGCGACATAAATGTCCGGCCAGCCATCGTTGTCGAGGTCGGCGGTGAGAACGCCGAGGCCGTAAGTGCCATTGGCATTGAGGATGCCGGATTTTTCGCTGACGTCCGTGAAGGTGCCGTCGCCGTTGTTGTGGTAGAGAATATTTTTTCCGCCCGAGAGTCCCGGCGGGCCGCAGGCAACCATGATGCCTTTATAGAGGCAAGGGCCGGATTCGGGAACGGGGGCAGTTTTCAAATCGAGATCGATGTAATTGGCGACGAAGAGGTCGAGGTGGCCGTCGCGATCGTAGTCAACGAAAGAGCAACCGGTGTTCCAACGCTTGCCAGTGCCGGCGACTCCGGCTTTTTCACTGACGTCGGTGAAGGTGCCGTTGCCGTTGTTGCGGTAGAGAACATTTTTGCCGAAGTAGGTGACGAAAAGATCGTCGAAGCCGTCGTTGTCGTAATCGCCGACGCAGACGGCTTGTCCCCAACCGGAGTGGAAGAGGCCGGCCTTGGCGGTGACATTGGTGAAGGTGCCATCGCGATTATTTTTGAAGAGATGCGAGGCGGGTTCCTGGCCGGCCGGAAAACCTTCGAGGCGCCAGCCGTTGACGAGAAAAATATCCAGCCAGCCGTCATTGTCGTAATCGTAGAAAGCGACGCCGCAGCCAGTAGTTTCGAGGAGATATTTGTTTTTGTGTTCGCCGCCGAAAATAGTTTTGGCGTTAAGGCCGGATTCGCGCGCGACGTTCCGGAAGGAAACGCCAAGGTCGGTGGCAGGAGCCGGAGCAGCAGTCGCAGCGGCCGTCTGCGACGAAGCAGTGCCCTGCGAAAGGAATGCTGACTGCCACTTTTTCGGGAGCGCGAGGGCGAGCACTTTCTCCAGCGGGAGGACAATTGCGGAGCGGCTGAGCGATTGGAGAAACGCGCGGCGAGTGGAAGACAAAAGAACCGATACCTTTCCTTGCGAGCGCCGTGCTAGAATCCGGCGCTTTCCTT
>Ga0137409_10004043_pt1 | contig 15505 bp, 9 predicted proteins | sample CZODoug1_16funga_FD_122059 | JGI IMG/M metagenome (GOLD analysis project Ga0137409, IMG submission 122059) | Vadose zone soil fungal communities from Angelo Coast Range Reserve, California, USA - CZODoug1_16fungal (Hybrid Assembly) | ecosystem: Environmental > Terrestrial > Soil > Vadose zone... | reverse complement strand
TACAGCTCTTCGGCGATCTTGTGCAGCGAACGCTCGACGTTTTCCTTGGCGGCCCGCAGCCGTGGCACGCCGCCTTCGTTGACGGCCTTTTTCGCGTCTTCAATCGCCTCTTCGGCTTTCTTCGCGTCCGCTTCGGCGATCTTTTCGCGATTCTCGCGCAACATCTTCTCGGCTTGATACACAATGCCGTCCAGGCTGTTACGCGCTTCGACCTCTTCCATCCGGCGCCGGTCGTCTTCCGAATGCGATTCGGCCTCTTGCCGCATTTTCTCGGCTTCCTCCTTCGATAGGCCGCTCGACGCGGTGATGGTGATCTTCTGCTCCTTGCTCGTGGCCTTGTCCTTCGCGCTCACGTTCAGGATGCCGTTCGCATCGATGTCGAACGCGACTTCGATTTGCGGCGTCCCACGCGGAGCCGGTGGAATCCCGTCCAGCTTGAATTTGCCAAGCGAACGATTGTCGGTGGCGAATTTGCGCTCGCCCTGCAGAACGTGGATTTCCACGCCCGGCTGGTTGTCCGCCGCCGTCGAATACGTCTCGACCTTGCGCGTCGGGATCGTGGTGTTGCGAGGGATCTGCACGGTCATCACCCCGCCGAGCGTCTCGACACCCAGCGAAAGCGGCGTGACGTCCAGCAGCAAGATGTCCTTTACGTCTCCCGCGAGCACTGCGCCCTGAATCGCCGCGCCGACCGCTACGACTTCGTCGGGATTCACGCCCTTGTGAGGCTCCTTCCCGCCAAAGAAGTTGCGCACCAGCGCTTGCACCTTGGGGATGCGCGTTGAGCCGCCTACCAGGACCACTTCCTGGATGTCGTTGGGCGACAACTTTGCGTCTTCCAGCGCCTGCTTCACTGGCTTCATCGAGCGGTCCAGCAGGTCACTCATCATTTGCTCAAGCCGCGTGCGCGTGAGCTTTTCCTCCATGTGAATCGGCCCGTTCGCGCCCGCTGTGATAAACGGCAGGTTGATTTCCGTCTCCATCATCTGCGAGAGCTCGATCTTGGCTTTTTCCGCCGCATCCTTCAGCCGCTGCAGCGCCATCTTGTCCTTACTCAGATCAATGTTGTTCTTCTTCTTAAACTCGTCGATCAACCAGTCTACGATTCGCTGGTCGATGTCGTCGCCGCCCAGATGGGTATCACCGTTTGTCGACTTTACTTCCACTACGCCTGCGCCGACTTCCAAGACGGAGATGTCAAACGTGCCGCCGCCAAAGTCGTACACCGCTATCGTCTCGTCGGTCTTCTTGTCCAACCCGTAGGCCAGCGCCGCAGCCGTCGGCTCATTGATGATGCGGACGACTTCCATGCCGGCAATCTCTCCCGCTTGCTTGGTGGCTTGCCGCTGCGCATCGTTGAAATACGCGGGGACGGTGATCACCGCTTTGGTGACCTTTTCACCGAGAAAATCTTCCGCGGCTGTCTTCAGCTTGCCGAGGATCATGGCGGAAATCTCCGGAGGGCTGTAAACCTTTCCGAAGATCTCGACGCGCGCGTCGTCGTGCGATCCCTTCACCACTTTATAGGGCACGCGCTTCATTTCCTCCGCGACTTCATCGTAGCGCCGGCCCATGAAGCGCTTGATGGAATACACGGTATTCTCGGGATTGGTCACTGCCTGCCGCTTCGCCACTTGTCCGACGAGCCGTTCACCTGTCTTTGTGATGGCGACCACGGACGGGGTTGTCCGCGTGCCTTCCTGATTCGGGATAACCACCGGTTCGCCGCCCTGCATCACGGCCACCACCGAGTTTGTCGTGCCCAGGTCAATTCCAATAATCTTGCTCATTGCTGCCATTCCTCCTGAAACCTTTTACTCATCCTGCTCGCCCGTATCTCGCTGAAATCAAGGCGAATCCAGCTCAGTTCTTGCGTCCCAAGCCCAGCTCGAAGCAGAGTATACATGTTGAGTGTATGTTTGTCAAGTTCTCTTATGGCCTCCATAACTCATTTATTTTCTTAGTTTTGCACCATCATTTCAGGTTTCCCGGACCGTCTAGGAATTCCTTTTTGACCCTTGACAATCCATCCTTACAAGTGGTGCTATCGTTGACAGGCAGGCCCGCCGCACAACGCTTCCCGTTGCGGACGCAACCAATATTCTTAGGCTAGGGGATATGCGGTTCGGGGCAGACCTAATCTTGGCGTCACCACTGCCCTTACTTTCCCGCGGTTTCGAGGTAGAATTCTCTATCGTCTCCCGCGAGGGCAAATTGCCTGAATTTATTTCGGAGGATCGTGTGAACCGTCGGCGTATTTTGGCAGGAATTCTAAGCGTTGGCCTGCTTGGCCTGCTTGCCCTCTTCCTACCCTCTTTGCACAAGGCTCCTGAGCCTGCTTCGCAGACGGAGCAGCACCTGGCGCAGTCACCTTCGCAGCCCGTCAACTCAGGCGCTGAGTCTGACGCCCCCAGTATTCCTGCGGCCGTGGTCGTGACAAAGGCCGCCCCGCTTCCGCCTTCGCCGCAGTCCGCCGAGGGTCTTACCGACGTGGATCCCCACAAAGCCTTCGGGTCGAAGAACGCTCCGGTGACGATGGAGGTCTTTAGCGACTATCAGTGCCCGGCCTGCAAGACGCTGTTTACCACAACGAATCGGCGGCTGATGGACGATTACGTCAGCAGCGGCAAGGTGTACCTGATCCACCGCGATTTCCCGCTGCCCATGCACGCGCACTCGCGGGTCGCCGCGCGCTACGCGCGCGCTGCCGCGCAGCTCGGCAAAGGAGAGCCTGTTGAGCAAGCGCTCTTCCAGAACCAGGAAAAGTGGGAACAGAACGGGGACGTGGACGGCACCGTTGCCGGCGTTCTTTCCGCCGGGGAAATGGCCAAGGTTCGCGCGCTCGTTAAGGGCGGCACCCTCGATCCCATGATTGACAAAGATTACGCGCTCGGCCAGACCTACCGCGTCAACCAAACGCCCACCACCGTCTTCCACTGCAAAGGTCAGACCTACCCCTATTCGGGGATCATGACCTATGACATTCTCAAACAGTTTCTCGATCAACTTCTCAGCCAGAAATAGGGAACTTCGCGAGAAGCCAACATCATGATGCAATCCAGCCCCCTCAACGGCCGCCACGCGATCATCTGGATCGGCCGCCTCGTCCTCGGCGGAATTTTTATTTACGCGGGATTTTCCAAGCTCTTGATGCCTAACACGCATCTTTGGCCAATGTTCGTTCTGAGATTTTCGCTCTCGATGAATCTCTCGAGCTTCGCGCAGCAAGTGGAGTCGTACAAAATGATATCGCCCGAAGCATCGCAGGTGGTGGCGCATACTCTGCCGTTCGTCGAAATTGTTCTTGGCTTCCTGTTGCTGATCGGCTGGCGATTACGCATCTGGAGCAGCGCCATCACGGTGATCATGGTGGGGTTCCTGGCCGCGGTCACTCGCGCCTATCTTCTCCACATGGACATTAACTGCGGCTGCTTCGGCACACCGGAGAAGCTCACCGGCATGACCGTTGTCCGCGACGGCGTTTTCACTGCGCTGGCGCTGCTCATGACGATTTTCGCCTTCATCGAAGCGCGTAAGCCTCACCCCTGGTCGGCCCCAGAGAAAGCTTGAGCTGTGCGCGTGCCGATGAAAACGCTAGCTGAATACCTCGAACTGGCCGCCATGGCCCACGGCCATCTCTGCGCAGGACAGGTCCTCGGAGTGCGCCTGGCCATGCTCGGTTTGCGTGAACTGGGCATCGAAGATCCCATTGCAGAACGCAAGCGAATCGTCACGTACGTGGAAATCGACCGTTGCGTGACCGACGCCGTCGCGCTTGTCGCCAACTGCCGCCTTGGCAAGCGCGCCTTGAAATTCCGCGACTGGGGCAAAGTCGCGGCGACGTTCGTCGATCTCCAGACGGGCCGCGCGGTGCGCATCGCCGCGAAAGAATCTTCCAAGCAAGCTGCACGAGAAATGTTTCCTGAACTCGAAAAGGAAGTCGGGCAGCAGAAAGCATACGCGCAACTTTCAGACGATGTTCTCTTCGACAAGCAATGGGTGAAAGTGGAAGTGCAGCCGGAAGACTTGCCCGGTTTCAAAGGCCCCCGTGTCGTCTGCACCGTCTGTGGCGAAGGCATCAATTTCAAACGGGAAGTCGTGAAGGACGGCCGCACCCTCTGCCGCGGCTGCGCCGGCGAAAAATATTACGAAACACTGCCGTGACGCATCTACGTCGAATATTCGACTTCTGCGATAAAGTATTCATTTCATGCTGAGCTTGCCACCGATTACGCTGCGCCTGCGCGGGTGGAAACTGATTGACCGCGTCGCGCTTGTCTTTCTCCTGCTTTGCGCCATCGTGCTGGGCGCGGGTTGCGGCTTGCTGTTTGTTTACGCCAGCGACCTGCCGGAAATTCGCGCGCTGGAAACTTACCGCCCTGACGTGGTCACCGAAGTCTACGCCGATGACGGTCAACTCGCCGGGAGCTTCGCGCTTCAGCGCCGCATCCTGATGACGTACGAGCAGTGTCCCAAAATTCTGTACAGCGCTGTCACGGCGATTGAGGACCAGCACTTTGAGCAGCACTGGGGCATCGATTTTCCACGCATGTTCAGCGCCGCGATTCGAAACCTCATCAAGCGCCGCATCACCGGCGGAGCCAGCACCATCAGCATGCAGCTTGCCGGAAATCTTTTCCTGGACCGCAGCGACCGCAGCTTCCGCCGCAAAATGCAGGAAATTCTGCTTGCGCTGCAGATCGAGCGGCGCTACACGAAGCCGCAAATTTTCACCATGTACGCCAATCAGGTTTATCTGGCACATGGCAATTACGGCTTTGCCGCCGCCGCGCAATTTTATTTTGGCAAACCCGTTACCGACCTGAAACTTCAGGAAGCCGCGCTTCTCGCGGGCATGGTCAACGGCCCGAAATTTTCGCCGCTCTCGAATCCGGAAGCCGCTCTCAGCCGGCGCAATCTGGTGATCCATCGCATGGAAGAAGAAGGGAAGATCACGCCCGCGGAAGAAACGAACGCGCGGAAATCGCCGCTTGGTCTGCACATCCAGTATCCGCGCAATGACCTCGCGCCTTATTTCTTCGAAGAGATTCGCAAGTATCTTGAGTCCACCTACGGCACGGAGGCCGTCCACGAACGCGGGCTGCGCGTCTACACCACACTGAACACAACGATGCAGCGCGTTGCCAATCAGTCTCTCCGGGATGGCCTGCACAGCTACGAACGACGCCACGGCTGGAAAGGCAATCTTCCCAACATCCTGCGCGACAATCTCGGCAAGCTCGAAAGTTACGAAGACGACGACTGGCGGCACGCGCTGGAGAAGGGAAGCTATGTCACCGGACTCGTTCTGTCCGTGACTGAGAAAGATGCGGTCATCAAAATCGGGCCTTACCGGGGAATTCTTTCCGCCAACGATTTCGCCTGGACGGGCCGCAAAAAACCCGGCGATCTTCTGAAGGCGGGCGACCTGGCGCAATTCTCCATTCAGGAATTGCGCGACAACACGGTGCGCGTTCAGCTTGAACAGCAGTCCGGGCCGCAGGGCGCGCTTCTGGCCATCGACAATTCCACCGGGGAAATCAAGGCTATGGTTGGCGGTTACAGTTTTGAGGACTCCAAATTCAACCGCGCCACACAGGCCGTGCGCCAGGTCGGCAGTTCTTTCAAGGTGTACCTTTATGCGGACGCTCTGGAAAGAGGCTCGACGCCCTTCGACACGATCGTGGATCTGCCGTTTACGACGATCAGCGGCGGCCAGCCCTATTCTCCGCGCAATTACGACGAAAAATTTGAAGGGACCATCACTCTGCGCCGCGCCCTTGCAGGCTCACGCAATGTTCCGGCGGTGAAACTCGCGGAAAAAATCGGGATTAACACGGTAGTGGACATGGCCAAGCGATTCGGCATCACCACTCCGCTGCCGCCTTATCTGCCGTTGGCGCTGGGGGCCGCGGACATGAAGCTGGTGGAGCACGTGTCCGCCTTCACCGTTTTCCCGAACGACGGAATCCGCATCGATGCGCATATGATTCGCCGCGTCACCAGCTACGACGGGGCGCTGCTCGAAGAAGCGCATCCCGAAGTGCACGACGTACTTTCTCCAGAAGTGGCGCGCACTATGACGGCTATGCTCGAAGAAGTGATTCAATTCGGCACTGGCGTCGCCGCGAAGCCGCTAGGCCGTCCCGCCGCAGGGAAGACAGGAACAACGCAGGATTACACCGATGCCTGGTTTGTGGGATACACGCCGCAACTCACCGCTGGGGTGTGGGTAGGCTTCGACGACAAACAGATTTCACTGGGGAAGAAAGAAACCGGCGCGCGCGCGGCTCTGCCCATTTGGCTCGAATTCATGCAAGGCGCCGTCGCGGGAACGCCCGTCATGGATTTCCCCAATGTAGTTCCCCTCGAACAGCAGGTCGGCGAGCATCACGTTAACGTGGACACGCCGGATACCGCCCCTACCGAAGACGAGCCCGCCGCCCCCAAGGAAAAACCGCCGGCGCCTCCTGCGGTCACCCGCAGTAACTAGAGCCTGCAGGAACTATGCCAACCTAAACAAACAGAACTCAATCTGCAGTAGAGAGAGAACGACAAATGCAACATGAGGCCATACCAACCGAGGCCGATTAAGTGTCACATTTCAGATGATTTACGGCAATTTGTATAATTTGTATTAAACGTACAAAAACCTGTATCGATTTAGATAAATTCTCTAAGTCCCGTCCATGGCCGCAGGGGCAATATATACCTGTAAGATGAACCAAGTAAAAGGGATAATAAGCCACAGCGAGCGGCCTAAATTACATGTCAGTTTGGTGTGCCTTTTGCACTCAGCATTATAGCCAACGGATCATTGCCCTGCAGAGCGTGCATGGTACCTGGGCAGGTACCTAGGCAGGTTTCTGCAGACCGATGACGATGGGGTCGTTTTCGGCACAGTGAAGTTTGTAACACCAGGTCGGTGTGGCCAACCACTCTTAATGTCGCCGTCTGGCGATGAATGTCTACATCCCTGCGTAAAATTCGTTGTCGCGTCCAAGTCGAAATTCAATTGGAGGATTCGCATGACTTCCGTTCGATTTTTTCGGAGTGTGTTGATTTTGTTGGGCTTGATCATGCTTGTGACCAGGCCCGCATCTGGCCAGATCACCTCGCAAACTGGCGCGGTTAGAATCATCGTGGTGGATCCACAGGGAGGGTCCGTCTCTGGCGCAAAGGTCGCTCTGAACTCACCTCTGGGGACTACGGCAACCAAAGAGACTGTCTCGGATGGATCGGCGGTATTCCCGCTTCTGGATCCAGGCGACTACAAAGTGACAGTGGAACGAGCGGGATTCCGGCGAGCAGTGGTGAATTCGCTGGCGGTGAAGATTACCGAGGTCACGAACCTGACGGTCTCATTAGAGGTAGGGGAAGTCTCCACGGAAATCATCGTATCGGGAGATGCGGTACAGACCGTAAACACCACGAATGCCACCCTTGGAGAAACGCTTACGGGCGATGTCGTGGGGAATCTCCCACTGTTCACCCGCAATTTTCTCTTCCTACTGGCAAACAATGCAGGCACATCCGCCTCCTTGCCTGACGCAACAGCAGCGGGCCGAGGTTCCCCGGTGATCTTCGTGGATGGTCAACGCGGGACGAACAACAACCTGGTTATCAACGGCGTCGATGCGAACAATCTAGGCAACAATAATTTCGGAAACGTCTCGGTTCCATCGCCGGATTCAATCGAAGAGTTTCGTGTCCAAACGAGTCTCTATGATGCATCACAGGGCAAGACTTCCGGAGGGAATGTCAACGTTTTGACCCGCGGCGGGACAGATCATTACCACGGGCAAGTTTTTGAGTTCCTTCGCAATGACGTCTTGAATGCAAACTCATTCTTCTTCAACAAGAATAGGACTCCCCGCCCTGTGCTCAAACAGAATCAATTCGGCGGTAATTTTGGAGGGCCGGTCCCGAAGTTGAAAGATACCTTCTTCTTTGGTTCTTATCAGGGCACACGGCAACGCAATGGAGTTGCCGGGGGCATCTCCACGCAGTTTCCGGTCTTGCCAGCGTCCCGGAATCAAGCGGACATTGAAACTGCGTTCGGCCTGACTGCGGGCTCATTAGACCCAGTGGCACTCGCTTTGCTAAATGTCAAAGGTCAGTACGGCGGGTTTCTCATTCCGAGCGGGCAAGGGACCCCAGGTCAATTCGGACTGTTCACTTTTTCGAGTCCTCTCAAGTTCACCGAGGACCAATTCAACGCTAACGTGGACAAGAACATAGGCACGAAGCATCGAGTTTCCGAGCGATTTTTCTGGGCCAATACGAGCACGATCGATCCCCTCGGTGGTGAGGGTGCCGGTAGTCTGGGAAGCGGCCAAACGACCCCAGTCACCAATCGACTTGCATCGCTGAGTTGGACGTATATGGCAACCCCAAATGTCGTCAACGAAGCGCGTATTGGTTTCAATCGGATCACCCAGCAAGTCCTTGCCACGGAGCCGGCAACCCTGAGCCAGATCGGAATGTCCCGATTTAACGGCTCCGTTTTCCCGGGTATCCCATTGTTTATTACCAATGACATCAATCCTGTATTTGGGGGCATCTCGACAAATAACGACCAAGCCAGTGTCAGCAACACCTACCACTTCGCTGATACAGTGGCGTGGACCCGCGGGAAGCACACCCTGCGCGGTGGCTTCGAATACCGCCGCTATCAGATCAACCTCTTCAACAATTTCGCCTCCCGGGGTTTCCTGGTTTACAATACGTTTCAAGATCTCTTAAAGGGGAGCACCACCCTCCCTGGCCAGCCTACGGTTCCTGGCCCGCTGCAAGCGTTTGTCGGCACGGGTATTACTGACCGCGGTTTCCGCGCCCGTGATGAAGCTGGGTATTTCCAGGACGACTGGAAGGTCACGCGCCGCCTGACGCTTAACTTAGGTGTTCGCTATGACTACCTTGGTCCCTCGGTGGACGTGAAGGATCGCCTGGGGAACTTTGATCCGAGTCTGTTGGACGCCACCACGAGAGCAAACGCTGGCCCCGGCATTCTGAATGGTTTCGTATTGCCCGCAAGTGCGAGTTTCGGATCGATCAAAGGCACGCCGGGTGTGGATCGTTCGACGCTGAAAGGCAATGACCTCAATAACTGGGCACCCCGCGCTGGTTTCGCGTGGGATGTCTTTGGCAATGGTAAGACTTCCGTCCGCGGCGGATACGGCCTCTATTACGTGCGAATTTCAAACCAGATGCTTCTTCAACTTATTACCGCGGCACCGTTCTTCCAGTTGTCGAGTATTGTGCTCCCTGGCACGTCTCCTAGCAATCCGTTCCCGAATCTGCCCGTTCCTTCGCAGTTCCCCATCTTTCCGAACCCTGCAACGTTCACTGGCTTTAGCGGTTTGGGAACGCCGACGTTTAACGGATCGACTGCCACAGGTTCGCTGCTTTCGCTCAATCCCTTCGAGCGTGGGATTCGCACGCCGTACGTTGGCTCCTGGAATTTCACGGTTCAGCGCGAGTTACCGGGGCATTTCTCCATCGAGGTTGGCTACCTTGGGACGCAGGGTGTGAAACTTCTCCAAAGCCGCCAGATGAACCAAGCCCTTCTGGCGAACGCGAATCACCCCATCACCGTGGGTGGAGCGAACGGCGTTCCCGCAACGACTCTAACGACAGTGTCAAGTCGCGACGCCAACGCGCGTGTTCCTGTGCTCGGCTTCAGCACTACGGGCCTGAACACAGTAACGGGCAATGGCCACTCAACCTTTAACGCCTTCGTCTTTACATTGAATCGGCGCACAGCGAACATGTTTTTCCAGGGTGCCTACACTTATTCAAAGTCGATTGACAACAACTCCGGAAGCACAACCCAGGACCTCGGTAACTCTAACGGCAATCAGTTGGATACCCGGGGCGTGCGCGGCCTATCGATTTTCGACCGCACACACCGTGTCCAGGCTACCTATCGCTATGAAATCCCTGCCTTTCGGCACACCGCGGGTTTGCTCCATCATGCCCTCGGCAATTGGGAGTTTGGCGGTACCTCGACATTCCAGTCGGGACTTCCGTTCGGGCTAACATGTGGTGCGTGTGGAAGCAACGTCTTCGGTTTGAGCACGAGCACGCTTTTCCCACAGGTTGTCGGTGACCTGAACCAACTCCGGCTATCTGGAGACCCACAGCAATTCACCGGCTCATCTTCATACAGCCCGGGCATTCTCGGAGCCACGACCGTAAACCCTGCTGGTACGATTGTTTCCGGCCTCAACACGCTCGGCGGTGCGGGATCAGATTCCTTCACGATCGGCGGTCCCGGGACAGGCTCTCATGTTGGGTCGTTCTTCGGAAATCTCGGACGGAACGTCCCTCAGACACGCGGTCCAAGGCAACAGCAATGGGAGTTTTACGTAGGTAAGAACATTCCGATCCGCGAATCGGTGCGGCTGCAATTCCGTGCTGAATTTTTCGATCTCTTCAATCACCCGAATTTTACGGTCACGAATACATCCTTGGTGCCCGCTTGCTTCGGTAGTCAGCAACTCAATTCGCCGGGCTGCGTGTTCGGACGCTACGACACCATTCTGGGCAATCCGCGAATTATTCAATTCGCGCTGAAGCTTCAGTATTAGTATTCACAAGCGACAAATCAGGGGAGGAACTGTATGTTCCTCCTCTAACCGACTGGTTAACTCCAGACACCGCGCCCGCGGAGTTACATTTTTTGGACGACTACGTTTAGCGCGGAGCTCTGCACCGCGCCGATATTCACTTGCGCCGGGTTCATGCCGACGCTGAATTGCCAGATGAGATGTCCGGCGGTGTCAGTGAGGCTGAGGTTGACGGTAAACTGCGCACTGATGCCCAAAGAGCTTGGGTTCGCGTAAATGACGCATTGCGCCTGGCCGTTATTCAGCGGTGAGCTGCCCTGAAAAGACAACAGCGACGAGCTGACCGTGTAGGCAAGAGTCCCGGCAACTGGAGTACCGTCCGGATACTTGAAATTCAGCAGAAGTGACGGCCCGGAAGCTCCCGGAAGAATTTCGATGGCGTTGACTTTGGCGGTTTGCACGAGGTTGTCGAATTCGATGGCCACTTGTCCATTCGAGACCGTGATGTCGGCGCCTTTGACCAGAGCGGCATTGGCGCCCGCTTCCGCGAAAATATCAAGATTCGAGAAGACGGTCGCACCTTGCATCTTGACGTTGAAAACGCGGGCGCCTTTGGCCTGAGTCGCGGCATAGGTCTCGGCAAAATAGAGATTGACGTGATATTGACCGCTCGGAACAGTAAAAGCGTAAACCATGCCGGCGCTGAAGTTGGGATTATAGCGGCCATTCTGGTACAGAGACTGATCGGAAGTGCCGCTCACCACGGCGGGAATCGAGCTTACATTTCCCCAGTTGTACCCTGCGTCAGACTGCCAGACCTGACCCTTTGAATCGGTATAGCTTCCTCCACCGCAATTCACTCGGATAGATTGTTGCGCCAGTACTCCCTTCGGAAAACCAAGCGCCAACACAAATGTCAACACACAAAAAAGCTTTCGCACAAATCCTCCTGGGGATCGGTATTCAGAATCCTTTTTCTTGCGAAGTCTAGCGAGGCGGGCCGATGGGTGGGGTTCCCTGCTTCGACTGTCCGCGGACAAAGTAATAGAACTGCTAGGAGCGCGCAATTGGTCGTCAGAACGGATTGAGGGCAGTGTCAAGGACAATGGGAGCACTGTACAGAGGATTACACCGAGTCGAACAGTGGCACATCTTGACAGCAGAAAGGGCAGTGCCCGCGTCTACAGCTTTTTCCGGAAGGGGTCCCAGCCGCGGGGTACGAGTTGCATGGTGTTGCCGCTCTGAGCGAGGACTAACAATTCTCGCCTTCGTGTGATTTTTCCAATCGCGGTGAGACTTACGCCTTGAAACGTCTTCGGAAGGCGCTTCGCCTTGCGCGGAGGCACCGTAAATAGTAATTCGTAGTCATCGCCACCGTGCAACGCGAGCTGCAACGGATCGCGACCGTGTTTGAGGGCAACATTCGTGATTTGTAACCGCGGAATCTTTTCCTTTTCAAGGAGCGCACCCACCCTACTAGCGGCGCACAGCCGCGGGAGATCGCTCGAAAGTCCATCGGAGAGGTCCATCATCGCGCTCGCCAAACCATTTTTGGCCAGCCACTGGCCCAGCGCGAGGCGGGGCTCCGGGTAAAGGTGCTTTCTCGCGGCCGGATTTCTTGATGCGGTCAGCTTGTTATCCCGTCTGAGGAGCCTGAGTCCCAACTCCGCTTCGCCCAAGCGACCGCTGACATAAAGGAAGTCGCCGGGTCGAGCACTCGATCGCCGGGTGGCCCTCCCGGCTCGCACTTCGCCCACGACTGTCACATTTATGAGAATCTCGTTGCGCCGTGTCGTGTCTCCCCCCGCCAGTACACACTGAAACTTTCTCGAAGCGCGCCCCAGGCCGCCAAGGAACAGGTCCAGCCATCGGCCAGTATGCGATTCCGCCAGAGCCAGACTGAGCAGGAAGCAGCGCGGAGTGCCGCCCATCGCCGCTACATCGCTAATCGCCCGGGCGAGGCACTTCCAGCCAACGGCATCCGGCGGGTGCTTCTCTCGCAAGAAATGTGTTCCTTCGAGAAACCAGTCGCACGTGAGAATCGTTTCGTGACCAGGCTTCGGACGGAAGAGCGCAGCGTCATCGCCGATACCGAGAGTGACGGATTGCCCAGCTCCGCCCTTCCATGATCGGGCGCTGACTGCAATCTTTCGCAGGATGGAATCCTCGCTCTGGTATTTCCGAGGCATGAGTGTCCGAAAACTCCAATCTACTTGCGGGCGACAGTATAGCCTGCGATGCGACCCCGGTCTCTTGGAACGCATCGGTCAGAGCCCGGCGGGTTCCGGTATTCGTTATACGCCTACCTGTCCTATTGGACAGGGGACAGGTTTACACAGCCTGACCCTCGTAGTACCAAAAACAGGGTTGACGTCCCACTCTACAGAATTTAGTATGTGCAAGGTCGCGAACCGAGGCCCACGGTTCAGATTTGGTTCAAGTTCAGGTACCAGCGGGCGCCAGCGTAATTTGCCCGCAACGCAAATCTGTTGGTCTGAGAGGACCCTGTAGTCATGAGGGGCAAGAGCTATACGTTCTATATCGCGTCGACTCCGGGGAAGCTCCGGAAAGTCATCGTGCCGGCTTATGTGCTGCACGGAATCGCGGTGCTGGCGCTTATCGGCAGTATTACCGTGACGGCGGCGGTGGGCTCTTATTCGCGAATGCTTTGGAAAGTCGGGAACTACAACGCTCTCCGCCACGATCAGGAAACGCTCAAGAAGCAATATCAGCAACTTCAGAGCACCGTTAGCGATACCAACCAGCGCCTCGATTCTCTCCAGTCCCTGGCGACCGAAGTGGCCATGACGTACGGCGTGCTTCGTTATCATCCGGCGGCCTTCGATCAGACCGACAGCCCCGTGGATTCCCAGGATGCTTTTGACCGCTCCATCGAGCAGTACACTTTCCTGAAGCGCAATGCCGCAGTGATTGCCATCTCCAGCAGCGGGCTCCATTTGCTCTCTCCGATGAGCTTTGCGGACTCTGCCTACACGCCGGCGATTTGGCCGGTGATGGGCCACATTACCGATAGCTTCGGTGAGCGCTTGGACCCGTTCAGCGGTGAAGGAGCGTTCCACACCGGCGTGGACGTGGCTTCTGACTATGGCGCCCCCGTTCATGCAACCGCGGATGGAATCATCACCATCGCGGAAAACCATTCGGGCTATGGCCGCCTGGTGGTCATCGATCATGGTTTCGGAATCACCACCTGGTATGCGCATCTTTCCTCGTTCTCAGCAGTCACCGGCGCACGCGTCAAGCGCGGCGAAGTAGTCGGCTACACGGGCATCAGCGGGCGCTCGACGGGGCCGCACGTGCATTACGAAGTTCGAATGAACAACGCGCCGATCAATCCGTGGCGCTATATGAAGTCCACTCCTGCAGGCGACTAATCCTGGATTGAAATTCGGCGGATCAGTTCACGGCGCGCTTTGGCCGGCCGCTTATCCTTTGTGGGGGGCGTTACTTCTTCAGCTTGTGGACCGTTTGAATTGCTCCATGCCCGTTTTCTCAGGTGCGGCCTTTGCGCGGTGCTGGTGTTTTTCCAGGTTGCGGCTTGTGCGGGGAGAAGTCCGGCTTGACCGGTGGGGATTTGCGAGCCGCATCCAGGAATCCCGGTGTGATTTCGAATACAAGACGGACGGATTTGGTATCGCCGCGGTCGATTTTGGAGACATCCGCGCCTTTCACAAGTTCCAGGTAAGCCTCGCGCATGGCAGGATCCAGTTGCTGCCTGTTCTTGGGATCGTTTAGGCCGCCTTCTGCCAATATGGCAACGCCATTTATCACGTCCACGAGTTGCCGCGCCGTTGCCTCTGCGGTGCATTCCCCATCGGCGACAACGCGCAGGCGGTTGTTTTCCGGTTTTCCAGCGATCGTGATCCACTGCAATTGATCGAGCAAGGTGGAGAGTTGCGGGGAGCGGAGTCCGCCGGGAGCTTGTGCGGCCAGGGCTGCCCCAATGGCGGCGTCCTGGCGGATGACGGCAAATAAGGGAGAGCCGCCCAGACGCTCGAACCGCGCACGCCATTCAGCGATGTCTTCGGGCCTTTTTCTTGCACCGAGGAAAACATCGAGATCCGAATCATTGGTGAGTGCGATCCGGTCATTTTTCAAAAAGGTGAAAGAAATTTTCTTAGTGGTACCGGAGACCGGAACGGAGAAAATTTCTCGGGCGTCCGTATTCGAGGCTGAACCATTTTTCAGTGCGTATCCGGAGATTTTCTGCCGGTCGAACTTTCCATCGAGAATCGCGAACAGGGCAGAGTCTTGTCCGCGTTTCTCCACGGCGATGGCCACGCGACCAAGATTCCGCTCGTAATCGAATCCGGAATCTTTGACGAATTGCGCATAATCCGCATCCGCTTGAGGTTTCGGCACCCAGGCGTAGAGTTGCGCGAAGAATGGCCCTTGCCGGAGTTCGCTGAAATCCACGAAAATAACGGCGCTCGCGTCCGTGGGCATCAGCGCCAGAGTCTCTCCGCGCGCCGAACTATGCTGGACATCCCACTCGCGATATCCGAAAAACACGGCCGCGCTCAAAAGGACGACAAGCGCTGCCAGCCCAATCCATGCCCGTTTCTTCATGTTCTCTGCACCGTTTGAGCCAGTGAACCATCATATGTCATTGTCCCATCGAGAGGGATTTCTGGGCACTAAAATCCGATACGGAAACTCGCCCGAGCTGTGTGAATTTGGGCTGCTGGGTTCGTGCGTCTCCAACTAGGCAGATTCTGCGCTAAACAATAGAGGATAGGCAGGATAGCGGGTATCTAGGTGGTCAAGAGTCGCTGCGCTTTTCCACAGACTGGCTATCGGCGTGCTGGAATTTGACAGCACCCCCTTGCAATTCTAATACCTCTTCTGCTATTCTTACCCGGTTTGAGCGGCGCTGGCGTAGCTCAGCTGGTAGAGCATCTGATTTGTAATCA
>Ga0137409_10004042_pt1 | contig 15505 bp, 12 predicted proteins | sample CZODoug1_16funga_FD_122059 | JGI IMG/M metagenome (GOLD analysis project Ga0137409, IMG submission 122059) | Vadose zone soil fungal communities from Angelo Coast Range Reserve, California, USA - CZODoug1_16fungal (Hybrid Assembly) | ecosystem: Environmental > Terrestrial > Soil > Vadose zone... | reverse complement strand
GCGTCCCAGAAAATCTCCACCGTCTGGTTGAGATCGATCTGCCCGAGTTCGGGCTCATCAATAAATGCGCGAACACGCACGTGGTGCAAGTCGGCCATCTCGGCCAGCAGATCTCCCTCCTTCACGAAATCACCCTGGTGGATCGGCAGTGAGTACAACGTTCCATTCGTGACGGCGGTGCCATGAGTGGAATTCATTTTCCCCTCGAGGTCCCGGACTTGATTCCTAGCGTGTTCCACGAGAAGAGCGACGCGGTCCATGTCCAACCGTGCCTGGCTCACGTAAGTCTGTTTCGCTTTTTCGAGCGATTGGACGTCTGCTTCGGCTTGCGCCAGCGCCAACCGGTTCGCTTCCAACTCATGCGGTGTGGCGGCTTTCTGGGCCACCAGATTGGTCAACGACTCGTTGTCGCGGCGCAATTGTTCCCGCAGGGCCTTGGCTTTTTCCAAATCCGCGGCGACTTTCGCCATTTGATCGGCCCGGCCCCCTGATTTCGCCACGCGGAGCGCCTCTTCTTCCGCGGCCAGGTCCGCACGCGCCTGCGCGAGATCGGCGCGCACACCGGCGTCGTCCAAAGCGAATAGCAACTGTCCGCGTTTCACCTGCTGGCCTTCCACGGCGTAAACTTTCTTGACGAAGGTGGGAAAACTCGCGCGAGACGAAATCGGCATCACCGGTTCCACTTTCCCGTTGGTGGAGACCACCGAGCTCAAGTTTTCCCGGACGACGTCGGTGACCGCTACGCGAGCCGTTGCTCCCCGGCCGCTAACAAAAACCAGGATGCCCGTCAGCACGAGGGCGGCGACCACAATGAGCCACAATCTTCGACCGAGTGCCGGTCCCATTCCGTCCTCTCCCTGCCGGCCCTTGCCGACAGATCAAACGTTGCATTCTAGCAAAGTCCTATGCAGCAAACGAGCGACCGGCGGGATTCTGGACCTATCCGACTACTTTGAGATGCGCCGCGACCCAGCCGGGATGCCGCGACAAGCCAAGCGCCAAACCAGCGTTTCAGGTTGCGCATCGCTGTGCTAGAATTCCATTATGAGTGCGGAACCGGCCCAACCACAATCGCATGTTCCAAAGCAAGAAACTCCGACGCCGGGACAACCGGCTCTTCACCGTGTTTGCATACAGTGTAACAACATGTTCCGCGTGCCACCCGAAAATTTTGACGCTAAGCAGTGCCCCAACTGCCATAAAGGATAGATTCGCAATCCTCGTTTTCAACCTAGCACCCTGCAACATGCAATTCCTTCCCGGGTTCGGCTACAATATTCTGGCGGGCTCCAAGTCGCCGACGCGCCACTCGCCCGCCAAAGCAGCGCGGCGAGCGGGGAGCCAGCGCTATGGCGACGGAGCGTAGAGCCCGCTCCCGCTGCCCGCACAGTCTCGATATGAGCCCGCATGATTGAAGCGCATGGCCTGGTGAAGAGGTTCCGCGACAAGAAGCGCGGGGAAGTCTGCGCTGTCGACCACGTAAGCTTCCGCTGCCAGCCAGGGGAAATTTTCGGATTGTTGGGCGCCAATGGCGCGGGGAAAACCACAACCTTGCGCATCCTGGCAACAATTCTGGCTCCTTCCGAGGGCACCGCCATCGTTGCGGGCTACGACGTGAAGAAGGACCCCCAGAAAGTGCGCTCCTGCGTGGGGTTTCTTTCGACGGCGACCGCCCTCTATGGGCGTCTCTCGGCGCAAGAAATGGTGGAATACTTTGGCCGGCTGCACGGACTTGACGAACCCACCCTGCGGCAGCGCATCGATGCGATCTTCGAGCAGCTCGCAATGAACGATTTTCGCGCCCGGCGCTGCGACAAACTCTCCACTGGGATGAAGCAAAAGGTCTCCATCGCGCGCACTCTGGTGCATGATCCATCGGTCATGATTTTCGACGAGCCCACCGTGGGTCTGGACGTGATGGCCGCGCGCACGATCATCGGTTTCATCCGGGAATGCCGCGATCGCGGCAAGACCGTGATCTTCTCCACGCATGTCATGAGCGAAGTCGAAAAACTCTGCGATTCCATCGGGATCATCCACGGCGGCCGGTTGCTGGCCGGGGGCACTCTCGCCGATTTGCGCGAGCGATTTGGCAAACAGGACCTGGAAGATATCTTCGTCGAGGTTGTGGAACAGTGAGCCTTCGAAACATCGGCATCGTGTATCGCAAGGAATTGATCGATTCGTTGCGTGACAGACGAACTGTGATCTCCATGATCGTCGTGCCCCTCGTGCTGATGCCTCTGCTGACGATTGGCCTCGGAGTAGTCCTGGTAAGGCAGGTCAGACAGGCCCGGGAAGAAGTGCCGAACGTAATGATCCTCGGCGGAGGGGATTCGCCAAAGGTGCGGGCGGAACTCGAAAAACTGGAAGGCGTGCAAATCGTTCCGCAAAAACCCGATTACGCTGAAGAAATATCCGGCAAGCAGATCCGCGCCGCAGTGGAGATTCCGGCGGGTTTCGATGCAAAGCTTGCCGCCGGCGAGCCCATGAGCGTGAAGATTTACATGTATGAGGGCGAATTGAAGTCGGGCTTTGGTGCGGAACGCCTGCAAAATTTCTTTCGCGACTTGCGCGACCGCACGATTCGCGAACGCCTCGAAGCGAGGCGATTGCCTGAGAGCATGATCCGCCCATTCGATATCACGCAGCACAACGTAGCTCCCCCGGAAAAAGTCAGCGGCGCATTGCTAGGCGGACTCGTTCCCTACTTCGTAATTTTGTTGTGCCTGACCGGGGCGATGTACCCAGCCATGGATTTGACCGCGGGCGAAAAGGAACGCGGAACGATCGAGACGATTCTCTGCAGCCCGGTTTCGCGCACCCATCTGGTGCTGGGAAAATTCCTCATGGTCCTCACGGCTTCCGTCGCCACGGCCGTGCTATCCATCCTCTCGATGACCGTTTCGTTTGGCGTGGGAAAGAAAATGCTGCAAGACGTGGCCGATCGCGCCGCCGGCCAGGTTCTTCAAATCACCATGACCGGGAAGGCCGTGCTCTCCGTTTTCGTCATGGTGCTTCCCCTCGCGGTGCTGTTTTCAGCCGCGCTGCTGGCGATTGCGTTGTTCGCGAAAAGCTTCAAGGAAGCGCAGAGCTACATTTCGCCCCTGATGATTGTAGTGATCCTGCCCGCCGTGGCGGCAGTGCTGCCAGGCGTGGAGTTGAACACGACGCTTGCGCTCTTGCCGGTGTTGAACACCAGCCTGGTCAGCAAGGAAATCATGACCGGAACCTATCACTGGAAATACATTGCCCTGATCTTTATGTCGTCATGCATCTATGCTGCTGCGGCCATCGCCATCGCCGTGAAATTGTTTCAGCGGGAAGACGTGCTGTTCAGAACGTAGGAAGGATGCACGAGGCAAGGAAGCAAAGGGGCAGGAGGCAAGAAACCTGAGTGATACGAGTCGAATTTTCCTTGCCTCCTTGCTCCCTTACCTCCTTGCTTCATTGCTTGCTTGCCTCTCTGTTTACACTGGACGCGCAGTCTCGTGATGTTCCTCCCAGGCATTCGAGAGGCGGCGGACGGTTTCCCGGAGGCGCACGGCAAGTTCGGCAATAGTCTCCAGACGCTCGACGGCCCCAGGAGGAAGCCGGTCGCGCCGGGCCAGCAGCAGTTCGGTATTGCCGAGGATGCCGGTCAGCGGATTATTGACTTCGTGCCGCAATATTTCGCCGAAATCACCCGCTGAGTCGTCGCTCGGAAAATGAATCATACCCGCCACACGGTCAGCCATGCGTGCGCGACGGTCGAGCATGCCGGCAGCGATCGTCAAGAAGTGGTCCGTGTGCGCGACAAAATCGACGGCGCCGGAGGTAATCAAGAACGCCAGGGAAGCCTGCTTCTCAGCCGCTGCGGCGACCACCACGGGCGCCGTCTCGGAGAGCAGCGCGACCGCGGATTCGAGCGGCTCCCTGTCGCGCGAAGCCTCCACTGCGGATTCGTCGAGAAACACCACCGATGGTGTGGTGCGATAGAATTCCCTGCGCGCTTGTTCGACCGAACTGGCCGTCCGCAGCAGATAGTGGCCGCCCGACGCGTCCAGTTCGTGAATGCACCCCTGAATCACCGCCGAATCGGCGCTGACAATGAAAATCGTTCGACCCGTTGGACTCATTTTTCCCTCGCGACGGCTTGCGACCAGCCTGCCGCGCCGGCAGCTTCTTTAGCAGCCGGTGCTGCGGCGAGGGCTCGGCGCACCGCTTCTTTCAACTCTTCCACCAGGAACGGCTTCGCCAGGTACGGCACGCCGCTCGAATTCAGAAACTCCAGCGACCGTGGGCTCATCGTGTCCCCGGTTACAAACAGCAATCTGTGCTGGAAGGGACTTCCTCGTCTCAACAGCTCATGATAAAGACCGGGACCGTCCAAATGCGGCATCCTCAAATCGCAGATGATCAGGTCATACTCGTGGTCTTTCAGACGATCGAAGGCTTCCCGGCTGTCGAGCAGGGTGTCCACCCGAAAGCCCATCTCCGACATCACGTCGGAGATCAAATCCGACACAGTGGGTTCGTCCTCGACGACGAGAATCTGTTCCAGACGGCGCGCAGTCCGAACAGGGCGTGGCACGGGAACAACCGCTGCGGCGTAGGGCGTGGCTGCCGGCTCCTCTGTCGTGAAATCGAGCGCGGCGGCGGAAAGCGCGGGCAACTCAACGCTCAGCTTGGCCCCGTGACTCGGCTGGCTATCGACACTGACCTCACCCCCGTGCTCCTGCACAATTCCGTACACGATCGATAGCCCTAGGCCTGTGCCCACTCCCACCGGTTTCGTCGTGAAGAAAGGATCGAAAATGCGCGAGACGGCCTCGGGGGAAATGCCTGGACCGTCGTCGGAAATTTCCATCCCGATGCGGTCACCCGAAAGGCGGCGCGTGCGGATCTGGATCCGTCCATGCTCCCCTCCCTGCCCCCGTCCCTGCTGAATGGCCTGTTCTGCGTTAACAATCAAGTTAAGTACCGCTTGCTGTAACTGGGCGGCATCGGCCAGGGCTTGTGGCAGGGCAGGATCGAAGACGAGATCCACCGAGATGTTTTCGATTTTCAGTTCATAAGCGCGCAGGGCGACCGTGCGCTCGATGACTTCGTTCAGATTGACGGCGCGGCGCTCTGGTTTGGCTTCCCTGGCAAACAGGAGGAGATTCTTTACGATTCGGCCGGCGCGCGCCGCTTCCTGCGAAATGCGCCGAGCATCGGCAAGGCGGTCCGGCGCGGACCGGCGGCTGACCAGGAGTTGCGCGTATCCCTGAATGCTCGTCAGTGGATTGTTGAGCTCGTGGGCGATGCCCGAGACCAGCTGGCCAAGCGCAGCCATTTTTTCCGTTTGCAGAAGCTTGGACTGGATCAGCCGCTGGCCGGTGATGTCACGATACACCTCGAGCCAGCCTATCTTCGTGCCGCCGGCGTTGAACAGGGGCCGCATGAAGCGTTCCACAACCTTGTGGGATGGCCGCACCAGTTCGAGTTCGTCCCACCTCGCTTCGTCCCCCCGCCGCACATATTCGCGCCAGCGCGCCACCGCTTCGGCCGGGTGTTTGAAGCGTCCCGCGAGGCCGTCGATCAATGCGTCGATCGAGCGCAGTCCGAAGAGGCCGCGCGCTTCCAGTCCCATGATTTGGGCCAAGCGGTCGCTAACCACCCGGATATTTCCCGCGGCGTCCAGCAAAAGCACACCGGAATCGATCGAGTCCGTAAGGCCATGCATTTCCGCTTTCAGCCGCCCTTCCTCTTCAAGCTGGGCCATTCGGGAGCCGTAATCCTCGAAATAAACCAGCCATCGCCGGCCGTCATTGCCGCAAGCCTCGAGCGTTGAGCGCAGGTGCAGGCGTACCAATGCGCCCGAAGTCAAGGTGGCCTCGAGGGGAACGACGGGGCGCTCAGGGCTGGGTCGATACCCGGAGTCGCTTCGAACGGCGCGCTCGCGCCATTTGGTTACCGCATCGCGCGAGACTGGAGTGAAGAGATCCTCCAGCCGATCCTCCTTGCTGTGTCTCGAGCCGAGGTGCAGAAAGGCTCGCGCGGCATGGCTGGCTTCGTGAACGCGCCCCTCATCATCCACGAAAGCGAGGTATTCAGTGCTGTCCTCGACAATCTGTCGCAAGGAATTCGTCCATCCAGTCCGCTCCGCGCGCGTAGCTTCTTGATCCAACGCAGACGAAGCCAACAACGCATAGCACTCCAGGCGCGCCATATCGTCGGCGGAATCCTCCGACGGCAGCAGCCCGGCCATCAGCGCGCCGCACGTCCGATTTCGAACTTCGATAGGAAAGGCGATCACGCGATCCAGTGCGGGCGCGGCCTGATCCGAAGCGGATTCTGGCGGGGCTGGGAGGGCTTCCCCGCCCAGTTCCACCTCGCGCCCTTCCTCAAGAACCTTGCGCCACAGGTGCAGGAATGGTTCCTGTTGGACTGCCGCACGCCATTCTTCCGGGCCGTCCCAGGACTCCGCGAGCATGGGCGATACGCCGGGCCTGCCCAACACAACAAACTCCGCTTGCATATGATGCCGAGCGGCGCGGGCAATCTGTGGCAGGATCGAATCCACCGAAACACCGCATAGGATGGCGCGGGAAAGCCGAGCCAGGCAGCGGAGTTCCTCGGCCGCCAATTCCCTCTTGCGAGCGTCGCTACAGTGGGCGACCGCAAGCGCGACCTCCTCTGCGCGTGCGCGCAGCGATTCCAATTCAAATTGCAATGTAGCTTGCGGACAGGCGTAACCCACCATGGCCAAACCGAGCGTACGGGCGCCCGCACGTAGCGGAACCCAGATGGCGTCGTGCATCCCGACCAAGGGACCGAGGTGCGGGATCGTATCGTCCCGGCCGATTTCGACTCGCAGCAGCTCCCGGCTCTCAAGCGCGGCGCGCAGGAAGGGCGTCGAAATATCGAGGTGCTTCCACTGCTCGGGGATAGGACCTCGTTTGGCTTCGACCACTCTTCCCCAACCCGCTTCGCCGCGCCGCTCCCCGGCCAGCCAAAGACCGGCCCGATCCGCAGAGCAGGACTCGAGCAATTCCTGAACGGCCACTTCCACCACTTGAGTGAGCGAATCACCGCGCGCGGCAGCCCGGATCAGAGCGCCTTTGCGCTCCTCCGGCGCAGTTTCGGATTTCCACCTTCGCATCCAGCCAGATGCGGGCATCATCACTCCTGATTCCTGGTCTTCTACAATCACGCTTGCAAAATTAGATAGCTGAACAGCAGTGCGGCCCCTACCATTGCAACGGCGGTAATCGCCTCGCGGATCAGACGGTAGTGCAGGAAATAGCTGCGAATGAGCATGACTGCCCCCCGCGCTTCATTTAGCACCTCGATAACCAATGGCTGCAGTCGCGTAAGCCGCACAGAATCAACAAGTTTCTGCGTCGAACGTCGATTACCAGATTTGTTATATTCCCATCCCGAAACTCCAGGAATGCGCAATTCCCGGATGGGAAATTTCTCACTTTTTGGCATTCACTACGGAAGGTGCTTCCCTGCGCCGGGTGGATGCGTGTTTGAGGCGGGTTTGACCTTTCGAGCGCTTTTCCTGACTCTTACAGAAAACCCTCAGGGCCGGATCGAACAGCCTTGACAGAGCCACAAATCCCGTTCGCCTGCGCGCGCGGGCCAGTCATTCAGGCCAGGGGCCGTTGGGATTCATATTGCTTGAGTTTGCGGTATAGCGTGGTCTTGCCGATGCCAAGCAAGCGCGCTGCCGCCAGCTTGTCGCCTGCGGTTTCGCGGAGCGCCCGGAAAATCGCGCGGCGCTCCAGCGCCTCCAGAGGCACCATTTCGTCGCCCTCCGGAAGCTTTTCCGTGGAGGTGTATTGCAGGTTGGACGGCAAGTCCCCTACGTGCAGGATGGGCCCGGAACCCAGCGCCACGGCCCGTTCGATCGCATTTTCGAGCTCGCGGATGTTGCCTGGCCAGTCATACGCCATGATGCGGCGCATGGCCTCCTCGGAAATGGTATGGATCGGACGCGCGGGATCGGAGAACTTTTCGAGAAATGCATTCACCAGCAAGGGAATATCGACCCGGCGATCCCGCAGTGCCGGGAGCTTGATCTGCACGACGTTCAAACGGAAATAGAGGTCCTGCCGGAAGCTGCCCGTGCGGATGGAGGCTTCGAGATCCCGGTTGGTGGCGGCGATCACGCGTGCGCGGATGCCGACGCGATCGTTTGAACCGACTGGTTTTACTTCATGCTCCTGGAGCGCGCGCAGCAGCTTGGCTTGCAGGTCCACGGGCAGGTCGCCAATCTCATCGAGAAAAAGCGTGCCCTCCCCGGCCGCTTCGAACAGCCCTTGTTTGGACTGCTGCGCGCCCGTGAACGCACCTTTCACGTACCCGAATAGCTCGGATTCGATGAGCGTAGGAACCAAGGCGGAGCAGTCCACGGGCGAAAACGGTTTATTGCTGCGCGGGCCTGAGAAATGAATCGACCGCGAGACGAGTTCTTTCCCCGTGCCGCTCTCCCCCAGGATCAATACGGGATAGCTATGCTGGGCGACTTTCTCAATCAACTTATAAACGCGTTGCATTCTCGGTGAGACACCGATCAATCCTCCAAAACCCGGCCGGCTGCGAAGCTGTTCGCGCAGCACACGGTTTTCCTGGTCAAGTTCGATCGAACGCACCAGACGTTCCAGCTTGGACCGCAATTCCTCAACGTGGAACGGCTTCGTGACGTAGTCCACCGCCCCGAGCCGCGTTGCTTCGATCGCCGTTTCGATGGTGCCGTATTGCGTGAGCACGATGACCGAAACCTGAGGATTGCCTACGCGAATCCGCTTAATGAGTTCCAACCCTCCGATTTGAGGGATTTTCAAATCCGTGACGACGATGTCGATCGGATATTGGTCCAAGATATCGAGTGCCTGCTCGGTGGTCGAGGAGGCGTAGACGTGAAGACCCGCTTCCAGCGCCACGTCATTGCAGAGGTTCCGAGTGCTGACCTCATCGTCAACAATCAGAAGACTGAGTGCTGCGGATTTGGCTGATACGCTTTCAACCTTGGTTCCACTTTCCATGGCTGGGAGCCTCTTCTCAATCTGACTGCAAAGACAGTGCCAAATCAGGAGCAATCTGCAACCCGCTTCTAAATAGGCACATATCGTGACAAGGGCGCTTATTTACGACTGATTTTATTGCAGTATTGGGAATTAATGCAAGAGTATTTATTCTCGAAAGAGGATAACTCGTTTCCTGTCAAGTGAAAGCAAGAATGGAGCAGACCTCCGTTTCAAAATGGGACACGCGTTCAATGCCAACGCGGGAAAGTGTCGAGCAAAGAGTGCCTGACACCGGCGCAAAGCCTTTCAAGGTCATTCCCGGTACACCGCATTCGAGACTCACGCCCGTCGGGTGAGAATGTCGCCGGGTCCGGGCTCTTTTTGGAGCCAGCCGGATGATTGTCGCTGCGGTAGATCCCCGAGCACGCGCCGGCATACACGCGCCGCGGCGTAGCGCGATCGACCGGAAGGCTCATCACGTCGGAATCATCGATCATGCCGTCATCGATGGAGCGCCTGGTCCGTCCTCCATGGGTGTTCTCCCAGGGAAGGTGAAACGTTCCCGCATAGATCGCCCGCGGGTCGCGAGGACCTACGGCCAGCGAATCGAGGTTGCGCAGTTCTTGGTGGTGCTCGGGTGGGGTGCGTTCCCAGGATTTCCCGGCGTGACGAGAGCGATGCACGCCCTCCAGCGTTCCGGCTACGATCGTGTCTGCGTCGGACGAAGCCATGGCGGGTGCACGCACGGCCTGGCCGTCAAGCCCTGAAGGAAGCAAGGTCCTCCCGCCGCTGGGCCCTGTATCCGTGTGGAAACAAGCAAAGCGCTTAAGTAGATCCACAACGATAGCCGTGATCAAGGCGTCCAGCCTCGCCCTTGCGCCGCCAAGCAGTGTCCAGTGCTCGGGGGCGCCTTCTGAGGCGAAAATGTGGCCATCCCCCGTCCCGAGAGGGCCTCCTAGGCCGCGAGGGATTGATGGCCGGCGAATGAGCATGGCCGTCGATTGGCCCAGGCGGCCGCCAGGTTTGGGCGCGTGCAACCGCGCTGGTGGTCAATTTCTAATGCCTAAAGAGTCCAAAAATAAAAGCAAACCATGTAGTTTCATGCATTTGCGTGTTCTTCTTTGAACCGGTTTCCCCAAGACTTGTTGCATTTCTAGTATTTACCCTTAGGAATGGGTACGGACGTACTAGAGCGCAGTTCCAATTTGAAACGTAAAACTGTGTGTGCGAGCTCAAGTGCCTAAACGAATGTGGCGCCTGTGTTCGAAACACTGAGAGTTTTGGGTTCGCTCTCAAATTCGAAAGGTGGAGGATTCATGAAGGCATTCAAGAAGGCACGTATCATCCTGGGCGCCCTAGCACTTACGATGGTATTGGGCCAGGCTTCAAACGCCCAAGCACTAAATTCCAATGTGGCCACGGTTGCGCTCAATGCAGTCCTGGCGGAATCACTGACCGTCGCCGCAGGGCCAGCAACTGTAAATTTTACACCGCTAGCGCCGACCGGCACTACCAATGGCAGCGCACCCGTCGTAATTACAACGACTTGGGCGTTGGGCAAGGCCCGGGTGAGCATGAAGGTTTATGCAGGCTTCACCAGCGCGATTGCGTTGACCGATGGGGCGGGCGACAACATTCCCACGGCGAATATTACCGGCGCCGTGAATGGCGGCGCCGCTGCTCCCTTCACGGGCGCGAGCGGGCCAATTGCGAGCAACAATGCCATTACGGTCTTCTCGCAGGTGGTCGGCGCAGTGGGTACATTCAATTCAACCCACAGCGACAGCGTTGCTTTGCAGATCAATACGACCGGCCTGGCGCTCCCAGCCGGTACCTATACAGGAACACTCACAATCCAAGCGCAGGCGATCTAACCACACCGATTCTACAGGGCCGGATCGCAGTTCTTCGGCACATTCTGTTGTCGGTGCTCGGAGCGGGACGGCAGGCGAACCGAATTTCGCCCGCCGTCCCGTTCGAATTCTTGGGCCAACAGTTCGATGGGCATGCTGAAGGCGGGTCCCGTTTCACGGAACTTGAGGGACAAAGGATGAACCTCTCAGTTCAAGGAAGGACCAGATAAGAGGCCCTTGGGATATAGGGAATACGCTAGCCACCGCACTTGGGCTAACTCGGCGAGGGCTAGTCGGCGATTGTGAGCAATCTCTCGCCCGCACTCTGAATCGCAGTGCAGAAAATCGAACCTTGACCTCTCTGTTCAAACGCGAATGCACCGAGCACGCGAGACGCCCCCGCGCAGCATTTCTGTTTGCGTTTCTGGCCGGGTTGCTTGCCACCGTAGGTTATCCACCGATCATGTATGCCCAGCTCAATTCAAGCACTGCTAGCGTCAACCTTAATGCGGTATTGACCACGTCGCTCACAGTCTCCGCTGCGCCCGGATTGGTAAACTTCCCGCTGGTGCCCAACGGGGTGGCGAGTGGGAGCTCCACGATCAACATTACGACGACCTGGACGCTCAGCCCGAGCGTTGGTGCGGTGACAGTTTGGGCTTACTTCTCAAGCGTACCTTCGGCTCTTTCGGACGGGACCGGTGACAACATCCCATCCGCGAGTGTTACCGGAAGCCCCAATGGCGGGGCGTTCGCGCCGTTCACAGGATCGAGCCCCTTTGCAGCGGGCAGCTCTCTGCAGATCTATACGCTCAAGATCATAGGCAATAACAAAACCGGGACGCGCATTGACACCCTCGACTTGAAAATCAATACAACCGGGCTGAATTTGCCGGCGGGGACATATACCGGAACACTCATTCTCCAGGGGCAGGCCCTATGACCAAACCGATCCGCGTGGCTGGATCGCAGTTCTTCGGCCCGTTCTGTAGTCGGAGCTCGGAGCGGATCGGAAGTCGAATCGAATTTCGGTCGCCGTCCCGGTTGAACTCTAGGGTCAGGAGTTCTGTTAGTTGTGGTGATGGTGGGTTCCGTATCGCATGACTCGAGGAAGAGAAGGTTGACCTCACAACACAAGGAAGCACGAGACATGAGGCTCTTGGGATGCAGGGGATTTGCCCTCGCGTCGGCCGCGGCGGTACTCCTCCTGATTCCCTCGAGGGTCAGCGCCCAGTTGAATTCCAATACCGCTAGCGTAAACCTCAGCGCGGCACTGACCAGCTCCGTCACAATTACAGCGGCGCCGGGTTTAGTCAATTTCGCCCTCCTTCGAAGCGGCATCTCAACCGGAAGCGCGCCCGTCAGTATCACTACTTCCTGGACGGTTCCATTTCTATTCGGCAATGTGAATGAGTACGCCTACTTCACGACTTCCGCGGCCGCTCTGACGGATGGAGCCGGCGACAACATCCCTTCGGCAAACGTGACGGGAAGCTTCAATGGCGGAGCCTTCACGGCCTTTACCGGCGCCAGTCCATTTGCCGCAGGGAGCAGCATTACCCTGTTCAACCAGTTCATTTTTATTTTTAACACGACCGGTACGCGGACCGATTCGCTCAATTTGAGAATCAATACGACGGGTTTGGTTTTGCCGGCCGGCACTTATACCGGCCTGCTGCGTATCCAAGCTCAGGCATTATAGCGCGCCGCGGGCGATTAGCACCGCGTCGAAGTAGGTTAGAAAATCATACTGAGGGATGCCATGAAAAGTATGTTCCTGACCATAGTTTGCTTGCTATTTCTAGCGCCGCTGGCCCCGGCTCAAACGGTATCACCCGTGATCGTCGAGTATGCCGATAAGGCCGACGGCCGCTTTCAGATCTATAACGACGCGGACATTCCTCTCACGGTAGTGCTCGAGCCACATAGTTTTACGGTGGACTCGGCGGGCAAAGCGGCTTTCCGCAAGCTCGATTCGGGACTTCACGTACAGCTTTCCACCACAAGTTTTCGCCTCGCGCCCAAAGAGACGCATTATGTGTTTTACAAAGCGACCTCGGAAACTTATCCCAACTGGTTTTGCATCTACGCGACCGTCAGCGGCCCCGTCAGCCCCTCGGGGTTGAAGCTGGCGATCGAGTTGCCGCATACAGTTTACCTGGTAGGCCGCAAGTCGCTCGAGCAGTCGCAGGTCTCCTGGAATCGGGCGGAGATCTCCACGGACGGAGGCAAGCAGCTGGTTACCGCGGAAGTCGAAAACCACGGCGCCGAATTCAGCCGCATTCAGGAAGTCGAAGTCACCTCCACGGCAGGCAAGCAGATCTTCGCAGGCTTCCCGTTATTCCCGGGCCAGCGCCGCGCGATTGAATTGGACTGGGATCAACCCGGAGTTCCTCAACGCATTGTGTTAAAGTTCCAGCATTTCAAGATCGAGGCCAGCCTCAAGAATTTGCCCGCAGCGCAATGAGAGCGGTCGCGCCATGCGGCCACGGCGCTGCGCGCATGCTTCCAAACGCTCTGCGGGCTGTAATCGTTTGCGCGATTGCAACGGTTTGCTGCGGCCCTGCCGGCGGGCAGGTTTTCGAGCTGACAGGCGGGTCTTCCTCGCTGCTGAATGCGGAAGGCGGATCGCTCGAGGTGCATGCGGCAAATTACACGGGGAGAATTGATCTTGGCTATCTCGGCCGCCCCAGCCTGGGTTTCTCCTTTTCGCGTCTGTACAAGAAGTCGCTGATTGGGGTTGGGGACCAGCAGATTCCATTCGTGCTTCCAACGGATTTATTCGACCATTCGTTTTATTTCCTAGGCCGCGGAATGAGCCTCTCCCGGAAGGTGACCGGCGGCAAACTCTTCCTCTTTGCCGGCGCTACGTCGAACGGATTTTTCGTGCCATTTCTCAACATCGCCCGCAGCGACACGCCCGCCAGCGCGATTTTCTACGAACGGCAGCTTTCGCGCTCGCTCCGTTTTTTTTCACATAACATTCTTTCCGAGCGGCAAACTTCGATTCAGGCGGTCGAGTGGTCGGGGCGGAAGGACATCAAGATGGCGCTCTCCGCCGGCCTGGGCAACAATCAGCCCTATTGGTCTTCTAGTTTTACCTTAGATAAACATTGGATGGCGCTGGACGCCACCTACGCTCGTTCCGGCGACGCCTTTCGCCGCGTCCTGGTTGCAACGCCGCAGCTTTCTGAAAACGACCGCGAAAATATCCGGTTCGAACTTACGCCCCTGAAAAATGTCCGGATCGTCGTCAGCCGCAACAACTATATCTCTTCGTTCGCTCCCAATGTGGTCGAGCGCGCCATGGTCCAGGGTTTTGGCGCGGGGGGCAGTGTTGTCGGATTCCAGTTGTACGGCTCGCTCTTCCGGTCTTCCACGCAATTGGGCGATTCCTCCGCCTTGGCTCTTGGCGTGCGCCGCTTGATTGCGCGCCATTTTGAGGCCGGCATGGACTTTCTGCGCAGCGGCTATGCCAAAAGTGCACCCGCCCATTCTCTGGTCGGGAGCGTGCGTGAAATATTGAATTCGCGGTTCAGCCTGACGCAAATCATCACGCATGGCAGCGGGCAGACGAATGTCGCGTTCGGTGGCAATTTCATTTCGAATTTCGTAACAGTCAGCGTGGATTACCAGACGGTCTTCCTTCCCTTCGTGCAGAATGCCCCAGGACAATTCAAGCAAGTTGTCGTCCTGGGTTTGCACTTCCAGCTTCCGCACGGCGTGCAATTCAACATGGCAACCAACGTCACACCGCTTGGCCAGGTTCGCTACACGGCGTACGCCTCCACCTATGCCTACCATGGGCAGGGGAGTGATTCGCCCGGCGCCTCTTTTACCGGCGCGTTCTTCCGCAACGTCGTGCGCGGCCGTGTCGTCGATGCGCAGGATGAACCGATCGCGGGCGCCGCGCTGCGGATCGGCGGCGAGCTGACTGTCACCGATTCGGAAGGAGATTTTCTGCTCCGAGTGAAAAAGCCGGGCCAACTAAATCTGCAAGTCGCCTTCGAAGAATTCACCGCGGCAGGAAACTATGTCGCAATTTCGGCGCCCGCAACCGTCAGTGCGATGCGCGAGGAAGCCGCCCAAAACTACAAGATTGTCCTGAAGCAAGTGCCCTACACACCTCTTCCATCGGACCAACCAACGCAGAACCCTGACGCATTGGACCATATCGGCCATATCTGAAGCGATCCTTGGACGCCCTCGTCTAAGGATTTCTGGCAAACCTCAAGCATTACTTGAAATATAAATGGCCCTGTGATTGCCAAAAACGAGAATACACAGTGCCCGGAAGCGAAATCGATATGTGCGGGCGTGTGAGGTAACGCCAACGGCGACCGGCTCAAGTCCCCCATACCAATTTGAAACGCCGAGCAGCGTTCATTTTCCGGCTGTCCTCATTCTGACGGACAGCGGCTTGACGCGTCCGAGCAAATACGGTTCTTATTGATTTGGGAAATCACTCAGGCCACCCCAGGAGCGCGGCGGCCATCTGACCGAATGTATGAAGTTGGCCGCGACCCGATAGCCCAGGCCCTGCCGGACAGAGATATGAGAAATGGCCGAACGTGTTCGGGCTGGCTTCCCGCTCGCCGCGCTGCTCCGACCTTCGCCCGCCAGAGCAGCGGGCTTCGCGTCGGCGGGTTGGCG
>Ga0137409_10004041_pt1 | contig 15509 bp, 13 predicted proteins | sample CZODoug1_16funga_FD_122059 | JGI IMG/M metagenome (GOLD analysis project Ga0137409, IMG submission 122059) | Vadose zone soil fungal communities from Angelo Coast Range Reserve, California, USA - CZODoug1_16fungal (Hybrid Assembly) | ecosystem: Environmental > Terrestrial > Soil > Vadose zone... | reverse complement strand
GCTCGACCTCCAGGATGCGCCGGGAGAGCGTCTCTTCCGTGTCGCCCGGGAGGACGGGCACGGCGGACTGGAGCACGATGGGACCCGTGTCGACACCTTCGTCCGCGAAGTGCACGGTGGCGCCCGTGACCTTGGCCCCATGCTCGAGCGCCTGGCGCTGGGCATGAAGCCCGGGAAAGGCGGGAAGGAGCGAGGGGTGAATGTTGAGCGCGCGCCCGCGGAAATGCTCGATATAGGCAGGTCCCAGGATACGCATGTAGCCCGCCTGGCACACGAGCCCCACCCCGCGCTCGTCGAGGGCGGCCATGATCGCCTTCTCGTGAGCCTCCCGGTTCGGATACTGCTTCGGATCGACCAAGAGCGCCTCGATCCTGTGCGCGCGGGCGATCTCGAGCGCGGGGGCGGTGGCCCGGTCCGACACGAGCACGGCCATCACTGCGGGCACTCCTCCCGACTCGATCGCCTCGACGAGCGCCTCGAAGTTCGAGCCCCGGCCCGAGGCGAGGACTCCGACACGCAAGAGCTCAGGCATAGACCACCGAGCGGACGCCGGCCCGGATCTCGCCCACGTCGAAGACGCGCTCCCCTGCTTGGCCGAGCAGGTCCGTGGCTCGCGCGGCATCCCCCGCCCTGACCACAAGGAGATAGCCCAGCCCCATGTTGAAGGCGCGACGCATCTCGGCCTCCTCCACCCCGCCCGCTTCCTGGATGACGCGGAAGATGGCGGGCACAGGCCAGGCGCGCGGGTCGATGACGGCCTGACAGCCCTCGGGGAGCACCCGGGGCAGGTTCCCGGTGATGCCGCCCCCTGTGACGTGCGCCATGGCGAGGACAGGGACGCTCCTGATCAGCGAGAGCACCGGCCTGACGTAGATACGCGTGGGCTCGAGAAGCTCGTCGGCGACCGGGCGCCCCACCCCGGGCAGGAGATCGCCGGGCTTGAGTCCCATGCGCTCGAAGATGACCTTCCGCGCGAGGGTGTAACCATTGGAGTGAAGCCCCGACGAGGCAAGCCCCAGCACACGGTCTCCCGGCCTGACCTCGGCGCCCGTGATGATTCCGCTGCGCTCGACCACGCCCACGGCAAATCCCGCGAGGTCATACTCGCCCTCCGCGTAGAGCTCGCGCAGCTCCGCCGTCTCCCCGCCCACCAGGGCGCAGCCCGCGCGCCGGCATCCCTCCGCCACGCCCTTCACGATCGCCTCGACGCGCGAGGGCTCCACGCGGTGGACGGCGAGGTAATCGAGAAAGTAGAAAGGCTCGGCGCCGTGGGCGAGGAGGTCGTTGACGCCCATGGCCACGAGGTCGATGCCCACGGTGTCGTGGCGGTCCGCGAGAAAGGCGACCTTGAGCTTGGTGCCCACGCCGTCGGTGGAAGAGACGAGCACGGGCTCGCGGTAGCCGGCGGGAATGGAGACGAAGGCGGCGAAGGCGCCCACGCCACCCAGGACCTCGGGACGGCGCGTGGCCGCCGCGAGTCTGGCGATGAGGCGGACGGCCTCGTCACCGGCCTCGATGTCCACGCCGGCCGCTCGGTACGTCAGTGGGTCCATGAACTCCGGGCTATGATTCGAATAGCTTGAGCTGAGCTACGTCGCCCGCGTCGAAGCCGATACGATACTGCCCGGTGAAGCAGGCATGGCAGAAGTGGCCCGGATCGTTGCCCGTCGCCTTGAGCATGCCGTCGAGGGAGAGATAGCCGAGAGAGTCGGCGGAGAGATATTTCTGGATCTCGGCGACCTCGTGGCTCGAGCCGATCAGCTCCTTCCGCGTCGGCGTATCGATGCCGTAGTAGCAGGGCCACTGGATGGGCGGCGAGGAGATGCGCACGTGCACCTCGCGGGCGCCGGCCTGCCGCACCATCTTGACGATCTTGCGACTGGTCGTCCCGCGCACGATGGAGTCGTCCACCACCACCACGCGCTTGCCCGCCAGCACCTCGCGGTTCGGGTTGAGCTTGACCTTGACGCCGAAGTGCCGGATCCCCTGCTTGGGCTCGATGAAGGTGCGCCCGACGTAGTGGTTGCGCACGAGCCCCGAGTCGTAGGGCAGCCCCGCCTCCTCCGCGAAGCCGAGGGCCGCCCCCACGCCGGAGTCGGGCACGGGAATGACGAGATCAGCGGTCACGGGGTGCTCGCGGGCGAGCTGGTGGCCCAGGGCCTTGCGCACGACGTGGACGTTGCGGCCCCAGAGGACGGAGTCGGGGCGCGCGAAGTACACGTACTCGAAGACGCACTGCAGGCGCTCCTGCGGGCGGAAGGGCTTGAAGCTCTGCAGCCCCGCGTCGTCCACGAGGACGATCTCGCCCGGCTCGACGTCGCGGACGATCTTGGCCTCCATGAGGTCGAGGGCGCAGGTCTCCGAGGCGAGCACCCAGGAGTCCTCGAGCTTGCCCAGGGTCATGGGACGGAAGCCCGAGGGGTCGCGCACGGCGATGATGGAATCGGGCGTGAGGAGCAGGAGCGTGTAGGCGCCCTTGACCTGGTTGAGGGCGCGCGCGAGCTGATCCACGAGGGTGCCGCCCCCGGCGCGAGCGAGCAGGTGCAGGATGACCTCGGTGTCGGACGAGGACTGGAAGACGGCGCCGTCGGCTTCGAGGTCCCGCCGGAGCTCGTCGGCGTTGACGATGTTCCCGTTGTGGGCGATGGCCACGGGGCCATGAGCGGTGGTCGCGGTGATGGGCTGGGCATTGCGCAGGCTCGAGGTGCCGGCTGTGGAATAGCGAACATGGCCCATGGCCCGGTGACCGGGAAGCCGCCGGAGCCGCTCCCGGCTGAACACGTCGGCGACCCAGCCCATGGCTTTTTCGACGTGGAAGGCATGGCCGTCGGTGGCCGCGATCCCCGCCGACTCCTGGCCGCGGTGCTGAAGCGCGTAGAGACCGAGATAGGCGACGTTGGCCGCCTCGACGTGGTTCCAGACGCCGAACAGACCGCATTCGTCGTGGAACTTGTCGTCGAGCTGGAAGTCCTGCTCCTCAGGCGACATGTCGCTCAAATCCGTGCCTCCACGCGTGATCCAGCTCGTTCAGCGGCACCGAGAGGACCGTCTCCCCTCCGCGCCTCACGTTCACGGCCTCGCCGCCCACCCGGCCCAGCCACGTCCACGGCAGGGCGAACTCGCCCATCAGGCGCTCGAAGTGGCGCTCCGCCTCCGGCCGCACCGACACCACTACCCGCGACGGGCCCTCGCCGAAGAGAGCGAGGTCGAGGCGACGCCCATCATCCGGAAGCTCGACGGCCGCCCCGACGGCCCGCGGCCCTGACACGCAGCTCTCGGCCACGGCCACCGCCAACCCACCCTCCGAGCAATCGTGCGCCGACCGGAGCAGTCCGGCCGCGATGGCGGCCCGGCAGGCCTCGTGGACCCGCCGCTCCTGCTGAAGGTCGAGCGGGGCCAGCCCCCCCGCCATCTTGCCGTGCATCACCCACAGGTACTCCGAGCCCCCGAGGCTCACCGCCGGCGGGCCGAGCAGCGCGATCCTGTCGCCCTCCTGCTCGAACCATTGCGTCCGCCGGCTCTCGGCCTCGTCGATGAGCCCCGCCATCCCGATCACGGGGGTGGGCAAGATCGCCTGCCCCAGAGTCTCATTGTAGAAGGAGACGTTGCCTCCCACCACCGGGATATCGAGGGCGCGGCAGGCCTCGGCGATCCCCGCCACGGCCTCCTTGAACTGCCAGAGGATCTCGGGCCGCTCGGGCGAGCCGAAGTTGAGGCAGTCGGTCAGGGCCAGGGGACGGGCGCCCGACACTGCCAGGTTCCTGGCCGCCTCGGCCACCGCCATGGCCGCGCCCGCGCGCGGGTCGAGATAGACGAAGCGGGCATTGCAGTCGGTGGTGACGGCGACGGCCTTGCGCGTGCCCTTGATGCGCAGGATGCCCGCGTCCGATCCCGGCATCACGAGACTGTTGATGCCCACCTGCTGATCGTATTGCCGGTATACCCAGGCTTTCGAGGCGATGCCCGGAGAGCCCAGGAGCGTCACCAGCGCCTCGGAGCAGTCGGCGGGGGCGGGCAGCGTGAGCGGGTCGAAGGCCGCAAGGGCATCCTGCCAGCCGGGGCGTGCGGTGGGCTTGTCGTAGATCGGCGCCTCGTCGGTGAGGGCCTTGACGGGGACTTCCGCGACCACCACGCCGTGCATCCGGACGCGCAGGGTGCCGTCATCGGTGACCTGTCCGATCTCGACGGCGTCGAGCTCCCACTTGGCGAAGACGCGACGCACCTCATCCTCGCGGCCACGGGCCGCCACCAGGAGCATGCGCTCCTGCGACTCGGAGAGCATGATCTCGTACGGCGTCATGCCCGTCTCGCGCTGAGGCACCCGCGAGAGCTCCACCTCCATGCCCGTGCCCGCCCGGGCCGGCATCTCCGAGCAGGAGCAGGCGAGGCCGGCCGCGCCCATGTCTTGGATGCCGAGCACGGCGCCCGTCTCCATGGCCTCGAGGCAGGCTTCGAGGAGGAGCTTCTCCGTGAACGGGTCGCCCACCTGCACCGTGGGCCGCCGCTCTTCGGCGCCCTCGTCGAAGGTGGCCGAGGCCATGGTGGCGCCGTGAATCCCGTCCCGCCCGGTCTTGGCTCCGACGTAGAAGACGGGGTTGCCCGGTCCCTCCGCGCGGGCGCGGAAGATGCGCGTCTTGCTGACCAGTCCCACGGCCATGGCGTTGACGAGCGGGTTGCCCGCGTACTCGGGGGCGAAGCCGACCTCGCCACCCAGGTTGGGAACGCCGAAGCAGTTGCCGTACCAGCTGATGCCGGAGACGACGCCCTCGATGAGGCGGCGGCTCCGCGGGTCCTGGGCGGGGCCGAAGCGCAGCGAGTCGAGCACGGCGATGGGCCGGGCGCCCATGGTGAAGATGTCGCGCAGGATGCCGCCCACCCCCGTGGCCGCGCCCTGGAAGGGCTCGATGAAGGACGGGTGGTTGTGGCTCTCGATCTTGAAGGTGAGAGCGAGGTCGCCGCCCAGATCCACGATGCCCGCGTTCTCCCCGGGCCCCTGGAGCACGGCGGGCCCGGCGGTGGGCAGGCCACGCAGGAAGATGCGCGAATGCTTGTAGGCGCAGTGCTCGGACCACAGCGCGCTGAAGAGTCCGAGCTCGGTGAAGGTGGGCTCCCGGCCGAGGCGCCGGATGATGCGGTCGTACTCCTCGCCGGTGAGACCGGAGGCGAGGGCTAAATCCAGCGTGACCTTAGGCTCGGCCCCGCTCACCCCGTCTCCACCGCACGCTCGACTCTCCTACCGCTTGAGGAATGAGCCGTCCTCGACGAGGCTGCCGAGGAGCGAGTGGAAGATCAAGAGGCCGTCCGTGCCGCCCATGGCGTTCTCGCTGGCGCGCTCCGGGTGGGGCATGAGGCCGAGCACCGTGCCCTCCTCGTTGATCACGCCGGCGATATTGTCCAGCGAGCCATTGGGATTCGCGTCCTTGACCACGCGGCCGTCCTCCGCGCAGTAGCGGAAAACGATCTGCTTCTGGTCGCGCAGGCGCCGGAGGGTCTCGGGATCAGCGTGGAACTTGCCCTCGCCGTGCGAGATGGGCATCTTCAGGATCTGGCCGGGCCGCATGAGCCGTGTGAACGGCGTCTCGGCGTTCTCCACGCGGAGGTGGGTCGACTGACAACGGTACTGCAAGCACTCGTTCCGCATGAGGGCCCCGGGGAGGAGCTTCGCCTCACAGAGGATCTGGAACCCATTGCACGATCCGAGGACGAGCCCGCCCTTGGCCACGAACTCGGGCAGGGCCTCGACCACCGGCGAGCGGCCGGCCACGGCGCCCGCGCGCAGGTAGTCGCCGTAGGAGAAGCCGCCCGGAAGAATCAGGCAATCAAAATCGTCGAGCTGGCGGTCCCGGTGCCAGACGTAGCGGACGGGCTGGCGGAGGACCTCGCTGATGACGTAATGGAAATCGCAGTCACTCCACGTACCGGGGAACACCACCACGCCGAAGTTCATGGGGCCGAGCCATCCTCCTTGAATGAAGGCTAACCCACTCTAACCTGCCGGCAGGAATCTGACAAGAGGGACGCGCCGCTAGGCGAGCACTTCGACCGTATAGTCCTCGATGACCGGATTGGTGAGCAGTCTCGCGCACATCTCCTCGATCCGTTGACGAGCCGCCTCGCCCACGACACCGTCCAGCTCGAGCTCGAGCACCTTGCCCACGCGGAGCTCCTGCACCTCGCCGAACCCGAGTCCATGGAGAGCGCGCCGGACGGAGGCTCCCTGGACGTCGAGAATGCCCGGCTTGAGTCGGACGAGGACGCGGGCCTTCACGAGCCCGAGCCCACGAGCCGGCGGTACACCTCCTGGTAGGCTTCCTCCACGCGGCCGAGGTCGCGCCGGAAGCGGTCCTTGTCGAGCTTCTCGAGGGTGTCGGCGTCCCAGAGGCGGCAGGTGTCGGGGCTGATCTCGTCGCCCAGGTACAGCTTGCCCCCCGCCCGCCCGAACTCGAGCTTGAAGTCCACGAGGATGAGCCCCTTGCGCTTGAGGAGCGGGCGCAGGAGGGCATTGATCCGCAGGGCCATCCGCTTGATCCAGACGAGCTCCTTCGGGGTGGCGAGCTTGAGCATGCGGACGTGCTCGTCGGTGATCATGGGATCGCCCAGAGGATCCGATTTGTAGAAGAGCTCGACGATGGGCGGCTTGACGGCCACGCCTTCCTCCAGCCCCGTCCGCTTGGCCAGCGAGCCTGCCACGATGTTGCGCGGAATGACCTCGATCTTGACGATGTCGAGGCGACGACAGAGCATCTCGCGCTCGGACAGCATGCCCAGGTAGTGGGTGGGGACCCCCGCCTTGGCCAGCCGCTCGAAGAGCACGGCCGACATCTTGTTGTTCACCACGCCCTTGCCGAGGATGGTCCCCCGCTTGAGGGCATTGAAGGCGGTGGCGTCGTCCTTGAAGTACTGGATGACCTTGCCGGGGTCGTCCGTGCTGTAGACGATCTTGGCCTTGCCCTCGTAGATCTTTTGCCGCTTCTCCATGTCACCCTCTCACTGGGACTCGAGCCGGAAAATGGTGGGCGCGGCGCCCCCTGGCCACGTCGGGCGGCCCGGCACTACAGGAGACCCGCGCGCCTGTAGATCGCGTCCACGTTGCGGAGGTACCAGGCGGGGTCGAAGCACGCGTCGAGATCTGCCGGGCTCAGGCGCGCGGTCACCTGCGGATCGGCGGCCAGGAACGCGCGGAAGGGCTTTCGCTCCTCCCAGGCCCGCATGGCGCTCCCCTGGACGATCTCGTAGGCCTCCTGGCGCGGGAGCCCGGTCTCGGCCAGGCGCAGGAGGACGCGCTGGGAGAACATCAGGCCATAGCTGCGCTCGAGGTTTTCCCGCATCCGCTCGGGATAGACCCGGAGACCCTCGATGATGCGGGTCATCTGATGGAGCATGTAGTCCACGAGCAGGGTCGAGTCCGGGAGGATGACGCGCTCGACGGAGGAGTGGCTGATGTCCCGCTCGTGCCAGAGGGCCACGTTCTCGAAGGCGGCCAGGCTGTTGGTGCGCACGAGCCGGGCGAGCCCGCAGATCTGCTCGCACGAGACGGGGTTGCGCTTGTGCGGCATGGCGCTCGAGCCCTTCTGGCCCTCCGTGAAGGGCTCCTCGGCCTCGAGGATCTCCGTGCGCTGCAGGGAGCGGATCTCCGTGGCGATCTTCTCGAGGGAGGCGGCCACGATGGCCAGGGTCGCGCACAGCTCGGCGTGGCGGTCGCGCTGGACGACCTGCGTGGAGATCGGCGCCGGCTCGAGCCCGAGGAGCCGACAGGCCTCCTCCTCCACCTCAGGCTCCACGTGAGCGAAGTTGCCGACGGCGCCCGAGATCTTGCCCACGCGCACGGCTTCGCGGGCGCGCCGCAGGCGCTCGAGGTTGCGCCCCGCCTCGGCGAACCAGAGGGCCGCCTTGAGGCCGAACGACGTCGGCTCCGCGTGGATGCCGTGGGTGCGCCCCACGCAGATGGTCTCCTTGTGGCGGAGGGCGAGGGCGCGGAGGGCCGCGCGCAGCCGCTCGAGCCCGGCCAGGAGAAGCTCGGAGGCCGCCACCAGCTGCAGGGCCTGGGCGGTGTCCACCACGTCGGAGGAGGTCAGCCCGAGGTGCACATAGCGGGAATCGGCGCCGATGGACTCCTCGAGGTTGGTGAGGAACGCGATCACGTCGTGGCGCGTGCGCGCCTCGATCTCGTCGATGCGCGCGGCGTCGACCTTGGCCCCCGCCTTGATCCGCCCGAGGGCGTCGGTGGGGATGATTCCGCGCTTCGCGTAGACCTCGCACACGGCCAGCTCGACCTTGAGCCAGGCCTCGTACTTCGACTCCTGGGTCCAGATCCGGGACATCTCTGGACGGGAGTAGCGCGCGATCATGCTAGGCGGCCACCTCGCGGGGAAGGTTTCGCTTGTCCACGGGGCCGAGGGTGACCAGGGCCATCTGCTCCTCGTCGAGCACGCGGTGGATGAGCGCCTCGACCTCTTCGGGCCGCACGGCGTCGATCTCCCCGAGCATGCCCTCGATCGAGTGAAAGGCCCCGAAGCGTAGCTCCTGCTTGGCGAGGCGGTTCATCCGCGAGGAGGACGACTCGAGCGAGAGCAGGAGATTGCCCTTGAGATGGTCCTTGGCGCGGCGCAGCTCCTCGGCGGTGACGCCATCCTTCTTCAGCGCTCGCACTTCGCGAACGAAGGCCTTGAGGACCTTGCCGAAATTGGCGGGGTCCGTGCCCGCGTAGAAGTACAGGATCCCGGTGTCCCGGTACTGCTGGGTGCCCGAGTGGACGGAGTAGACGAGGCCCTGGCGCTCCCGCACCTCCTGAAAGAGGCGCGAGGACATGCTACCGCCCACGATGTCGTTGAGGAGATACAGCGCGTACCGTTCGGGCGCGGTATCCGAGACGCCGGGAAAGCCCATCACCACCTGCACCTGCTCCAGCGGCCTCGAGTGCATGTGGATGCCCGGCTGGAGGGTGGGCGCCTCCATCGGGTGAGGCAGGGCGGTCCCGCGCGAGAAGTCATCGAAGTGGCGGGCGAAGCAGTCCACCACCCGCTCGTGCTCGGCATGGCCCGCCACGGCGACCACCACGCGTCCGGGCGTGTATTCCTCCCGGAAGTGACCCAGGATGGTCGGGCGGTCGAGCGCCTCCACGACCTCGCGCCGCCCGAGGATGGGCCGCCCCAGCGGATGGCCCGGCCACACCCGCTCGGCGAAGAGGTCGTGGACGAGATCGTCGGGCGTGTCCTCGACCATTTTCATCTCCTGGAACACCACGGCCTTCTCGCGCTCGATGTCGTCCGCGGCGAAGCGGGAGCGCAGGAGCACGTCGGCGAGGAGATCGGTGGCCATCTCGAGATGCTCGTCGAGCACGCTGACGTAGAAGCACGTGTGCTCCTTGGCCGTGAAAGCGTCGAGCTGGCCGCCCACCGAATCGATGGCGCGGGCGATGTCCTCGGCCGAGCGCTTCTCGGTGCCCTTGAAGACGAGGTGCTCGATCAGGTGGGAGATGCCACCGCGCTCCACGGGCTCGACCCGGGAGCCCGTCTCGACCCAGATACCCACGGCCACGGAGCGGACATGGGCGAGGGACTCGGTGACCACGCGGATACCACCGGGCAGCACCGTCTTGCGGTACGCCTCCGGCAGGTCGGCCACTCGGTGCCTCCCCTTACCGCCGCTCAGGCACCGGCGGTGGTGGGTGCTATCTTCAGCTTCTCCTTGTCGGCGAGGGCGGGCTGGTCGCGCAGGGCCTGCTTGCGCGAGAGCCGCACCTTGCCGCTCGCGTCGATCTCGATTACCTTGACGAGCACCTCGTCACCCTCCGTGAGCACGTCGCCCACGGCGCGGATGCGGCTCTCGGCGATCTGGGAGATGTGGAGCAGCCCTTCCGTCCCCTGCATGATCTCCACGAAGGCGCCGAACTCCTTGATGCTCTTCACCTTGCCGAGGTAGATGCGGTCCAGCTCCGCCTCGCGGCAGATGTCCTGGATGATGTCGATGGCCATCTGCGCCTTTTCGCTGGAGGACGAGAACACCGTCACCTTGCCGTCGTCCTCCACGTCGATCTTGGCCCCCGTCTTCTCCTGGATCCCGCGGATGACCTTGCCGCCGGGGCCGATGATCTCCCGGATCTTCTCCGGGCGGATGCGGATGGTGATGAACCTGGGGGCGAATTCGGAGAGCGCGGTGCGGGGCGCCTTGATGGTTTCGGCCATCTTGCCCAGCACGTGCAGCCGGGCCTCGCGGGCCTGGGCGAGGGCCTGGCGCATGATGTCCACGGAGACGCCGCCGATCTTGATGTCCATCTGGAGCGCGGTGATCCCCTTGTCCGTGCCCGCAACCTTGAAGTCCATGTCTCCGTAGTGGTCCTCACTGCCCATGATGTCGGTGAGGATCCCGACCTTGTCGCCTTCCTTGACGAGTCCCATGGCGATGCCCGCCACGGGGGCCTTCAGGGGCACGCCCGCGTCCATGAGGGCCATGGAGGCGCCGCATACCGTGGCCATGGACGAGGAGCCGTTGGACTCGAGGATGTCGGAGACGATGCGGATGGTGTACGGGAAGGCTTCCTTGGTCGGCAGCACGGCCTCGACGGCGCGATGGGCCAGGGCGCCGTGGCCGATCTCGCGTCGGCCGGGGGTGCCGAACCGCTTGACCTCGCCCGTGGAGAAGGAGGGGAAGTTGTAGTGGAGCATGAAGTGGCGGTACGAATCGCCTTCGAAGGATTCCATCTTCTGCTCGTCGTTCTTTGTGCCCAGGGTCGCCGCCACCAGGGCCTGGGTTTCGCCGCGGGTGAACAGCGCGGAGCCGTGGGCGCGAGGCAGGTAGCCGATTTCCGACCAGATCGGGCGGACTTCCTTCACACTCCGGCCGTCCACGCGAATGCCCTTGTCCACGATCAGGCGCCGCACCTCGGTCTTCTCGACCTTCTCGAAGTACTCCCGCGCTTTCGCCTTCGTCGCCGACTCGTCAGGCACGTGATCTACGCTCACGAGATGAGCCCATACCGCCTCGAAAGCGGCCACCATGGCCTCGGCACGCGCCTGCTTTTGATGAATGGCGAGGGCCTCGGCCACCCGGGGGGTGGCGACCTGCTGAACCTTGGCCTGGAGGGTCGGATCGGCCCCGGCATTGGCGTCGAAGGCCCAGCGCGGCTTGGCCGCCTTGCCCATGAGGTCCTGCTGGATGCGCGCCAGCGCCTTGCACTGCTCGTGACCGAAGGCCAGCGCCTCGAGCATCTGGTCCTCGCTGATCTCCCGGCCCCCGGACTCGACCATGAGCACCGCGTCCTCGGTGCCGGCGATGACGAGCTCGATCTGGGAGGCGGCGAGCTGCTTGTACGTGGGGTTTGCCACCAGCTCGCCATCGACCAGGGCTACCCGCACGGCGCCCAGCGGGCCCGCGAAGGGCAGGCCGGACAGGCAGAGCGCGGCGGAGGAGCCGAGCATCGCCAGCACATCCGGGTCATTCTCGTCGTCGGCAGAGATGACCAGGTTGATGACCTGGATCTCGTTGCGGAACCCCTTGGGAAAGAGAGGGCGGACCGGTCGATCGATGAGCCGACACGTGAGCGTCTCCTTCTCGTCCGGCCGGCCCTCGCGCTTGAAGAATCCACCGGGAATCTTCCCGCCCGCGTAGGCGCGCTCTCGATATTCCACGGTGAGAGGCAGAAAGTCGCGCCCTTCCATGGGCGCCTTGGTGGCAACCACGGTGGACAGCACTATGGTGCCGCCGCAGCGCACGACGACGGCGCCGTCGGCCTGTTTGGCCACCTTGCCGGTCTCGATGGAGATCGCGCGGCCGTTGAGCTTGGTCTGTACGGTATGGCTCGTCATGAGATCAATCGTCCTCCAGTAGTAACAGCTTGGGCAGCCAACAGAGCGATTGACAGCCTGACATCGCAGGCGGCTGTCGACGTGTCGGCCACGAGGGCGGCGCCACGCGGTGCCCGGGCTGATTCGGGGGTGAGTGAAGCGGGGATGCGGCGGGCCCGGCGAAGCCAGGCGGTTTGCGGTCGAAGCCTGTCGGGATCCGCGGTCACCGGCGGATTCCGAGCTTTTCCGTCACGACTCTGTATCGTTCCGAGTCCTTCTTTCGCAGATACTCGAGCAGGCCGCGGCGCTTGCCGATCAGCATCAGGAGGCCGCGCCGCGAATGATGATCCTTCTGGTGGGTCTTGAAGTGGCCCGTCAGCCCGTTGATCCGCTCCGACAGGAGCGCGATCTGCACCTCGGGTGATCCCGTATCCCCATCGTGCACCTTGAATTGTTCGATGAGGGTCTTCTTCCTGTCGACGGACAGTTTCATTCCTCAACCCTCCCGGGGGCTCCCCCCCCAATCGCCACGCCCCCAGGGCTCTTGCTTCGGCTCCGCGGGACGGGTTCGTGTGATGAACTCAAAGCTCAAGGACGGCAACACTTTACCACGCGAGGGCGAGCGTCGCAAGCGCTCAGCCGAGAGCTCCCCCGGAAAAGCGCGCGCGGGCGGCCTCGATATCCCGCATGACCTGGCGCTTGAGCTCCTCGACGCCGGGAAACTTCATCTCCGGTCGGATCCGGTCGAGAAACTCCAGCCGGAGCGTCCGGTCATACAGGTCTCCGGCGAAATCCAGAAGATACGCCTCGACCCAGTACTCGTTCTCTCCGAAGGTCGGGCGGTAGCCGACATTGACGACCGCGTTGGCGGCTCCCCCGTCCCACGTGGCGCGAGCGATGTACACGCCGGCGGCGAGCGCCAGCGGCCTGTCCGGTCTCACATTCGCCGTCGGAAATCCCAGGGTGCGGCCCCTGCCCGCGCCGCGCGCGATGACACCCGCGATGGCGTACGGGTGGCCCAGGAGCTCGGCCGCCCGCGCCGCATCGCCCTCTCTGAGCGCCTCGCGGATGGCGCTCGAGGACACGGTCTGGCCGCGGACCTGGAGCGGGGGCAGCACACGGGCCACGAAACCGAGCTTGGGCGCGAGCTCGGTCAGCAGGGCAGCCGTGCCGCGCGCGTCATGGCCGAACGTGTGATTGAAGCCCACCACGACCTCCTGCGCTCCCAGGGTCCCGACCAGCACCTGTTCCACGAAGTCCTCCGCCTCGATCCTCGAGAAGTCGAGCGTGAAGGGGATGACGAGCGCCGCATCGGCGCCGATGCCGGCCATGCGCTCGAGATTGTCCTCGAGGGGGGCAATGGGAACGGGCGCCCGTTCGGGACGGAGCACGGAGGCTGGGTCCGGGTGGAACGTGCACACCACCGAGGGCACGTGAAGGGCCCGGGCGCGCTCCACCGCGGTCTCGATGAGGCGGGAGTGGGCGAGATGAATGCCGTCGAAGACCCCGAGCGCCGCCACGCAGGGGCGGAGCTCAGGCGGGTAGGACGCGAGCCCGCGGAGGATCCGCATGCAGGAGTCGATCGGGCTTCACGCTGGGGCCTCGACGCGAGCCGATGCCCAGGAAGACGCCGTCGGGACCGTAGACGCGGAGGATGGCCCCATCGGCAGGGTCGGCGCCACCCTCTGCGGCAACGGCTTGCCCATGAAGAAAGGCGCGGGCGGGCGCTTCGGCAAGGCGCAGCTCGGGCATCCCCATCAGCGCGGAGTCCGGCGGAAGGAGCTGCGGCCAGAGGCGCCCGCCGTCACGCGCCTCCTGCACGGTCTCCCATGGCACCGCCGCCTCGAGGCGGTACGGGCCCACGCGCGTGCGCTGAAGCGAAGCGAGCGAGCCCCCAGGCCCGAGCGCCGCGCCGAGATCGGCGGCGAGCGTCCGCACGTAGAATCCCTTGCCGCAACGGACGCGGATCACGAGGTCCGGCAAGGCCATCGACTCGAGCGCGATGGCGTGGACCATGACCTCGCGCGGCTGCCGCTCGACATCGAGGCCCTGGCGGGCCAGCTCGTAGAGCCGCTGGCCCTCGTGATGGAGGGCGGAATACATCGGGGGCACCTGACGGATGAGGCCGACGAAGCCTCTCAGGCTCCGCTCCACGGCGGAGCGCTCGAGGGCGGGGACAAGCCGCGTCTCGAGTGTCGTGCCCGTGAGATCCTGGGTATCGGTGGCGACGCCCAGGCGCACGGTGGCCAGATACTCCTTGTCGAGATCCACGAGATACGGCGTGAGCTTGGTCGCCTCACCGATCAGGATGGGTAGGACTCCGGTCGCGCCCGGATCCAGGGTGCCCCCGTGGCCCATCTTGGGGACACGCAGCAGGCGACGCAGATGCGCCACCACCTGGAAGGACGTGAGTCCCGCGCCCTTGTCCACGGGGAGCACGCCCGAGCTACGCTGAGAGGTCACGACCGGGCCGAGCCCAGCGCTTCCCGCACGGCCTGGAGCAGCGTGGCCGCGGCCTCCTCGAGGGTGCCGCTGAGTGTGCAGCCAGCCGCGTTCTCGTGGCCGCCGCCGCCGAAGCGATGGGCGATCTTGTTCACCGCCACCTCGCCCTTCGCGCGCAGGCTGGCCTTGACGGTGCCGGGTGCCTCTTCACGAAGGAGCACGGCCACCTTGACGCCGGCGATGGAGCGCGGATAGCTCACGAGGTCTTCGGACTCGATGAGCTCGCGGGGGACGAGATCCCTGGGCACGCTGAGCCAGGCCACCTGGCCATCATCGCTGACTTCAACGCGCCGGAGAACCGTTCCGAGCTGAACCAGGGAGGCACGGCCGCGCTGCTGGTAGAGCCGGTCGGAGACGAGGGCGGGATCGGCGCCGGCCGCGGTCAGCTCCGCCGCGATACGGAACGTGCGGGGCGTGGTGTTGGAGTACCGGAAGGAGCCCGTATCCGTGTGGACGGCGGTGAAGAGGTTGAGGGCGAATGGGAGCCACGCCGTTGGCAAGAAACGAAATGGGTAGAGGAGGATGCAGGTGAGGGGTTGGCGGAGTTCGGGTTGCCAGGTCCAACCGGAAACACGGGCAATTGCACCGATGCTGGAGAGGGAGACCCAATTGTTGAGAGTCGCACAGTAGAGGATGAGCGCACCACTGCCGATAATCCAAGGGAATGGAATGACCCGAGGGCTTGCGGGGTGGGTTTGGTCGGTTGGCGGCATTACTATCAGGAAATCCTGAGTGACAGGGAAATTCCAAGTACCAAATGGAAATTGTCGTGGTCGCCAGGTTGGGGATTTAACGGAAGGGAACGAAGAGGGGAGTAGACTACCTGAAATGGAACATTATTGAGGCTTACCAAATAGCGTCGGGAGGGGGCGGGGCGGGTCGCCGCTGAGAAGCGGAGGAAAAGTGGCACTTTTATAGCTTTTCATCGTGGAAAGGTGTTTGTATAAAGATTTTTATCGAAAACTTATTGACAATAATCGGGCCTATGTGTAAATACAAAGTAAAGACATTGCATGGGCAGACTATTTACAATTAAACCGTTATGGAGTTTGATTGGAATAATCCGCCCTTCGATGAGAGTTCTTTGACGCAGCGGGAAATAGAAGAGTCCTTTGAGGACCCATTTGCGGTGCGGTTGCTGCCGGATTCGCCGCGGTTTTCGGTGCAGGCCAGGTTTTTCAACCTTGGGATGTCGGCATCGGGCACAGGGGTCTTCAGTGTGTA
>Ga0137409_10004040_pt1 | contig 15509 bp, 13 predicted proteins | sample CZODoug1_16funga_FD_122059 | JGI IMG/M metagenome (GOLD analysis project Ga0137409, IMG submission 122059) | Vadose zone soil fungal communities from Angelo Coast Range Reserve, California, USA - CZODoug1_16fungal (Hybrid Assembly) | ecosystem: Environmental > Terrestrial > Soil > Vadose zone... | reverse complement strand
GGGGGCGTTTCTGGTCACTTACGACTACAACCTCCAGTTCACCGTGGGTCACCTGATCCGGTTTGCGCGATCCTTGTGCCAGAATTTCCCCGCCCTGCAGGCGCAGGGTCACCCGAAATGGAAAGAAGTCAACTTGAGCCTGCCCGCTCTCGGTCCGGGCTGGATCTATTATCCGCCCACGACGAAAGAGATCCGCGCCTGCGTCGCCGCCAAGGCGCCTGCAAAGCCCTCCAGAAAATGCTCGGCGGAGGAAAGAATCCTGGGGTTCTGCAACTGATTTTGCCCGGGATCGCCGGCTCGAATTCCTGAGGAGGCATTTGAACGTTACAATCCACTAGGCACTAGGGAGACAATAATGATTGATCGACGGCTCGACAAACGCTTGGCCTTGGCTGGGCTGCTGCTGTTCGCCAGTGCGGTGCTCGTAGGTCCCGCGACGGTGCATTCAGACGAGGATTCACGCGATTCGGACCGGGATTCACACCATTCAGATCGGGATTCGCATCGGTTCGGGATCAAGACGCTTTCCAACCGCGCCGACCTGATCGGCGGCGGCGATGCCCTGGTCGAGGTGCAGGTACCGAGGCATATCGACCTCGACAAAGTGGTGATCGGCTTGAACGGCCGCGACGTCACCGCCGCGTTCAAGCGGAACACCGGCACGCACACCTTGCGCGGGCTGGTCAGCGGTCTCGCCGACGGCAGAAATGTCCTCGAAGCGGGCGTCAAAGAGCACCGCAAGACGGTCAACTTCGAAAAGCTGACGATCACCAACCATCCGATCGGCGGCCCGGTGTTCTCCGGCCCGCAGATCCAGCCGTGGGTCTGCGCCACGCCCACGCCGCAGCCGGGCAGCGGGAACATTCCTCATACGAACCCGAGCGGCATGACGACGCTCGCAACCGACGCGCAGTGCAACATCGCGACCGAGTTCAAGTTTTGGTACAAGAGCACGAGCGCGCCGCTGACCTGCTCCGGAATCGCCGGCGCCAATGCCTGCTTCAAGCCCTATAACCCGGCCGCGCCGGCGCTCGATGTCGCCATGACGACGACGGACAGGGGCGTGACCGTTCCCTTCATCCTTCGCCAGGAACGCGGCACCATCAACCGCGGCATCTACGACATCGGCGTGCTGTGGGATCCGAGCAAGCCGGCAAGCGAGCAGACCGCCTGGAACGGCAAGCTGCAGTACGGCTTCGGCGTCGCGAGCGGCTCGCCGCGTCGGCAGTTCCGGCCGAACACCACCTGGTACACCGGATTGGCGACCAACGAACGCGCGCTCGGCCTGGGCTTCATGACCGCCGCCAGCTCGCTCACCGATCACCAGCTCAACTCGAACCTCGCCGTCGCCGCCGAAACGGTGATGATGATCAAGGAGCACATCATCGAGCAGCACGGCCCGATCCGCTACACCATGGGCGTGGGCTGCTCGGGCGGCTCGATCGAGCAGAACGCGATCGCCTCGCAATATCCCGGATTGCTCGACGGCCTGCAGATTTCCTGCACCTATCCGGACTCGATCACGACCGCGCTCGAAGTGGGCGATTGCGTCCTGCTGCTCAATTACTTCGGCTCGCCCGCCTTTGCGGCCCTGAACGCCGGGCTCTCGACCGCGCAGATCAACGCCAAGCGCGCGGCGATCGCCGGACACCTGACGCAGCTCGGATGCATCTCCTGGGTCGCCGCCTTCGGCACGACCGGCCGGCCCGGCTTCATCGCAGGACTGCCGTCGGTGGGAGCGGCCATTTTCGCGACCACGCCGCGCGCGGAATTCCCGAACAACTGCCTGCTTCCGCGCGGCCTGGTGTACGAGCCCGGCGTCAACGAAGGCGGCTTGCGCTGCAGCCCGTTCGATCACGGCATCGCCATCTGGGGCAACGCCGGCGATCCGCTGTTCCCGACGCGCGCCAATACGCCGACCGACAACACCGGCGTGCAGTACGGGTTGATGGCGCTGCTGAACGGCGGCATCGGCGCGGAAGACTTCGTGGTGCTGAACGAAAAAATCGGCAGCGTCGGTCTGGACGGCAACTTGCAGGCAGCCCGTGCGGTGGCCGACGAGTTTGCGCTGCGCACGGCTTACCGCTCGGGCATCGTGGGCGACGGGCGCTCGTGGGCGAAGGTGCCGATTATCGACCTGCGCGGCAACGACAACAACGGCATCCACCACAACTGGCGCAGTTTTGCGCTGCGCGCGCGGCTGGACGAGGCGAACGGGCATCACGAGAACCACGTGATGTGGCGCTTCGGGCCGGGCCTGCTGCCTACCACCGCTGCGAGCGTCAAGCTCTTCGCCGAGCAGTTTGCGACGATGGACAAGTGGCTCTCGGCGATCGAAGCGGACACGAGCCATCACTCGATCGAGCGGAAGGTGCTCGACAACAAGCCGGCAGAAGCGTTCGACTACTGCTATTTGAGCACCGACACCACGTTCTCCACCAAGGTGACCGACTTCGCGGTGTGCGATGCCGATCCGATCCTGCGATTCCTGTCCTCACCCCGGCAGGTGGCAGGCGGTCCCGTGAAGGAAAATGTCCTGAAATGCCACCTGAAGCCGCTCGACTTCGCCGAGTATCCGGCGGGCACGTTCACCCCTGAGCAATGGGTGCGCCTGCAGGCGGTATTCGCGGACGGCGTCTGCGATTGGAGCAGGCCGGGCGTCGAGCAACGCCGGGCAGTCACCGACCTGACGTACGAGGATGGCCCGGGCGGCAAGCGGCTGCATAGGGTGCCGGATTCGGACTGAGGAAAAACACGACCGCATCCGCAATGAACATTTCCGACTGACGCGGCCTCGGACTGTCCGAGGCCGTTTCTATTTGTATCGCCCGCGCTGCAGGGGCGCGACGAACCCGGGAGGGAGATGACCGAATCCACTGCGCCGGCATTGTTGCGGGTGCGCAACGTCGGGGTGCGCTTCGGCGGGATCGTCGCGCTCGACGACGTTTCGTTCGACGTCGCGCCCAATCGCATCGTCGGACTGATCGGCCCCAACGGCGCCGGCAAGACCACTCTCTTCAACTGCCTGTCGCGCCTTTACCAATGCGACAGCGGCGACATCGTATTCGACGGAAGGTCTCTGCTTCGCGTTCCGCGGCACCGCATCGCCGCGCTCGGTATCGGCCGGACGTTCCAGAACCTGGCGCTGTTCGGCACCATGACGGTGCTCGACAACGTGATGGTCGGCCACCACTGCTGCATGCGCAGCGGCTTCCTGTCCAACGCTCTGCGGCTGCCGGGCGTGGGGCGCGGCGAGTTCGCGGCGACCGGCAAGGCTCGAGCGCTCATCGAATTCCTCGGCCTCAAGGCGGTTGCCGGGACAAGAGTATCGGATCTGCCCATCGGCACGCAGAAACGGGTCGAGCTCGCGCGGGCTCTCGCGAGCGACCCGACGCTGCTGCTGCTCGACGAGCCGGCGAGCGGTCTCAACCACGAGGAAGTCGGCGTTCTGGGCGCGGTGATCCGCGACATCCGCGACCGGCTCGGAGTGACCATCCTGCTGGTCGAGCACCACATGAGCCTGGTGATGAGCATCTCCGATCTGGTGGTGGCGCTCGACTTCGGACGCAAGATCGCGGAGGGCACGCCCGACGAGGTGCGTGCCTGCCCGGAAGTGGTTCAGGCCTACCTGGGAAGGGCACGCTGATGGCGCTGCTCGAAGTGAAAGGCCTGCGCGCCTCGTACGGCCCGACCCGGGTGCTGCACGGCTTGGACTTCGCGCTCGACGAGGGCTCGATCACCGCGGTACTCGGCGCGAACGGCGCCGGCAAGACGACCACCTTGCGCGCCCTGTGCGGCATGGTGAAGACCGAGGGCGAAATGCGGTTCGGCGGCGCGCGCATCGACGGCCGCCTGACCGAGGACATCGTGCGGCTGGGCATCGCCCACGTGCCCGACGGCCGCGGCACCTTCGTCAACCTGACGACCGAGGAGAATCTGAGACTGGGCGCTTACACGCGCAAGGACCGGGCCGCGGTCGAATCGGACCTCGCGCGCATCTTCACCTACTTCCCGCGCCTCAAGGAGCGCCGGCGCCAGCAGGCCGGCACGCTCTCGGGCGGCGAGCAGCAGATGCTCGCGGTATCGCGCGCGCTGATGCTCAGGCCGAAGCTGCTGCTGTTCGACGAGCCGTCGTTCGGGCTGGCGCCGCTCCTCGTGCGCGAGCTTTTCGAGATCATGCGGACCGTCAACCAGCGCGAGCGGGTGAGCATCCTTCTGGTCGAGCAGAACGCCGCGATGGCGCTCGACCTCGCCGACCGTGCCTACCTCATCGAGACCGGGCGGGTCGTGCTTTCCGGGCCCGCCGACGAGATCAAACGCGACGACGCCGTGCGGCGTTCGTATCTCGGATACTAGGAGGAAAGACCGTGGACGCGTTCATGCATCAGGTTCTCTCGGGGCTCGCCACCGGCGGCATCTATGCCAGTCTCGCGCTCGCACTGGTGATGATCTATCGGGTGACGCACCTGGTGAACTTCGCGCAAGGCGAGATGGCGATGTTCTCGACCTACATCGCCTGGAGCCTGATCAACGCCGGCATGGGCTACTGGCCGGCCTTTCTGCTCACCGTGCTGCTAGCGTTCGTGCTCGGCGTGGTGATCGAGCGAGTGGTGATCCGACCGGTCGAGAACGCGCCGGTGCTCGCGATCGTGGTCATTTTCATCGCGCTGCTTGTGATCCTCAACAGCGCGACCGGCTGGATCTACAGCTACACCATCAAGACCTTTCCGAGCCCGTTCCCCAAGGAGCCCTTGTTCGGCAACAGGTACATGTCCTCGCACGAGCTCGGCGCAATCGGCATCACCTTGGTGGTACTGGTCCTTCTCTATGTCTTCTTCCGCTTCACGCCGCTGGGACTCGCAATGCGCGCCGTGGCGCAGAACCCGGAGTCGAGCCGGCTGGTGGGCATTCGCGTGGGCTGGATGCTCGCCCTCGGCTGGGGGCTCGCGGCCGCCGTCGGCGCGGTCGCCGGCATGATGATCGCGCCGATCGTGTACCTCGATCCGAACATGATGGGCGGCATCCTGCTCTACGCGTTCGCCGCGGCGCTGCTCGGCGGCATCGACAGCCCCGGCGGCGCGGTGATCGGCGGTTTCGCGGTCGGCGTGCTCGAGAACGTGCTCGGCGCCTACGTGATCGGGAACGACCTCAAGCTCTCGGTGGCGCTGGGGCTCATCATCGGCGTGCTGCTGGTGAAGCCCTCGGGACTCTTCGGCAAGGTGCACGTGACCCGCGTATGACGCGACGCGTGTACATCGGCGTTGCGGTGCTCCTCGCGATCGCGTGCGTGCTGCCTTTCGTGGTCAGCAACTACCGCACGTTCCAGCTCACGCTCGTGCTGGTCTACGCGATCGCGCTTCTCGGGCTCAACATCCTCACCGGCTACAACGGCCAGATCTCGCTCGGGCACGGCGCCTTCTACGCGATCGGCGCGTATTCCGCCGCCGTCCTGATGGACCGGCTCGGCGCGCCTTACTGGGCGACCCTTCCCGCGGCGGGCGCGGTGTGCCTGGTGGCCGGATTCCTCTTCGGGCTGCCGGCGCTGCGCCTGGAGGGCCTGTACCTCGCGCTCGCCACCTTCGCGCTCGGCGTTTCCATGCCGCAGCTCCTCAAGTACCATCACCTCGAGAAATGGACCGGCGGGGTGCAGGGCATCGTGATCGCCAAGCCCGAGCCGCCCTTCGGCCTGCCGATCAACCCGGACCAGTGGCTGTACTTGTTCACGCTCGCCGTAGCCGTGGTGATGTTCGTGCTCGGATGGAACCTGCTGCGTGGGCGCGTCGGGCGCGCGCTCATCGCGATCCGCGACCAGCACATCGCGGCCGAGGCGATGGGCATCAACAGCGCCCTCTACAAGTCGCTCGCCTTCGGCGTGTCGGCGATGTACACCGGCATCGCAGGGGCGCTGGGCGCGATCGCGGTGCAGTACGTCGCGCCCGACAGCTTTACCATCTTCCTTTCCCTGGTTTTCCTGGTCGGGATCGTGGTCGGCGGGCTCGCGTCCATTTCGGGCGCGCTCTACGGCGCGCTCTTCATCCAGTTCGTGCCGAACGTTGCGGACGAGATCTCGAAGGCCGCCCCGTGGGCGATCTTCGGCCTGTTCTTGATCGGCTTCGTGTACCTGATGCCCGCGGGGGTCGCGGGTGCCGTCCGCATGCTGCTGCTGCGACTCTGGGGAAAAAGCGCAAAATAGCGGTTTCAGCGTGACCGGACGAAACGGCCGGCGTAACCAAAGGAGGAAGTCACCATGAAACGCAAGCTCGTTCCAATCGCAGCACTGCTTGCCGCCGCGCTTGCGTCCCCGGCGACCCTCGCGCAAAAGAAATACGATCCGGGCGCGTCCGACACCGAGATCCGCATCGGCAACACCAATCCCTACAGCGGCCCGGCCTCGGCCTATGGCACGATCGGCAAGAGCATCACCGCCTACTTCAAGATGGTCAACGACCAGGGCGGCATCAACGGCCGCAAGATCAACTTCATTTCGTACGACGACGCCTACAGCCCGCCGAAGACGGTGGAGATGGTGAGAAAGCTGGTCGAGCAGGACAACGTGCTGTTCGTGTTCCAGACGCTCGGTACGCCGTCGAACACGGCGATCCACAAGTACATGAACATGAAGAAGGTGCCGCAGCTCCACGTCGCGACGGGCGCCTCGAAGTGGAACGACCCGAAGAACTTCCCGTGGACGATGGGCTGGCAGCCGAACTACCAGACCGAGGCACGCATCTACGCCAAGCACGTCCTGCAGACCAAGCCGGACGCCAAGATCGCGGTGCTCTTCCAGAACGACGACTACGGCAAGGACTATCTCAAGGGCCTGAAGGACGGTCTGGGCGCCAAGGCGGCGAGCATGATCGTCAAGGAAGTGTCCTACGAGGTGAGCGATCCGACGGTCGACTCGCAGATCATCCAGTTGCAGTCCTCGGGCGCGGACGTCCTCTTCAACATCACGACGCCCAAGTTCGCGGCGCAGGCGATCCGCAAGGTCCATGACATCGGCTGGAAGCCCACGCACTATATCAATAACGTCTCGGCGAACATCGGCTCGGTGCTCACGCCGGCGGGCCTCGACAAATCGGTCGGCCTGATCTCGGTCGCCTACTTGAAGGACGTCGCGGACAAGGAGTGGGTAAAGGACCGGGCGGTGATGGAGTTCGCCGAATTCATGAAGAAGTACTATCCCGAGGGCAACCTGATGGACGGCTCGAACATCTACGGTTACACCGTGGCGATGACGCTGCACCAGGTGCTCAGGCAGGCCGGCAACAACCTGACGCGCGACAACATCATGAAGCAGGCGGCGAGCATGAAGAACTACCGGATCGATACCATGCTGCCCGGCATCCGGATCGATACCGACCAGGACGACTTCGCGCCGATCGAGTCAGTCCAGCTAATGCGCTTCAACGGCACGCAGTGGGACCGGTTCGGCGAGGTGATGGGCAAGTAGTTGTGCCGGGCGGGCGGCCGCTACGCGCTCGCCTGCCTGCTGTTTTCTTGCTCTTGCAGCAGGCGCCACTGCACTTTGCCGGTGGCCGATTTCGGAAGCGCATCGACGAACTCGATTACTCGCGGATACTTGTACGCAGCCATTTGCTTTGACGCCCAATCGATGATGTCCTGTCCCGACACTTTGCCGCGCGCATCGGGCTTCAGTACGACCACCGCCTTCACCGTTTCGCCGCGGCGCGGATCGCGCGCGGCAATGATGCACGCCTCGTGCACGGCCGGGTGCTGATACAGCACGCTCTCCACTTCCGCCGGCCAGACCTTGAAGCCCGAGGCGTTGATCATGCGCTTCAGCCGATCGACCAGGAAGAAGTAGCCGTCCTCGTCCGTGCGCGCGAGATCGCCGGTGCGGAAGAAACGCTTGCCGTCGATCTCGACGAACGCTTCTGCGGTCGCTTTCGGATTGTTCCAGTAGCCGACCAGCACCTGCGGCCCGTTCACGATGATCTCGCCGACCTCGCCGGGGGGCAGCTCGCGGAAGCTGTCCAGATCGACCACGCGTGCGTCGACGTCGAAAATCGGTATGCCGAGGCACTGCTTCTTCGGCCGCTCCGGCGGATTGATGTGGCTGGGCGCCATCGTTTCCGTGAGCCCATAGCCCTCGACGAACTCGATGTTGAACTTGTCCTGCAGGCGCTTGGCGACGGCCTCGGGCATGGCCGCGCCCCCGCCGCTCAGGCGTTCGAGGCTCTTGAGGTCGTAGTCGAAGACTTTGGGATTGGCGAGAAAATCGACCACCATCGTCGGGATGCATTGCCATCCGGTGATCCTGTAGCGCTGGATCAATTGCGCCGCCACCTCGCGATCCCAGCGCGGCAGCAGGACGATGGTGTTGCCCGAGTAGATCGTCCCGTTCATGCTGCCCTGCATGCCGGTCACGTGGAAGAACGGCAACACCGCGAGCGTCGACTGGCTGGCGTCGGGGCCGAACCAATGCACTCCCGCAACCAGCGTGTACATCACGGTGCGATGCGTGTGCATGCATCCCTTGGGACTGCCGGTGGTGCCGGAGGTGTAGGGCATGACGCAGAGATCGTCGGGGCGGGCCGTGATCGGCCCGGGGCGGAGATTGCGCGCCATGGCGTCGCTCCATAGCGCCACCCCGGGATCGCCGATGGGCTGGCGCGGCGCCGCGATGGACTCCGGGATGCGCAGGTCGGTCGCTTGCTTCAAATAGTCCGAGTACGCCGCGACGATGACGCGTTTCAGCTCGCGGCCGATCAGAGGCTTCACCTGCGGATAGAGCTCCTGGGCGACGAGCGCGGTCTCGGCGCCGCTGTCGACGACGTACTGGCGCAGCTCGTTCGTCAGGTTCATCGTATTGATCGGCACCACCACCGCGTTGGCGCGCATGATGGCGTAGTACGCAATGACGAACTGCGGGCTGTTCTGCATGAAGAGCAGCACGCGATCGCCCTTCTTTACGCCGCATTCGCGCTCGAGGAACCCGGCCATGCGCTCGGCTTCGTCTTGCAGCTCGGGGAAGGTGATCGAGGTATCGTAGTAGATCAAATACGGTTTCTTCGGATGGCGATGGGCCGAAACCTCGAGATTGTAAAAGACGTTCGTCTCCGGTACGACGAGATGTCGCGGCACGTTTTTGGGCCAGTAGGCAAGATGACGGTCGGACATGGCGTCTCCTCCTCTGACATTTTTTAGAGACGATAGCAGTATCCGTCGGGCCGGCGTTAGACGAGCTTGATCAGCTGCTTGCCCAAATTCTTGCCGCTCAGCAGGCCGATGAAGGCCTTGGGCGCATTGCGCAATCCCTCGACCACGCTTTCCCGGTACTTGAGCCGCCCCTCCCGCAGCCATCGCTCGAGATCCTCGTTCGCGGCCGGGTGGCGCGCCGCATGATCCGAAACGATGAAACCCTGCAATTTCACCCGGTTGATCAAGAGGGCCCCGAAGTTTTTCAGGCCGTAGGGCTCGGCCAGGTTGTATTGCGAAATGAGCCCGCACAAGGGGATGCGGGCGAACGGGTTCAAGCGCCGCAGCACGGCGTCGAGGATCTCGCCCCCGACGTTCTCGAAATAGATGTCGATGCCCTTCGGCGTCGCCTCGGCCAGGCCGTCCGCCAGCCGGCCCGCTTTGTAGTCCACGCACGCGTCGAAGCCGAGTTCCTCGACGACGTAGCGGCACTTTTCGCGTCCGCCGGCGATGCCGACTGCACGGCAGCCCTTGATCTTCGCGATCTGTCCGACCACGCTTCCGACCGCGCCCGAGGCGGCTGACACGACCACGGTTTCGCCGCTCTTCGGCTGGCCGATGTCGAGGAGGCCGATGTACGCGGTGCGGCCCGGCATGCCGACGACGCCGAGATACGCCGAGATCGGGATGTCGGTGCCTTCGATCCTGCGCACGTTCGTGCCGTCGCTCACACCGTACGCCTGCCACCCGGTACGCGCGACCACTCTGTCGCCCGGCTTGAAGCCGCTGTGCCGCGACGCGATGACTTCGCCCGCCGCCTCGCCTCCCATCACCTCGCCGATGCCGACCGGTTTGGCATACGATTTCGCATCGTTCATGCGTCCGCGCATGTACGGATCGAGCGAAAGATAATGGGCGCGGACCAGAAATTGCCCGTCGCGGATGCCGGGGACCGCCGTCTCGACGATGTGAAAATCGCTCTCCTGCGGTGCGCCCTTCGGCCGGCGAGCCAGCAATACCTGTACGTTTTTTTCGTTCATCGCGTTCCGCGACCGACGCGCCGAGGGAAAGAAACCGATCTCAGGCCTTCGCGAAGCGCTCGAGGTGGTGATCGGCGTCGCCGAACTGCTGCGCGATCATGGTGAGGCGCCGGAAGGTGTGGCTCACTTTCAACTCCTCGGTCATGCCCATGGCGCCATGCAACTGCACGGCTTCCTGGCTGACGTGCCGGCAGGCGTCCGCGATCTTGATCTTCGCCGCCGAGATCGAGCGGGCGCGCTCGCGGGCGTCGGTCGCCGCGTCTGCCCTGGTGCAGGCGAGGCAGGCCATGGATTTCGCCTGCTCGTAGCTGATCACCATGTCCACCATGCGGTGCTGCAGCGCCTGGAACATGCCGATCGGTACCCCGAACTGCTTGCGCGTCTTCATGTATTCGAGCGTGGCGTCGTTCGCGTACTTGATCGCGCCGACCGCCTCGGCGCACAAGAGCGCGGTGGCGTAGTCCACGACTTCCTCGATGAGCGCCAACGCTCCGCCTTCCTTCCCCAGCAGCGCATCGGGCCCCACCGTCACGCCCTCGAGCGAAATATCCGCGGCGCGCAGCTCGTCCACGGTGCGGTAGGGCTTGAGCGCGACGCCTTTCGCCTCGCGCTCCACCAGGAACAGGCTGATGCCGCCCGTGTCCGCGGAACGCGCCGAGACGACGAGCATCTCGGCAATCGGCGCGCCGATCACCGCGCATTTCACGCCGTCGAGCTGCCAGCCGCCGCCCGCCTTCCTCGCCGTCGCCGCGACCTGCGCGAGGTTGTAGCGCGCATCCTTCTCGGTCTGCGCAAACGCCATTTTCAGCTTGCCCTCCGCGACCTGCGGCAGAATGCGTTTTTTCTGTGCCGCGGTTCCCGCCCGGGCGACGAACTGTGCCCCGAGGGCGACGGTGGCGAGATAAGGCTCGACCACCAGCGCCTCTCCAAACGATTCCATGACGCTCATCAGGTCGACGGCGCCGCCGCCGAACCCGCCGTAGTCCGGCGAAAGCGGCAGCCCAAGCAGCCCCATCTCGGCGAAGGTGCCCCATACCTTCTCGCTCCATCCCCCGGCCGAGGCGACGATCTTCTTGCGCGATTCGAAGTCGTAGTCCTTGCGGATGAAGCGCCGCACCGAGTCGGCGAGCAGCTGCTGTTCTTCGTCGTAGTCGAAGTTCATAGCCCCAGAATCGCCTTTGAAATGATGTTGCGCTGGATCTCGTTCGAGCCGGCGTAGATCGTGGTCTTGCGGAAATTGCAGTAGCGCGGCGCCAGCCCGGCCGCGAATTCGTCGAAGTCGCCGGCGCCTTCGAGCGGCCTGAACGGCTGCGCGAGCGGCCCGACCGCCTGCATCATCAGTTCGGTCAGCGTCTGCTGGATCTCGGTGCCCTTGATCTTGAGCATCGATACTTCGGGGCCCGGGACGCGGCCGCCGCGCAGCTGGTCGAGAAAACGCAGGTTCGTGATCTCGAGCGCGGTGAGCTCGACCTCGAGCCGCGAAACCTTGTCGCGAAAGCGGGCATCCTCCATGAGCGGCCTGCCGTCTTTCATCTGCTTCGAGGCGAACTCCTTGAGCTTGGCGAGCTCGCGCTTGGAGGCGCCGATGCGGCCGGTGGTCAGGCGTTCGTGACCGAGCAGGTACTTTGCCACCGTCCAGCCCTTGCCCTCCTCGTGCACCCGGTTCTCGACCGGCACCTTGACGTCGTCGAAGAACACCTCGTTCACCTCGTGCCCCCCGTCCATCAGGATCAGCGGCCGCACCGAAATGCCCGGCGTCTTCATGTCGATGAGGAGGAACGATATGCCCTCCTGCCGCTTCTCCACGTTCGGATCGGTGCGCACCAGGCAGAAGATCCAGTCGGCGTAGTGCGCGAGCGTGGTCCACGTCTTCTGGCCGTTTACCACGTAGTGGTCCTCGTGGCGCGCGGCTTTGGTCTTGAGGGAGGCAAGGTCCGAACCGGAGCCGGGCTCGGAATAGCCCTGGCACCAGAAATCATCGCCGTCGTAGATGCGCGGCAGGAACCGTTTCTTCTGCGCCTCGGTCCCGAAGCGCAGCAGCACCGCCGCGCACATCGTCAGGCCGAACGGGATGAGCGGCGGGGTGCCGACGTAGCCGCATTCCTCCTCGAAGATGTAGCGCTGCGCCACGTTCCAGCCGGTGCCGCCCCATTCCTTGGGCCAGGCCGGCGCGACCCAGCCCGCCTCGGCGAGGATCCGGTGCCAGCGCATCAGGTCGTCCTTCGACAATCTCCCGTAGTCGGCGACCTTTCGCCGCAGGTCGTCGGGGAGGTTGGCCTCGAGCCAAGCGCGCATTTGGTCGCGGAACGCAAGCTCCTCGGCCGAATAGTTCAGGTCCATGCGGACTCCCGGGAAGCGATCGCAGGATTGTAACTCCAAAAAAAAGGGGCCCGGTCGGGCCCCGTCCGTGCTGCTTATCCTTAGAAGCGGTACGAGAACCCGGTGTAAAGCTGCGCCGAGCTTTCGCCGGCGGCGGGGATGGTTGCGCCGTTGGCGGAAAGAGAAAAGAACTGGTAGGCGGCGTTCTGCTTGTTGTCTATCTTGGCGTAGAACACGCCGAACGTGGCGAGCTTCGACAGCGCATATTCCCAGCCTAGGACGTACGCCGTGGCATCGGTGGAATCGGTCGGGCCCCCGGCATTCGGACCGCTCAGCTTACCCACCTTGACAAGGGTGAGGCCCGCGCTATGGCTGCCGAAAGTGTAGGAGACCGGCACCATGAAGGCGTTGCGCTTGGTCATGGCCTCCGCGGTCGCTTGGCGCCGCTGCGAGTTGTCGAAGCCCAAGCCGACCTTCAGACCCATGGGCAAGGTATATCCCCCCCAAAGCCGGAGTGATCTCTGCTGCCCGGCAGGACTTGACGCCGCGCTCTCGGGCCTCGCGGTCCAATAGCTGGCGCCCAGTCCCAACGGTCCGCCGGAATAGCGCACCGCTGCGTTCAGCGCGCCCCCGCTGCTGCCGGCGCCGCCTTTTCCAGAACCTTCGTCACTCGTCACGCCGGTGAGATTCGTGGTAAATGCGGTGGAGTAGGCGACGCGAGCCGTGATGCCGCCCATGTTCGCGCTATCCCACATGATCACGTTCGGCGTGCGGGTTCCGTTCGCAATGACACTGCCGTTCACCTGGGACATGGGGCCGGCGCCCAGAAGGCCCTGCAGCGAACCGGAATAGGCGAACTCGATGGGTATGAACTCGAGATAATGCAGGTCCCAACGGCCGATCGTGAGCTTGCCCCAGTCGCCGGCCAGGCCCACGCCGGTATTGCCGCCCGCCCACAGGTTGATACCCGTAGTTGCGCCGGTATTGGTCTGTGTGCTGCCGCCGACGTCCGATTGGAACCGGCTGTCCAGCTGGAACCACGCCCTCGTGCCGCCGCCCAGATCCTGCGTGCCGGAAAAGATGATGCGCGAAGACTGGTCGGAAACGCGTGTCTCGTAGTGGTAGGAAGCCGCGGGAACAAGAGCTTTGCCTGCCCCCAGTTTGTAGATTTCAAAACCGTCCTTCACCGTACCGGAAATGGTTATTTGGGCGAAAGCCGCCGGAGCGGCCAGCATGCCTCCGACAACGGCGGCGATAAGTCGTTTCTTGTGCATGGTTGCCTCCTTGGTTGAAAGGGCCGATATCCCGATCCCGAGGGCATGACGTCGTATGCCTCCCGTGCGCGCTACTTTAGCGCGCGCGCCGAGCCGACGTAAAGCGTTCCGCGTGTATGATGTGTGGAGAAAAGGTTGATGTCGGTTGGCCAACTCCAAGGTGTTTCCGTGCGACTTCCTTCGGGCCGCCTTGGCGGCGAGCCTGGCATTCGCGCTGGGTTCCTGCGGCGCATTGGGTTCCAAATCCGGCCAAGACGGACCCGAGGTCCTGCGCTACGAATATCGGCCTTCGCTCGGCTTCGTGCGCATCGAACGCATCGAGTCCGGCGCCCCGGACAACGCCCACCCCTTCAGAATTTCCATTGACGCGATGCGACAAAGGCTGGCAAGCGTCAAATTGAAAGGCGAACCGATCTTTGCAAGCGAGGAACTGGACGAGGTCGTGCCCTATCTCGCGGCCGCGCTGGCGAGTGTCGGGTCCAACGAAGATGTCACTTTTGCGGTCACGGGCAGCCACGGCCTGCTGGGGAAGTTTTCGCCGAAAACAGTCACGACCGGCCGCGTCTTTGTGCACGATCAACGGCTCAACGTCATATTCGGCGTGGTTCACGACCCTTTTGCCATCCTCCAGATGCAAAGCCCCAACGTTCCGCAGCCGTTCATCCCCGGAACGCGCGCAAAGCGCATCGATGCCAATCTGGCCATCGCACCGGGCAACGGGCGGCTCGCCGCCGGCGATCGTCCGGACTGGGTGACGTTCGACACCGCGCGGACGGAGTAAACCGCGCGGCGTCGGGATCATTCATCGGGCTTCTCGTTGCAGCGGGTGATGTTGCCCTTGGCGGTATGTACGGTGAAGCAGCGTCGCTCCGGATTGGCGGGGTCTGCGGCGGCGTCCGGCGCGCCGGTTTTCGAGGCTTCCGGGGCCGCTGCGGGAGCGGACGAACGCGGCGACCCGATTGCCGCGGCTGGCGGCCGGTAGGCCGGATTCACATTGAGCCGGTCTTTGACTTCGCCGGCGTCTTTCAGCCCAAGCTCACTGCACTTCGTGCCGGAGTAGGTGATCTTTCCGGCTGCATTTGTGCATTTGAAGGTCTGCGCCGCAAGCTCACCGGACAGGAGCGATGCCGAGGCCGCTAAGATCAGCTTTGCGATTTCATTCATGAAATTCGCGTAGCACGCAGTCGCACGCGCTAAGGTTGATACCGATTCATTTGGGGATCCGCCTTTCTCCACCCGAAACCAGCCTGATCCGGCTCGACGCTTCACGCGGCCCGCTCTCCCCGGGTGCCACCTCATGTTCCCGGAGGTAGACCGTCAGCTGCTCCGCCGGCAGAGGCTTGCTAAAGTAGTAGCCTTGCATCTCGTCGCAGCCCCTGCGCTCAAGGAACCTCATCTGGTCCCGGGTTTCGACGCCCTCGGCGACCACCTTGAGCCCCAGGCTGCGCGACATGGCGAGGATCGTGTCGGTGATCGCGACATCGCTCGCATCCACAGGAACGCCCCGGACAAATGACGCGTCGATCTTCACGCAGTCGATGGGGAGGCGCTTCAGGTAAGCGAGGGACGAATAGCCGGTTCCAAAGTCGTCGATCGTGAGCCGCACGCCGATCGCCTTGAGTTTCCGCAACAGTTTCACCGCTTGCTCCGGGTCCGGCATCATCACGCTTTCGGTCACCTCGAACTCAATCCAGCGCGGATCCATTCCCGTTTC
>Ga0137409_10004037_pt1 | contig 15518 bp, 16 predicted proteins | sample CZODoug1_16funga_FD_122059 | JGI IMG/M metagenome (GOLD analysis project Ga0137409, IMG submission 122059) | Vadose zone soil fungal communities from Angelo Coast Range Reserve, California, USA - CZODoug1_16fungal (Hybrid Assembly) | ecosystem: Environmental > Terrestrial > Soil > Vadose zone... | reverse complement strand
GCACTGGGGCAAGTTGCGAGCCAGACGAGGCGCGAGCGGGCCGGCAGCCCGAGGCGTACGTGGGTGTACGTTGAGGGTTGCCGGCCCGCTCGCAACGAAGTATGGCGAAGCAAATTGCCCCAGTGCCCCGGGGCAGGTGAGCTTGACAAGGACAGCCCGGGGGCGATACAAGTGCGCCACCAGCGATTCGCTCACGAGGGGGTGAGGGACGCTCCGGTCCTGTCCTCTTATTCGCGTCCTTCTCTCCCCCTGACCACAGGGAGGCCCCGGATGAAGACGACCGATCGCACTGGCTCCACCCGACGCCAATTCCTTTCCACGACCGCCGGCGCCACCGCCGGCATCGCCTCGTGGCTCGCCCTCGGCAAGGCGCCCGCCTTCGCCCAGAAGCGGGAGCTGACCTTCCTTTCCTGGAACCACTTCGTCCCCGCCTCGGACGACGAGCTGAGGAAGCAGGCCGAGGCGTTTGGCAAGGTCGCCAACTGCGCGGTGCGCGTGGACACCATGGCGCATCTGCAGATGCCGACCAAGATCGCCGCCGAGGCGCAGTCCCAGGCGGGTCACGACATGTACCGGACGGCCGGCTCTGACCCGTTCCTCTACGAGAACCTGCTCGTCACCATGGACGACGTGGTCGAGAAGGTCGGCAAGCAGGGCGGCGGGTGGTACCCGTTTGCGGCGGAAAGCTGCCAGACGAAATCGGGCTGGAAGGCCGTCCCGTGGTTCTGGGTCTCCTTCCCCGGCACCTACAACATGGCCCACTTCAAGAAAGCCGGATTCGATCACCCGCCCAAGACGTGGGACGAGCTGTTGAAGCAGGGCAAGGTCCTCAAGAAGCAGGGCAACCCCGTGGGCATTCCCATCAGCCACTGCTCGGACGCGCACTCCACATACTGGTCGGTCGCCTGGTCCTACGGCGCCAAGGTGCTGGAGGCGGACGGCAAGACGCCCGCCATCAGCTCCGACAAGACCGCGCAGGTCGTCGAGTGGTACAAGGAGCTCTACAAGGAGGCCATGGAGCCGGAGGTGCTGTCCTGGGACGACGCGGGCAACAACCGCTTCATCCTCTCGGGCAAGGGCTCGTGGATCCACAACCCCGTCAGCCCGTACAACGCGGCCCTCGCCAACAAGCAGCCCATCGCCGACGACATCAACCACCACAACAGCCCGGGAGGACCGGCAGGCATCCACTCCGCGCCCCCGAACCTGAGCATGGGCATCTGGAAGTTCTCCAAGAACCAGGAGCTGGCCAAGGAGTTCATCGCCTATCTCTTCCAGAAGCAGAACTTCGACGCCTGGATCGTGGCCTCGAACGCCTTCAACCATCCGCCGCTCAAGAACCTCGCCGATCATCCGATCTGGGCGCGGAACCCGAAGTTCGCCATGCTGCCCAAGGAGGCGGAGTACGCGCACCCGCGCGGCTGGCCGGCCAAGCCCAGCGACGCGATCCAGCGCATCGACGACAACTACATCATGGCCGACATGATCGCCAAGGCCGTCAACGGCATGCCGACCAAGCGGGCCATGGACTGGGGTCAGGAGCAGGTCGCCCTCGCCGTCAAGGGGCAACTCAAGGTCGGCTGAGGCACCTGTGGCCGTCGGACCCCGCGTTCTCGAGGCGGCCGGGATTCCCCGGTCCGGCCGGATCTCGCGCCTTCGCGAGTGGTGGGAACAGGAGCACGTCTTCGGCTATGGCCTGATCGTCCCCGCCCTCGTCCTCCTCGTGACGCTCGTCGCCTTCCCCTTCGGGATGGCGATCTACTTCAGCCTCTCGGACTACTGGGTCGGCTCGCCGGGACCCTTCGTGGGCCTCAAGAACTTCCGCGACATCCTCGCCAACGAGACCTTCCGCCAAACCGTGCAGAACTCCTTCGTCTTCACGGCCATTGCCCTCACCTTCAAGACGGTCCTGGGCGTCTGGCTCGCCATGCTCCTCTCGCGCAACCTCCGGTTCAAGCGCGTGATCCGCGGCGTGGTGCTGCTGCCCTTCGTCATCCCCACCGCGCTCTCGACCCTGGGCTGGTGGTGGATGTTCGACTCGCTCTACAGCGTGGTCAACTGGACGGCCATCCGGCTCCATCTGATCAACCCGCCCGGGCCCAACTGGCTCGGGCAGTCGGCTTACGCCATGGCCGCCGTCATCACCGTCAATGTCTGGCGAGGGCTGCCCTTCTTCGCCATCACCGTGCTGGCGGGTCTGGTGGCCGTGCCTCGCGAGTATCTGGAGGCGGCCGAGGTGGACGGGGCGAGCTCGTGGGGCCGCTTCTGGCACGTCACGCTGCCCCTCATCAAGCCCGTGCTCGCCGTGGTCATCCTCTTCTCGACGATCTTCACCTTCGCGGACTTCAACATCGTGCAGGTCCTGACGCGCGGCGGTCCCGTCAACACCACGCACCTCTTCGCCACCCTCGCCTACCAGGTCGGCCTCCAGGGCGGCAACCTCGGCCAGGGCGCGGCGATCTCGCTGTTCATCTTTCCGCTCCTCGCGCTGGTCGTCTTCTTCCAGCTCCGCTACATCCGGAAGGAGTAGCCGTGGCCAGCGCGAGCAGCCGGGGCGCCCGCATCCGTTCGGATGCCTTCGCCTACATGAACCTCGTCCCCTTCATCTTCTTCGTGATGTTCCCCTTCTATTTCATGGCCGTGACCTCGTTCAAGTCGAACGCCGAGCTCTACAACCTCAAGTCGGTGCCCTTCGTGGTCAAGGCGCCCATCGTCGACCACTACACCTTCCTCTTCCTCCGAACGGACTTCTTCGTGTGGATGAAGAACAGCCTGCTCGTGGCCGTGGTGGCCACCGTCGCCTCGGTAACCATCGCCATCCTCGCCGGCTACAGCCTTGCTCGTCTCCGCTTCCGCGGCGCGGGCAGCTTCGGCACCGCGGTGTTCATCACCTACCTCGTCCCGCCGACGCTGCTGTTCTTGCCCCTCTCCCAGGTCGTGGTGTGGCTCGGCCTCGCCGACTCGGTGGCCGCGCTCATGATCACCTACCCGACCTTCCTCGTGCCCTTCTGCACCTGGCTCCTCATGGGCTACTTCCGGACCATCCCGAGGGAGGTCGAGGAGTGCGCGCTCGTGGACGGGGCCACGCGGATGCAGACGCTGTGGAAGATCGTGCTCCCCATGGCGCTGCCCGGCATCATCTGCGCCGTGCTCTTCAGCTTCACCCTGTGCTGGAACGAGTTCACCTACGCCCTCACCTTCATCTCGCAGTCGGCCAACAAGACGGCCGTGGTGGGGGTGACGGCGGACCTGATCCGCGGCGACATCTACTACTGGGGGTCGCTCATGGCGGGGGCGCTCCTCGCGAGCGTCCCCATCGTGATCGTGTACGTCCTCTTCCTCGACTACTACGTCTCCGGCCTCACCGCGGGCGCCGTCAAGGGCTAGGCCTTTCGAGCTGAACGCCGGCCAGGGCCAAAGGCCCAGGTCGGTGTGAGGCGAGTGCTGAATAGACACTCGAAGCCCGTGCGCGCTGTCCGGGGCGGATAGGGGCAGCCTCCGCCTTGCCGTAGGGTCGCGGGCGCGCGTGAAACGGCTTCACCTCGGAGACGAGGAGCTGGAGATCCCCGTGGCCTCCGCCAGCCGTCACCGGACAGGCCGTGGCACGGCGATTGCTCGCCGCTCTCAATTGTGAGACTCGCCGTCGCGCGTTCCACCAGAAAGCGCACCCGCCGACGACTCCGCGGGGCTCCCGCCGATCCCGTGGAGGCGGCCGGCGCCGCTCAGCTTCGCTACGTCTCCGACGGGAAGCCCGGGCTCAGGCGGGTACGTCACGGGACCGGCTTCCGCTATCTCGGAACGGACGCCACGCCGGTCCGTGATCTGGTCACCCTTCGCAGGATCCGTGGGCTCGCCATCCCGCCGGCCTGGACCCATGTGTGGATCTGTTCCATTCCCCATGGGCATATCCAGGCCGTGGGACGGGACGCTCGAGGCCGCAAGCAGTACCGCTACCACCCGCGCTGGCGCGAGGTACGAGACCAGACGAAGTACGGCCGGCTCATCGATTTCGGGAAGGCGCTGCCGAGAATCCGCGAGCGCGTCGAGCAGGACCTGGCCCGCCCAGGCCTGCCCCGAGAAAAGGTGCTGGCCGCAGTGGTCCGCTTGCTCGAGACGACCCTGATCCGAGTCGGTAACGAGGAGTACGCACGCCAGAATCACTCCTATGGACTCACCACGCTCCGGAGCCAGCACGTCACCGTCGAAGGCACGCGACTTCGCTTCGAGTTCCGGGGCAAGGGCGGCAAGCACCACGTCGTCGGCATCACGGACCGGCGGCTCGCCCGCGTGGTCCGCCAGTGTCAGGAGCTGCCGGGGCACGAGCTTTTCCAGTACCTGGACGACGAGGGAAAGCGTCAGTCGATAGACTCGGCCGACGTCAATGCGTACTTGAGGGAGATCGGGGGCGACGACTTCACGGCCAAGGATTTCCGAACGTGGGGAGGCACCGTCCTCGCCGCTTTCGCCCTGGCCGCGCAGGCGGCCTCGCGGGAGGGCAGCAATCTCAAGCGGCAGCTCGCGGGTGCTATCCGCGAGGTGGCGCGGCGGCTCGGCAACACGGTGACCGTCTGCCGAAAGTGTTACATCCATCCGGATGTGATCGTCGCCCACACCGAGCATGCGCTCGCGACGGCGCTCACCCGGGAGGCCGCGCGGGACGACCGGCTTTCCCGCGAGGAATTCGCCGTGCTGAGGCTACTCGAGACACGCCAGCGGCTCGCCACCGCCGGCTGAGCTCGCGGGAGCGGAGCCTGGCATGCCGCGTCTCGGCTGTCTCACCTTGACTCGTGCGCGATCGGGTGGTCATGTCGAAGTTGACGCGAACCGAATCGTGAGTCCGCGAAGAGGTGATGCCATGGTGCAGCGGAAGATCTTCCCGGCATATGGAGGCTACAACGTCGCGGTGGCCAGTGAGCAGATGAAGGATGGCAAGTGGGCTGCGGTGGCCACCATCACGCATTCCACCGGCACCGGTCAGAGAATTATCGACCTGCCCATTCCGGACCAGCGCTTCGAGACGGAAGAGCAGGCCGAGCGCTCTGCCGTGAAGATGGCCATGGAGTGGATCGACCGCAATACTCCGTCGGATGACTCCGGAGATCCATCGAAGGTGGCCTGACCGTGTCATTGTGACCTCCACGCACTTTTGACCGATCCGCTCTTACCACCCATCTGAAATAGTTTCCCTCGGGAAGCTTCACTCCGAGCCTCGGTCTCCACGTGGCACGTGGCTTGCTCCAATCAATCCAAGAAAGGGGGCCGTCTCGCTTTTCGGAAAAGGGAGGACGAAAGATGCCTGAGAAGCGCACGATCGCTCGAGCCAGAAAAGACAAGCGCGAGGGCAAGGCGCCGACCACCCAGGCCGGCGAATTCGTCCGCGAAGAGATGGAGCACATCCGCGAGGGGAAGCACGGCGCGCGGTCAACCAAGCAGGCTATCGCAATCGGACTCTCGAAAGCGCGCCGGGCCGGCGTGCGGCTACGGCCGCCCAAGCGAGGTCGCGCGTCGGCAAGCACACGCCGCCGGGCTCGGCAGGACTACCGCGCCGGCATGCACGGCAGACGAAGAAAACCGTCCGCGCGACGCTCGCGGGCGGCGACGAGGGCGCTTCGACGTGAAGGCCGTCAGGCCGCGTCCCCTAGGGCGCTGACACGTCAAGCGCGCCAGAGCGCGCGTCGGCGTCGCGGCACGCGACGTGCGTCGCGCTAGACCCGGGGAAGGGTTACCGGGTCACGGAGTGCACCCAGAAGCCAGGAGCGTCGAAAAACGCTCGAGAAGTGAAGGAGGTCGACGTCATGACGAAAGCCACTGTTCTCGCTGTCGGAAGCCTGGCCCTTCTCCTCGGGGCCGGCCCGGGCTTCGTCGAAGCCACCGGTCAGAATACTTCCGCCTCCGCTCCCGCGGAGAAGCCGAGCAGGCTCGCCCTGCCGCACCATGTGACGGGCGAGGTCATGTCGGTGGACAAGAGCGCGAAGACCCTGACCGTCAAGGATGCGAAGGGCAAGGAGTTCATGTTCACCGCGGACGCTGACGCGGCGCCGCGCCTCAGCAATGTGAAGGCGGGCGACCACGTCAAGGTCAGCTACAAGAAGAGCCACGGGCAGATGGTCGCCACCAAGATCACCGAGACCCGGGTGGCGAGATCAACGATGAAGTAGCAACCGTCACACGCCGCACGGGGAGGCCGGGAGCATCCGGCCTCCCCGCTTTTTCCTCTAGAGGTGCTTCGCGAACCACTCCAGGATGAGCCGGAAGCGCTCGAGGCGGTGTCGGGGCTTGCCCGAGCGCGACAGCTCGTGGTTCTCATCGGGGAAGCGCACGAACACCACGTCGCGATGGAGCTTCTTGAGGACCACGAAGAGCTGCTCGGCCTGCTCGATGGGGCAGCGCAGGTCGTCCTCGGAGTGGATGATGAGGAGCGGGGTGACGATGTCCTTGGCGTAGGTGAGGGGCGAGCGCTCGACGTACCACGCCATGTTCTCCCAGGGCGCGGGACCGTTCTGGGCGAGCTGGAACCAGTGCCCGATGTCGCTGGTGCCGAACATCGTGTACTGGTTGTTCACCGCGCGCTCGGAGCAGGCCGCCTTGAAGCGCCGCGTGTGGCCGACGACCCAGCTCGTCATGAACCCGCCGTAGCTCCCGCCCAGGACGCCGAGCCGCGCGGGGTCGATGAAGTCGAAGCGCCGCAGCGCCTCGTCGAGGCCGGCCATCACGTCGGCGTAGTCGCCCCCGCCCCAGTCGCCGACCACGGCGCGCGTGAATGCCTCGCCGTAGCCCTGGCTGCCCCGCGGGTTCGTGTAGATCACGACATGGCCCGCCCCCGCCTGCGCCTGGAACTCGTCGAACATGACGTTGCCGTACTGCGTGTGGGGTCCCCCGTGGACGTTCAGGAGGGCGGGATACTTGACACCTTCCGTGTAGCCGAACGGCTTCATCACCCAGCCGTCGATGGTGAAGCCCGCTCGCTCGAACGTGAAGCGCTCGGGAGCGGCGAGGGCGACCCCCGCCTTCCAGTCCCGGTTCAGGTCGGTGATCTGGCGCTCGCGCGTTCCGTCCGGCTCGCACACGAAGACCTCGGCTGGCGAGAGCGGAGAAGTGGCCGCGAAGGCGATCATCCGGCCGTCCGCGCTCGTCGTCGCTCCGGTGACACAGCGCTCACCTCCCGTGATGCGGGTGGCCGGGCCCGCGCCGTCAGCGCGAACACGGTAGAGGGCGAGATCGCCGCTGTCCTCGATCGAGAACGTGACCTCCTCTCCGTCGGGCGACCAGATGAGATCGAGATTCGCGGGGCACGAGCGGTCGAGAGCAGGCGTGAGGCACGCCGGGGCGCCGCCCCCGACCGCCACCGTGTAGAGGCGAAGGTTGCGCCCGATCTCGTTGACGGGGCGGCGGCCGAGATAGGCGACACGACGGCCATCCGGCGAGAATGCCGGCAGCGCGACCGGGCCTCCGGTGTCGGTCAGCTTCTGGAGATCACCGCCCGTCGCGTCGACCACCCAGACGTCCCGGGCATCGTCTTCGTCGCGCCCGTCATGACGGGCGGAGACAAAGACGAGCCGCTTGCCGTCGGGCGACCAGGCGGGCTCGCTGTCGTGGAAGTCGCCGTCCGTGAGCTGCCGCGACTCCCCGCCCTCGGCGCCGACCACGAAGAGGTGGGTGGGGCGATCATAGATCCAGCCCTCGGCATTGAACCGGTACTTGAGCGTCGTGATGACGCGCGCGGGCTTGGACTTCAGCTTCTCCTCCTCGCTCTCCGGCTCCTGCCAGCCACCCACGCGCGACAGGAAGGCGAGACGGGTGCCGTCGGGTGACCACTCCGGGTCGGCCACGCCGTTCTTCAGATCCGTCAGCCGCGTCGGCTCGCCGCCGTTCGCGGGCATGACGTAGAGCTGCGCCTTCTTCTTGCCCTCGCGCTCGGAGAGGAACGCGAGGCGCGTGCCGTCGGGCGACCAGCGCGGCGCGGTGTCCCGCTTGGGGCCGTTGGTGAAAGGTCGCGGCTCCCCGCTCCCCGTGTCCACCATCCACACGTTCGAGAGGTACTCGTCCCGCTCCTCGGAGAGCGTGGTGACGACGAAGGCCACCCGCCGCCCGTCGGGCGAGATGTGAGGATCGGCGATCCAGCGGATCCTCGTGATGTCGCGCGGCTCGAAAGGGCGGCGCGCGGTCACGGGGGTGATGGGATAGCCGGGCGCCATGACGCCGATGCTGCCAGATCGTCCGGTGCGGGTCAAACGCTCGCGAGCGCGTGCTATGCTTCGCCGCGTGAAGGCGAAATGGCTCCTCGTGATCGCGGGGCCCACGCTGCTCCTGCTCGCGGGGAGCGTCCTCGCGGTCATCTTCCTGCCTTTTCCCGTGCCCAGGACGGCCACGCCCGTTCAGCGCCTCTATCTCAGCCGCTGCGCGACCTGTCACGGATCCACCGGTGAGGGCTCGTGGCGCGCGAGGATCTTCTTGATGCGCCCCGGCAGCCTCCGCGATCCTCGGCGCATGGCCGGGCTCTCGGACGAGTATCTCTTCAACCTCATCAAGAACGGCGGGGCCACGATAGGCAAGCCCGGCATGCCCGCCTTCGGGTACCATCTGACCGATTCGGAGATCCGTGACCTGATCGCGTACCTGCGCGCGATGCCCGCGTCGAAATAGCCGCAGTCACCGAGGCCCGGAGGGCTCATCCATGACCAATGACCTGCTCGAGACCGTCAAGGATGGCGTGGCCGTCCTGACCATGAATCGCCCCGACCGGCTCAACGCCATGTCGGGCGAGATGCTGGATGCCATGCTCGTCTCCCTCGAGCGCCTGGCCTCCGATCCCGACGTCGGCGTGGTGGTGCTCACGGGGGCGGGGCGCGGCTTCTGCGCCGGGGGCGACGTCAAGGCCATGGCCGAGGGCCGCGAGTTCGGCGGCGACACGATGGAAGACAAGGCGCAGGGCCTGCGCGCGAAGATGGAAACCTCGCGGTGGCTGCACGAGATGCCCAAGCCCACCATCGCCATGGTGCGCGGCGCCGCCGCGGGCGCGGGGCTGTCCCTGGCCATGGCCTGCGACCTGCGCATGGCGAGCGACAGTGCGCGCTTCGCCACGGCCTTCGCCCGCGTGGGGTACTCGGGCGATTTCGGCGGCAGCTACTATCTGACCCAGCTCGTGGGTACCGCCAAGGCGCGCGAGCTCTACTACACCGCGGCCCTCGTGGACGCCAAGGAAGCCCTCGCCCTCGGCCTCGTGAACCGCGTGGTCGCCGACGCCGAGCTCGAGAAGGAGACCATGGCCCTGGCCACGCGGATCGCCGCGGGGCCGCGCGTCGCCCTCCGCTACATGAAGCGCAACATGAACGCCGCGGAGACGGGCACCCTCAAGGAGCTGCTCGACCTCGAGGCCTGGCACCACACCCGCTGCGGGATGACCGAGGACCACCGCGAAGCGGCCCGCGCCTTCGTCGACAAGCGCGAGCCCGTCTTCAAGGGGCGCTAGCCGTGGCCCGCCTGCCGGACATCCTGAGCTCGCTCGATGCGGAGGCAAAGAAGGTCTACGACCGCATCGCCTCCAAGCGCGGCCGGATCGGCGGCCCCTTCGCCCCCCTCATGCATCACCCGCCCCTGGCCGAGCGCGTGGCCGCTGTCGGCGAGTACCTCCGCTACGACGCGACACTGCCCGGCGACATCCGCGAGCTCGTCATCATCATCACGGCGCGCCACGTCTCCCAGCCCTACGAATGGGCGGCCCACGCGGCCATCGCCATCAGGGAAGGCCTCCCGGAGGAGATCGTCGAGCAGGTCAGGACCCGCCGTGATCTCTCCACCCTGCCCGCCCGCTACGTGCGCGCCGCCCGCCTCGTGCAGCACGTGCTCGCGCGCGAATCGATCCCCCAGGCCCTCCAGGACGAGGTGGTGAGCGAGGTCGGCGAATCGGGGATGGTCGAGCTGGTGGTGCTGGCCGGCTACTACCAGGCCATCGCGGCCGTGCTCTTCGCCTTCGACGTGCCCCTGGCCGCGGGCACGCCGGCCCCGTTCTGAGTGACCCTCTCGGCTGATCCGGGTCTCGCATGGCGACCGCTTCCTCAGTCGAGGAGCGCCACCACTCGGGCCGGGGCCGACTCCGTCTTCCACTTGGCGGGGAGGGCGATGATCTTGACCCGGGACGGGATCTGGTCGAGGTTCGTCAGGTTCTCGATCTGGCACACCACGCGCGGCAGGATCGTGCGGTGCACGCGCATGCCGCTCCCGAGGATCTCGTCGGCCGTCTGATAGTCCGCGCCCTTCTCTTCCTGGGCGAAGTCGTAGCCGAGCACGCTGGGCTCCTTCGCGACCAGCCACTCCGCCGCTTCCTTCGTCAAGCACGGCGAATCATTCCACCAGCTCGGATCCGTGGTGTCGTGCCCCTTGGGCCAGTCCGTCCGCAGGAGAAGCATGGCCCCCCGCGGGATCGTGATGCCCTGCGCCGAGAGCGCGCGCTCCGCGCGAGCGAGGTCCTCGGGACCGATGCGGGCCTTCGCCGTCCCCTTGAACGTCAGGTCGAGCACGAGCGCCTCGGCGATCAGCGGCTCGAGCGGGATCTGCTCGACCCCGGGCTTCTCGCGGACGAAGTGGTGGGGCGAGTCGATGTGGGTGCCCGCGTGCACCGTCATCTCGACGAGGTTGGAGACGAAGCCCTTGTCCTCCCAGCGGACGATGGGCGTCAACTTGAAGTACACGTCCTCGGGAGAGAACGGATTGGTGTCGCATTCCTCGACGGTCATGGAAAGATCGACGATCTTCATGGCGGTCACCGCCTTGGTTCCTGGTTGAGGCCTCGGGATCGGGGCGCGCGGCCGCCCCGGGGAGCATCCTAGCCGATTTCGTGTCCTGGGACTACAATGCTCGCGGCTGATCTATGGGAGGTGATGCCATGGCGCTCGACAAGCCGCAGGTGACGCAGATGCTGCGCACGATGATCCTCATCCGCGAGTTCGACGAGCTCGCCATCCAGCTGCGGGTGGCCGGCAAGATCTACGGCGCGGTGCATCCCTATGTCGGCCAGGAGGCCGTCGCGGTCGGGGTCTGCTCGAGCCTCACCGTCAGCGATCGAGTCACCAGCACGCATCGCGGCCACGGGCATTGCATCGCCAAAGGGGCGGACATCCGGCGCATGATGGCCGAGCTGTTCGGCCGGGTGGACGGCTACTGCAAGGGCAAGGGCGGCTCCATGCACATCGCGGACTTCAAGGTGGGCATGCTGGGCGCCAACGGCATCGTCGGAGGAGGCCTGCCCATCGCCTGCGGGGCGGCCCTGGCCGCCCAGCTCGAGGGCAAGGGCGACGTGACCGTGTGCTTCTTCGGCGACGGCGCGGCCGCCGAGGGCGAGTTCCACGAAGCGCTCAACATCGCCTCGGTGTGGAAGCTGCCCATCGTCTTCGCGTGCGAGAACAACCAGTACGCGGCGAACAACGCGGTGGCCGTGCAGCACCCCGGGATCGACATCGCCGCCCACGCGGGCGCCTATCACATGCCCGGCGTCATCGTGGACGGCAACGACGTGCTCGAGGTTCACGCCGCGACCGGCGAGGCGGTGGCCCGCGCCCGCCGCGGGGACGGGCCGAGCCTCCTCGAGTGCAAGACCTATCGCTGGCACTTCCACGCCATGCGCAACACCCCGCCCCCGGAGACCCGCTCCCCGGACGAGATCCTGTCCTGGAAGGCCCGCGATCCGATCGCGCGCCTGGAGCAGCACGGTCTCGAGCGGGGCCTGCTCTCGGCCGCCGAGATCGGCGCCATGCGCGAGCGCGTGAAGAGCGATCTGGAGGCCGCGGTGGCCTTTGCCGAGCAGAGTCCATTTCCCGATCCCAAGGATCTGCTCGTCGACATGTTTGCCGAGTAGAGAGGACGAGGAGCGCGAGATGCGCGAGATCAGCTTTCAGAAGGCGCTCGAGGAAGCGGTGGCCGAGGAGATGCGGCGCGATCCCCGAGTCATCCTCCTCGCCACCGATTTCACGGGCGACCCCATCAAGGAGTTCGGTCCGGAGCGCGTGCGCTTCACGCCCATCTCCGAAGCGGTGCTGACGGGCATGGGCCTGGGCGCGGCGGGCTCGGGCTTCCGTCCCATCGTGAACTGGCGGATGGTGACCTTCTCCTTCGTGGCCATGGATCAGATCGTCAACCAGGCGAGCAAGATCCGCTACATGTTCGGCGGGCAGGCTGATTTCCCCGTCACCTATCGCTGCTCCACGGGGGGCGGCATCGGCCTCGCCGCCCAGCACTCGCAGAGCCCGTACTCGATGTGGATGCATCTGGCCGGCCTCAAGATCATCCTCCCCTCGACGCCCGCGGACGCCAAGGGCCTGCTCAAGAGCGCCATCCGCGACAACAACCCCGTGGTCTCCTTCGAGTGCAGCCGGCTCGCCACGACCACCGGCCCCGTTCCCGACGGTGATCATCTCGTGCCGCTCGGGGTCGCCGAGGTGAAGCGAGCGGGCACGGACGTGACCATCGTGGGCCTCGCCTACTACGTGCAGGAGGCGCTCGCGGTGGCGGAGGCGCTGGCGGGCGAGGGCATCTCCATCGAGGTCGTCGATCCGCGGACGCTCGTGCCCATGGACGCCGAGACCTTGCGCGCCTCGGTGCGCAAGACCGGGCGCGTGGTCATCGTGGACGAGGCCCCCGCCACCTGCTCGGCGGCCTCGGAGATCGCCGCCCTGATCGCCGAGGATCCCGAGACGTTTCGCTGCTTGAAAGCCCCCGTGCGGCGTGTGTGCGCCGCCCCCGTCCCCGTGCCCTACAGCCCGACGCTGGAGCAGGCCGCCCTGCCGAAGCGGGACGACATCGTCTCCGCGGTCTACGACGTGCTCAAGGAGTCGCTCCGTCCGCTCTAGCCCGTCACCCCGGAATCTCTCGCGACGAGCACTCCTCGGTCTCCCCGGGTCGCTCCTCGCCTCCTTCGCTCTTTCCCGGACCCCGTGGGCGGCGGAGGAGTCCGCCCCGCTCAACGTGCGCAGCTATGGCGCCACGGGCGATGGCAAGACCAAGGATACTCGGGCGATCCAGGCGGCCATCGAGGCCGCGGCAAAGACGCGCGGAACCGTCCATTTCCCTTCAGGCAGCTACGTGTCGGGCACCCTTCACCTGAGACATGGCATCACCCTTCGGCTCGCCGCCGGCGCCACCTTGATCGCGAGCAAGGATGACCGGGATTTCGATCCGTTCGAAGAGCCCGGCTACGACTCGTACGCGGACCGCGAGACGACGGACATGAGCTTCGCCCTGCTCCAGGGGCGGGGCGTGCAGCAGGTCACCCTCCTGGGCCCCGGCCGGATCGACGGCAACCGGAGAAAGCGTGGCGGTCCGAAGCCCATCGCCCTCAAGGAATGCCGCGAGATCCGGATCCGTGACCTCACCATCGACAACGCCCCCAACTACAACATCAGCCTCCTCGGCTGCGACAGCGTGGACATCCAGGGGGTGACCATCCGGAACGGGTACTCCGACGGGATCGATCCGGACTGCTGTCGGAACGTGCGGATCGCCAAGTGTCGCATCGAGTCGCGGGACGATGCGATCGTGGCCAAGACGAGCCTCGCCCTGGGCGCCCGCCGGTCGACGGAGAACGTGATGGTGACGGACTGCGCGCTCGTCCACGTTCGCAACGCCCTCAAGCTGGGCACCGAGTCGAGCGGTGACTTCAAGAACATCGTGTTCCGCAATTGCACGATTTCCGCGCGGCCCGACGGAGCGAAGCCGTATCCGAGCGCCGGCGTCTCGATCGAGACGGTGGATGGAGGCACCATCGAGCGGGTGGTGGTGTCGAACATCACCATGGTGGGCGTTCGCGCGCCCATCTTCGTCCGGCTGGGCCGGCGGGGCCGGGGGCAGAAGGTCCCCGTCGCGGGCGAGCTGAGGAACGTCTCGATCTCCAACATCGTGGCCACGGGCGCCGCATGGACGTCCTCCATCATGGGTATTCCCGGTCACCCAGTCACCGAGATTTCCTTGAAGGGCATCCGGATCACCGCGAGAGGCGGCGGAAGCGCGGAGGCCCTCGCGCGCGAGGTGCCCGAGTACGAGAAGGACTATCCAGACGCCAGCATGTTCGCCGACCTGCCCGCCTACGGCCTGTATTGCCGACACGCGAAGCGTCTCAGAGTGGACGGAGTCGACCTGAAGGTCGACCAGCCGGACGCGCGGCCGGCCTTGGTGCTGGATGACGTCCACGAGGCTGACGTCATGACCCTGGCCGCCATGCCGCCCGCGGGCGGAGGGCCGCTCTTGTGGCTCCGCTCGGTGCGGGAGGGCCGGCTCCGCGGCCTCCGTCCCGGCGTGGGAACGCGGACACTCCTGCGGCTCACGGGCGCGGAGACGGCAAGGATCCTGCTAACGGGAAATGACCTCAGCCAGGTCGGCCAGGTGGCGACGATCGATGGCGGGGTGGATCCCGCGGCGCTGCGAATGGAGGGCAACGTGATGCGGAAGTGAGCGGCGAAGGCCGCGCGTCTTGATCAGCCAGGGGCTTGTGCTATCATGGTCACGCCATCATGACCATGAGCGGGTGGAGGAGACTATGAGGACAATGCCGGCTGGCGAGTTCAAGGCGCGGTGCCTGCGTATCATGGAAGAGGTGAAGAAGTACCGGACACCGGTGGTGATTACCAAGAAGGGCCGGCCTGTGGCGAAGCTCGTTCCCCCTGACGCGCCCGCGACGGACGTCTTTGGCTGCATGGCCGGGACCGCGCGGATCGTGGGTGACGTCGAGGCTCCCGTCCTTGCCGCCGACACGTGGCGGGCCGTCGGCCGCAGGAGCACAGCCCAGCGGGCGCGACTACGCCCCCGCCGCAAGCGCCGGTGATCGCCCTCGATACCCATACCTGGCTCTGGCTCTGCCTCGAGCCCCGCCGGCTGTCTGGCGTGGCAGCGGCCGCGATCCGTCGGGCGGCGAATGACGGCGGCCTTGCCATCGCCTCGATCACGCTGTGGGAGGTCGCCATGATGATCGTGCGGGGTCGCGTGATCCCTCACGGAACGCCGGAGGCGTGGCTCGGGGCGCTGGTGGATCGCAGCGGCGTGACCGTCAAGGAGATCAGCCCATCGATTGCCGCGCTGACCACGCACTTCCCCGACGACTTCCCCGCCGACCCTGCCGACCGGCTCATCGCCGCGACCGCCCGCGCGGACGGTGTGCCACTCGTCAGCCGCGATGCGCGACTGCGGGCAAGCCCGGTCCTCGAGACCATCTGGTGACGACCTGCTAGGCGTGGCCCTCGAGGGCACGGCACAGCTGATCCAGATGGTTCGGGTCGTGCCAGGCCATGACACCGAGGAAATCGTCGAGCGTGCGTCGGCCCCGCGAGTCCATCTGTACGCCTGCGCGCTCCCACTCCGGGTCCGAGAGTCCGCGTAGCAAAGCCAGCGTCTCGGCCCGTCGCCTCGTGAAGGCGTCGAGCGCCTGCCCGGAGTCATTGCGCAGATACTGCCGCTCCGCGGCCCAACGGTTCGGGTTCGTGGTCGGAAAACGCGGCTCGTTCATGATCAGGATGAGCCGGAAGCGCTGGAGAAAA
>Ga0137409_10004036_pt1 | contig 15520 bp, 17 predicted proteins | sample CZODoug1_16funga_FD_122059 | JGI IMG/M metagenome (GOLD analysis project Ga0137409, IMG submission 122059) | Vadose zone soil fungal communities from Angelo Coast Range Reserve, California, USA - CZODoug1_16fungal (Hybrid Assembly) | ecosystem: Environmental > Terrestrial > Soil > Vadose zone... | reverse complement strand
AGGCGGTAGCTCAGTTGGTAGAGCAACGGACTTTTAATCCGTAGGTCCTGGGTTCGATCCCCAGCCGCCTCATGTGGTTTTCACTCACTCTTCAGGTGGGCCCTCTAGGCTCCTTCGGTGACCCCCCGACTCCTGGTCGTCCGCCTCAGCGACTCCTTCGCCGAGTTCTGGCCGCTGGTGGCCGTCGAGGTCGGCGCGGAGCTCGTGGACCACCCGGTGGCCGCCCCCGTCGCGTCACTCCCGCGGGACAGCGCGGCCATCGTGGTGGCGGCGGGCGGTCGCGAGCAGCAGCTCGCCGAGTTCCTGCGCGGCTTCGCGGCTCCGCCTGGCATCCCCATTTTGGCGGTGGGTGCGAGCACCGGACACCGCCACGCGGCTCGCGCGGTGGCAGCGGGCGCGGCGGATTATTTCGCGCTTCCTGAGGATCGAGACGCCCTGCGCGACGCGATCGCCGCCGCCGTGGCGCGTCGCGGGGAGGCGGCTGCGCGCGCCGCGCTGGCGCGTCTCGAGTCGCAAGCGTACACGTTCCGCGAGATCGTGGGTGAGAGCGCAGCGCTGCGCGCGGCGCTCGAGCGGGCGGCGCGCGTCCTGCCCCACGGCGATGCCACGATTCTGGTGAGCGGAGAGACCGGCACGGGCAAGGAGCTGCTGGCCCGCGCCCTCCATTACGGCGGGCCCCGCGCCGACGCGCCCTTCGTCGAGGTGAACTGCGCCGCCATCCCCGGTCAACTGCTCGAGAGCGAGCTGTTCGGGTACGAGCGAGGGGCCTTCACCGACGCCAAGAGCGCGAAGCCCGGTCTGTTCGAGACGGCCGAGGGCGGCTCGCTCTTCCTCGACGAGATCGACCGGCTCGCGCTGGAGCTGCAATCGAAGCTGCTGCGAACACTGGAGCAGAAGACGACACGCCGGCTCGGGTCCACCACAAGCCGGCGTTTTGATGTCCGGCTGATCGCCGCCACCAACGCGGTGCTTGATACCGAGGTCCGCGCGGGGCGGTTCCGGGAGGACCTCTTCTACCGCCTCAACGTCGTCACACTCGAGCTGCCTCCGCTTCGGGCGCGCGGCGACGACGTGATCCGCCTCGCCGAATTCTTCCTGAAGAGATTCAGCGCTCAGTACACGATTCCCGAGCCTGCGCTCAGCGCCGCGGTGCGCGCGGCGCTGGCGGCGCACTCGTGGCCCGGCAATGTGCGCGAGCTCCGCAACGTCATCGAGCGCGCGTTGTTGCTCTCGACCCCGGGCACTCTCGAGCTGACCGAAATCGAGGCACGCGCCCCGCGCCCGCCGGTGGACGGGGCGCTGCCGTTCCCGGCCCGGTTGTCAGAGGTAGTTCAAGCGGCGGCTCGGGCGATGCTCGACCTCACCTTGGGTAATCGCTCGGAGGCGGCGCGCCGGCTGGGGATCTCCCGATCCCGGCTGCAACGGCTGCTGCGCGATGAGCAAGAGGAGGGGGACGATGAAGCGGAGTGAGTCATCTGCCCCGCGTCGCTCCAGCGGCCGGGGAGCCAGGTGGCCGTCCGACAACGACTTGCGGGGGGCCCGGGAAATGCGCGAACCAGATCCCATCCACACCTAAGAGGGGCGGTCAATGCGACGTAAGACGGTCATCGCCGGTGCGCTGGCGCTGGTCCTGCTCGGCTGCGCGGACAATACCGGTCCCGCGGGCGTGCCGGAGGCGCAGCTCACCATCGTGCGGCAAGACACGCTGGCGCCACCCCTGCTCGAGACCCAAGCGAGCTTCTGGGCAAAGGTAGGCGATGGGCGCGAGATCCGGCTCTTTTATCAGGGTGCGGTGCCTGGAGACACGGGCGAGGAGTATCTGCGCTTCGAGGTCCCGGGTGACGGCTTGTCCCGGAAGCCCGACGGCACGGCCTTCCTGCCCGGCGATTCGATCCTCATCACGGTCACCGTCCTCGACCAGACACGCTTCCACTACCAGTTCGAGCCGTCAGGGCTACGATTCTCGGCCGACCATCCGGCACGTCTCAAGATCAAGTACTTCGACTGCAACCACGACTTCAACGGCGACGGTGTGGAAGACTCGGAGGATGTGCGCATCGAGGGTCTGCTCGGGATCTGGGAGCGCAGCGGTACGGGGGCGCCGTGGTTCCGCCTCAGCGGCGTGCAGTTCGAGGAGCTCGACGAGCTCGACGCCAACATCCCGTCGTTCACGGAGCATGCCGTGGCGTGGTGATGCCTTCCCTCGCGGACGAATCCGCCCTGTTGCGGGAGCTCGATCGGCTCGCGGCCGCCGGCCGCTACCAGGAAGTGCTGGAGCGGCTGGCCGCACTCCCGGCCGCGACGGCCGCCGGCCGGACGCCGATCGCGTTGCGCGCGGCGGAAGCGCACGGGCGGCTCGGGGCATTTGCCGAGGCGGAGCGCTGGGCGGCGGTCGCCCTCGAGTCGGCGCGCGCGCGCGGCGAGCAGCATGCCGAGCTGCGCGCCCGAAACTACCAGGCGGCGATCGCGCTCAGCCGGGGGAATTTGGATGAGGCCGAAGGGCATTTCGCGGCGGCGGTCGACATGGCCCGTGCCCTTCGTGATCCCGCGTCCGAGGCGCGCTGCTTCAATAACCTGGGGATCATCGCCTTCCTGCGCGGCAATCCCAAGGCCGCGCTCGCCAGCTATCAGCCGGCGCTGGCGGCGTATCAGCGCGCGGGGCTGCCGCGCGGCCTGGCGGAAACTCATCACAACATCGGCATCAGCCGCCGGCAGCTGGGCGACTTCCAGGGCGCGCTCGAGGCTGCCGAGCAGGCCGCCCGGCTCGCTCGAGAGGTCAACGACGACAGCCTGGTGGGCCTCGTGCTCACGGGGCGCGCCGAGATCCATCTGGCGATGGGCGATGGCCCGTTGGCGGAAGCGGAGCTGCACGCCGCGGAGCAGGCCTACCAACGCGTCCAGTTCCGCAGCGGCCTGGCCGAGGTGTGGCGCGTGCGTGCGGGCGTGGCCCGCACGCGCGGCGACATCACAGTCGCGGTGCGGCTGCTGCGAGAGGCGGCGGACCTGGCGGCCACGCAGGGAACCGCCGAGGTCTTATCCGCGACCGAGCGCGACTTGGGCGCCGCCCTAGAGGCGGCGGGCGATCGCGCGGGCGCGCGTGCGGCCCGCGAGCGAGCTCTCACTATCTTCCGGCGGCTTGGTGCAGCCGATGAGATTCAATCCCTTCAGGCCCTCCTCGCCTAACTGCACCGTTTCGAGCCAGGCAGCAGCGCCCTGGTGCACGCTGAAGGTCCGTTCACAGTGTCTATCCCACAGCGCTGCAACAGCTTGGCCGCCTCCTGGCGAGGTACGCGTCTTGCCCTTCATGCCACTGAACCCGTTACGCATGGAGGTTTTATGAAGACGCGTCTGCTGCCGTTCGGCATCCCCCTAGTGATGCTCGCGGCGGCCGCTTGTTCGGACAGCACGACGGGGGCCCTCAGCCTGGCGCTCACGACCACTCGTCCCGTTGGTGTTTCGGTCGCCGCCGCCCCGCAAGTCAGCGCCGCGGGCGACAGCACCGTGATCGTCCTCGCCAACGACACGATCATCCTACGCAGTGTGGAGCTGGTGCTGCGGGAGATCGAGCTCAAGCCCGTCGAGGACGCAGCCTGCGACCCCGTCAGCGCCAATGATGGTTGCGAAGAGTTCGAGACGGGGCCGGTCCTCGTGTCGCTCCCGCTCGGCACCACGGCGACCGAGACGATGGTCAGTGTCAGCGCTCCGCCGGGGCAGTACGACAAGCTCGAGTTCAAGATCCACAAGCCGGGTGACTCGGACGACGCCGCCTTCATCGCGGCGCATCCGGACTTCAACGGTGTGTCGATCCGCGTCACCGGCACTTACAGCCAGGCCGGGACGCGCAGCGCCTTCGTGTTCACTTCCGACCTGGATGCCGAGCAGGAGATCGAGCTGCAGCCGCCGCTCACGGTGAGCGCAGGGACCGGCACCAATGTCACGTTGCGTGTGGACGTGGCGACCTGGTTCCTGAACGCGGGCGGAACGGCCCTGGTCGACCCCGCGTCGGCCAACAAGGGCCAGCCCAACGAGGGCGTAGTCAAGGACCGGATTGAGGCCTCGGTCGACGCCTTCCGTGACGAGGATCACGACGGCCACGACGACGACCACGGCGACAGCGACGAAGGGTAGTTGTCAGGGGAGGGCATCGGAGGCAGATTTGCTCCGATGCCCTCCATTATATGGATCGACGGCAAATGGCACGACCGCGCCAGCGCGGTCGTTTCCGTATTCGACCACGGACTCCTTTACGGTGACGGCGTCTTCGAGGGGATCCGGGCGTATGGGGGGCGGGTCTTCCGGCTCGCCGAGCACGTCGACCGGTTGTACGCGTCCGCTCAGGCGATCTGGCTCGAGGTCCCCCTCGGCAAGGCCGAGATGACGCGGATCGTCGAGGAGGGCGTGTCGAAGAGCGGGATCAAGGAAGCGTACATCAGGCTGGTCGTGACGCGTGGTGTGGGCGACCTCGGGCTCGATCCCCGCAAGTGCCCCAAGGCCTCCGTCATCTGCATCACCGATACGATCCGACTGTGGTCCCCTGACAGCTATGAAAAGGGCCTGACCGCCATCACTGCCGCGACACCAATCAACCACCGAGAAAGTCTCTCCCCCCGCGTCAAGTCGCTCAACTACCTCACCCACATCCTCGCGAAGCTCGAAGGTATCGCCGCCTCGGTGGATGAGGTCATCATGCTCGACTCGAGTGGACACGTGGCGGAGGCGAGCGGCATGAACCTGTTTGCGGTGACGCGCGGCGTCGTGCGCACCCCCCCGCCGTACTCCGGGATTCTGCGCGGCGTCACCCGCGACACCGTGATTGAGTTGGCGCGCGAGGCAGGCTACGCGACCGAAGAGCTGCCGCTCAACCGCTACGACCTGTACACCGCCGACGAGGTCTTCCTCACGGGCACGGCGGCCGAGGTAGTCGGGGTCTCCAAGCTCGACGGGCGGTCCATCGGGTCGGGCGTCGCCGGTCCGGTCACCAAGGATCTGGCCGCGCGGTTCCGGGCCTACGTGACGAGGGGCGACTAAAGACCCGCGGAGTGCGTGCCCTCGGCATCTTCGCACAGGCTCCCATCCCCGGCCGCGTGAAGCCGCGGCTCGCTGAACACGTCGGTCCCTCCACGGCCGCAGAAGTGTACTGGCAGGTCGGTCGCCGCGTCGTCACCAGCGTCGCGGGCTCGGGATACCGCACCATCATCTGGTTCACGCCACCCACCGAGGGGGCCTTCGTGCGCGAATGGCTCGACGGCCTCGAGCGCGTGGAGCTGCGACCGCAGGGCAGCGGCGGTCTCGGCGAGCGTCTGGTGCAGGCGTTCGCCCGTCACTTCGCCGACGGCGCCCGCCGCGCCGTGATCGTCGGCACCGACTGCCCCGGCGTCGAGCGGCGCCAGGTCACTGAGGCGTTCGCGGCGCTCGATACGCACGATGTCGTGCTTGGCCCGACGCAGGCGGGCCGAGTGTACCTCATCGGCCTGCGGGAGCCGCAAACGACGCTGTTTCGGGGCGTGCAGTGGTCGAGTGCCGCGGCTCAGGCGCAGCTCAAGGCGCGGGCCGCAGACGCCCGCCTCACCCCGCATCTGCTCCGGCCGCTGCGCGAAGTCGAGACATTGCAGGATGCACGAGCGCTCGGGCTGCTGACGGCGCGCTCAAATATTGACGGGACTTCAACTTAGCCACATATTGGGAGCCCTTTTGGGCGGCCCTGGGCGAGGTGACCTATGCCATGGCGAGTAATCGCGCACGGTGACCAGGTTTGGCATGTGGACGCGGTGGCCGAGCGGCGCGCGAACACGGCGGCGTGGCAGTTGGTGCTGGCGTTCCAAGCGGCGTCCGAGCCCGCCCGGCGTCAATCGTTTTGGATGCCGTATCCACTGGAGGCGACCTCGAAGACGTCGTTGTTCATCCAGGCCGAGCGCATTCCCGACGCCGCGCTGTCGCAGGTGCTGGCCGAGCGGCTCGCGTGAGCCCCGTCGACCTGCAGGACCTGCGGCGCATCGTGGGTGCGGTGGCGCGGCTGCGTGGGGAGACGGTGCGGGACCTCACGGTGCGGTCCGACGTGCGGCACGTGAAAGTGGAGTTCGAGAGCGGGCTGATTCTGGTCATCTCGGCGGAGCGCGACGCGCAGGGTCGGCCCCGGCTGGAGGTCGATGTGGTCGAGGCACCCCAGGACGCGGGGGGGCTCAAACATCAAATCGAAGTCCGCTTCGATTGAGGTGCGCGCGTGGGTGAGGGACGGCTCCGGTTCGAGGAGTTCGGTTTTCAGCGGCTGCCCAACGGGCGCTGTCGCGCCAAGGTTGTGCTGGCGTGGGCGGACGGCCGGCGTTTCGAGGGCGTGTCCGACGGTGTGACCTCGCAGACCGGTGAGCTGCGCTGCTGCGCGGCGGCGGCCGTGCAGGCGTTGGAACGGTCGGTGGAGACGAAGTTGTCGTTCGAGCTGTTGGGAGTGAAAGCGGTGCGTGCCTTCGATGCGACGGTGGTGATCGTTTCGCTGTCGGCGCGGGCGCCGCAGGAGGCGACGCGGCTGGTGGGGTCGTGTCTGACGGAGAACGATCCGCCTCGCGGCGCGGCCCTTGCGGTACTCAACGCGACGAACCGGTTACTCGGGAACTATCTGGCGACACGATGATGCGAGCGACGACGAGATGGATCGGCATGATAGCAGCTGCGGCGCTGGCCACCGGCTGCGCCTCCGCGGGCGCGCGCTCGTCGGGCAGTGTCGCCGGGGCCACCGTCGTGCCGGCCGCGGGTGTCCCGCCGGACACGACGGCGCTGGGGCAGATGGGTGCCGCGATCGCCGGCGTGGCGCGCGATTCCGCCGCCGATCAGACGGCGCTCGACAGCCTCCACGGCCATCCGGGGCAGCCTGCCGCCAACCCGCCCACAAGCATCGCAGCGGCCCCGCCTAATCGCCCCGACACGGCGGTGCGGGGCGAGGATGTACAGCGGGAAGCGGAGCGGCTGTTCGGCTCCGAGGCCAAGACGATCCTCGGCGCGGCCGACGACGCCGGCGCCGTCTTCGACATCGACGTCACGAGCTTCTCGGCGAACCGGCGCGTGCTCGAGTACCTCGAGTTCTTCCAGCTGGACGCGCGCGATCGCTTCGAGATCTGGTTGTCTCGGCTGGGGCGCTACGAGGGGATGATCCGGGAGCGCCTGCGCGCGCGCCGGCTCCCTGAGGACCTCGTCTACCTCACCCTGATCGAAAGCGGTCTGTCGAACAACGCCGTGAGCCGCGCCCGGGCGGTGGGGATGTGGCAGTTCATCGCCAGCACGGGCCGCCTCTACGGTCTGCAAATCGATCCGTGGGTGGACGAGCGGCGCGACCCCTTCAAGGCGACCGATGCCGCGGTGAATCACCTGGCCGATCTGGTGGAGCGCCTGGGCAGCGTCTATCTCGCGGCGGCCGCCTACAACGCGGGCGCGGGCCGGATCGAGCGCGGCATCCGCCGGCTTCCCGGCGACCCCGACTCGACCAGCGATCAAACGTTCTTTCAGATCGCCGATCGTCGCTACCTGCGACGCGAGACTCGCGACTACGTGCCCAAGCTCATCGCCGCGGCGCTCATCGCCAAGCAGCCGGGGCGCTATGGCTTCACTGAGATCCAGCCCCTCCCGCCTCTCGTGTTCGACGAAGTGACCGTGCCCGATGCCACGGGACTCGACGTGCTGGCCCGCCTCGCCGACACGACCGTCGCGGCCTTGCTCGAGCTGAACCCGCATTTCGTGCGTGGCATCACCCCGCCGGGACGCAGCGTGCTGGTGCGGATCCCCCGCGGGGCAGGGGCGCGTGTGGCCGAGCGCTACGGCGAGCTCCCCGTCAACGAGCGCATTACCTTCGTCGACCACTACGTCTCGCAGGGGCAAACGCTGTCGGAGATTGCGCAGCGCTACCGCGTGAGCGTAACCATGCTGCGCGGCGCTAACCCCCATCTCCGCGCCAATGCCTTGCGCGTCGGCCAGCGGATCATCGTGCCGATGAGCGGCCGCGTCGTACCGGCTTCGGCGTGGAGCGTTCCGCCCGAGCCGCGCTACCGCCGCGTGCGCGGCGGCGGCAGCGCCGCCGGCCGGCACCGAGTGGCGGTCGGCGAGACCCCCAGCGCCATCGCGCGCCGTTACGGCGTCGGTTTGACGGCCCTGCTCAATGCGAACGGAATGACGATCGGGAGTGTGATACGGCCGGGGGACTGGTTGAGGATACCGAAGTAGGACACCCGGATGCACGTAGGGGCACGGCATTGCCGTGCCCCTACATGTGCCTGGCCCTACCGATGCCTAGCGGTGCCTAAACCCCTTCATGACTGACGTCGCATAGCCATTCTGCGGGTCGCGGCCCTTTCCCAGCAGCTCCTCCACCTTGCCCGGCCCCCGGTTATAAGCCAACAGGGCCAAGGACATGTTGGTCGGGTAGCGATCGAGCAGGTCCCGCAGGTAGCGGAACCCGATCCGCAGATTGGTATCGCGGTCGAACAGCTGCTCGGTCGTCAGCCCGGGCTCGTACAGGCGCGCCGTGCTGGGCAGCACCTGCGTGAAGCCGATGGCGCCCGCCCGGCTCTTGGCCCGCTGCGTGAAGCCCGACTCGACCTTCACCAGCCGGAAGGCCAGCCCGGGGTCGATCCCCTCACTCAACGCCACGTCGTAGATCGTGGTCGCGAGGTCGGCGGGGATCCGGTAGTGCGCCGAATACTGGATGATGGCGTTGGCGCGGTCGAGCTGCAGCCGGGCGACGTCCAGCTCGCCCTGCTTGGCGTCGAGCTCCTGACGCAACGCGCGCAGCTCGCCCAACAGCTCGGGGCCGGAGGCCGGCGTGCGGTCGGCATCCGCCGAGGCGCCACGGGCCCACCCACCGACTGTACTCACCAGCAGGGCGCCCAGCAGAATCATCCCGCCCCGCAGCATCAGACGTTGAGTTTTCGTATGCATACCCCTCTCTTGTGAGTCCCATCTGCCCGCACCAGGATGCGGCGCGGTCATCAAGCGCCGCTCAAGTGTCGAGCGGTGCCTTTTGCTTCTCTACCAGGTGCACGTCCACAATCACCATCGCTGCATCTGCGGCCTTGACCATGTCGTAGACGGTCAGCAGCGCGACCGACACCGCGGTCAGCGCCTCCATCTCGACTCCGGTTCGGCCCACCGCCTTCACCGCCGCCCGCACCCGCACTCCCGGCAGCCCTGCATCGAGGCTCGCGTCGACCTCGACGTGGTCGAGACCGAGCGGATGGCAGAGCGGGATCAGCTCCGCCGTCCGTTTCGCCCCCAGCGTTCCGGCTACCTCGCTCACCGCCAGTACGTCGCCTTTGGCGACGGCCTGATCGGCCACCAGCTGGAACGCCTCGCTCGACATCCGGATCGCTCCGGCCGCGACCGCCGTGCGGACACTGATCGGCTTCGCGCCGACGTCCACCATCCGGGCTCGTCCCGCCTGGTCGACGTGTGACAGCTTCATGAGGCCCTCGCCCCCGCCAGGTCCTCCGCCAATACGGCGGTGACGAGCTGCGGGTTCACGTTTCCCTGAGCCAGCTCCCGTGCATCCATCACCCGAGCGATCGCCTCGATCAGCTTGCGTGTCTCGCCGCCACCCCGTGCTTCGCTGCGCAGGCGGCCCGCCAGCGCCTCCAACATCTCTGTGAAGCCACCCCGCGCCTGGAAGGGCATCTGGCTCAGGGCAAGCGCGTAGAGCGTCGCCGCGCCTCCCCCCTTCTTGCGGCCAGCCTCGAGCAGCTCGCCGGCGCGCCGACTCCCCGCTCCCGAGTCTCCCTCTGTGGCAAGGAGCCTGCCAATGCACCCCTCCGCAGCGCTAACTCGTTGCACCAGTTCAGCTTTGCCAGTCATGCCGAGCACCTGCTGCGCGAAGTCTGTCACGACACTGTCGACGAGTCGTGCGACACGAACACGCACAACGCGGGACAGGATCGTCGGCAGCAGCGCTTCAGAGTCCGCCGCCGTGAGCACCACTACTGTGTCGGCCGGCGGCTCCTCGAGCGCCTTGAGCAGCGCGTTGGCCGCGTCTTCCATCCCTCGCTGGGGCGTCAACCGCTCGGCGTCCCCTACGATGAACACTTTGCGGCGTCCCAGGGCCGGCGTCAGTGACATGCGTCGCAACAGCAACCGGATCGCCGCGATGCTGTGACTCGCAAGGCCTTGCGGCGCCTGATACATCGGCTGCTGGCGCCGGGCCGCCATCTCCTCCGCCAGCGCCTCCGCCACCAACTCCACTTGCTTGTCGGCGTCTGCGCCCTTCTTGCTCGGCTCCAGCGGCACGAACCAATGCACGTCCGGATGCTGCAGTGTGGCGACGAGGCGACACGCCTGGCATTCGCCGCACCCTCCATTGTCGCAAACGAGGCCCTGGGCCAGCCACAGCGCCAGCCGCTGCTTGCCGACGCCACGGGGACCATCGAACAGCAGGGCCTGTGGCAAACGGCCGGCGGCCATGGCGCCTGCTAGACGTTTTCTGACCCCGTCATGCCCAAAGAGGGGTGGTAAAGGCATGGGCAAATGTAGTGGCAGGGCCTGTTACGCGGGGTGGGGCGAGTTATAAGTGATTTGACGGAATGCCTTTACGATATCATGCCTGGCCTTGCGCCATGTTAAATGCATTTATTGCAATACTATACTGCGTTAAGTGAGCGCACACTCGCGAGATAGTGCCGGAATTATCGATGTTTTCGGGTACTTTTCGGGCTGCGTTAAGCGGTATGGTTCAAGACCTCTCGGACCTTACGCACGAGGGTGTCCGGCCGGAACGGCTTCTGGAGGTACGCGAGCCCCGGCTCGAGCATCCCGTGTCGGACGATGGCGTCGTCCGTGTACCCCGACATGTACAGCACTCGCACCCCCGGCCAGCGGGTTGCGAGCTGATCCGCCAGCGCCCGCCCACTCATTCCAGGCATCACGACATCGGTGAGGATCAGGTCCACGCGCCCGCCACCTGCGACCATCGCCAATGCCGCTGGGCCGTCGGGTGCCTCGAGCACCGTGTATCCTTGGCGGGCCAGGATCTGGCGCGCCACGGCACGGACCGCGGGCTCATCCTCTACAAGCAGAATCGTTTCGGTGCCGCGCAGGCGCTCCGGGTTGGCAAGGGGGGGTGCCGCGAGCGGCTCGGGGGGTTCGTCGACGCGGGGCAGGTAGACCTTGATGGTCGTGCCGTGCCCCAGCTCCGAATAAACCCAAATGCTCCCGCCGCTCTGCTTCACGATTCCATAAACCGTGGCGAGGCCGAGGCCGGTGCCCTTGCCTACTTCCTTGGTCGTGAAGAAGGGCTCGAACATGTGGGACTGCGTGTCCGCGCTCATTCCAGTGCCGGTGTCGCTCACGGCGATGACCACGTAGGGTCCCGGTACCACCGTCCGGTGCTCGGCGGCGTACGCCGCGTCGAGATCCACGTTTCGGGTCTCGATGGTCAGTCGTCCTCCCCCCGGCATCGCGTCGCGCGCGTTCACCGCGAGGTTCACGATCACCTGTTCGAGCTGGCCGGGGTCGGCGCGGACGCGGCCTGCGTCGTCGGCGAGCGCCGTCGCCAGCTGGACGTCCTCACCGATGAGGCGCCCCAGCAAGCTCTCGACGTTCGACACGAGCGCGTTGAGGTCGATGACCTTGGGCTGCAGGACCTGGCGACGGCTGAAGGCGAGCAGCTGCTGCGTCAACGCGGCCGCGCGGTCGGCGGCGCGGTGGATTTCGTCCACGTCCTGGCGCCGGGGGTCGTCTAGCGGCAGGTCATCCAGGAGCAGGTCTGTGTACCCCCCGATGGCGGTGAGGATGTTGTTGAAATCGTGTGCCACGCCGCCCGCCAGCCGGCCGACTGCCTCCATCTTCTGCGCCTGGATGACTTGCTGTTCGAGGCTGCGTCGTTCGGTCGCGTCGCGATAGTTGTTGACGATGCCGCCGACGCTCGGGTCATCGAGCAGGTTGGTTAAGACTCCCTCGAGGTAGCGCCAGGAGCCGTCCTTGTGTCGGACGCGCGCCGCAACGTCCACCCGGCCGCGGGGGTTCGCCATCGCCTCCGTGAGACGGCCCACCACCAGGTCGCGGTCCTCGGGGTGGATCAAGTCGAGCGCGTTGCGCCCGACGAATTCAGCGAGGTCGTAGCCGAGAACGCGGGTCGTGGCGGGACTGCCGTAGAGGATCGCGCCGTCGGGGCCGAACAGCGCGATGGCATCCCAGCTGTGCTCGACGAGGGCACGAAACCGCTGCTCGTTGGCGCGCAGCGCCGCCTCGGCCGCGGCGCGCTCCGCACGGTGGTTGCGCATCTCCAGGGCGCTGCGCACGGCCGGGCCGAGGCGCACCAGGTGCGTCTTGAGCACGTAGTCCGCGGCGCCCGCCTTGATGCACGCCGCCGCCGTCTCCTCGTCGATACTGCCCGTCACCACGATCAGCGGAATGAGCGGCGCTTCGCCCTGGAGGATCTCCAACGCCTCCATTCCGCCGAAACCGGGAATCGAGTAGTCGGCTAGCACGATGTCGGGGGCGAAGTCACGCAGCTCGCGGCGGAAGTCCTCGTCGGTATCGACGCGGCGTGCGCGGCAGTCGATCTCCGCCCGCCGCAACTCCCGCTGCACCAGCTCTGCGTCGACGTCGCGGTCTTCGACGAGCAGGATGTGGAGGGAGGCCGTCACCGCGTCAGCGGGGAGGGTGATTCAGCAGCAGCCAGTAGAGACCGACGTCGGAGACGGCGCGGGCGAATGCTTCGAAATCCACCGGCTTCACGATGTAGCTGTTCGCACCCAGGCGATACGCGCGCGCGATGTCGGGCTCCTCGCGCGACGACGTGAGGACCACCACGGGGATCTTCTTGGTGCGATCCTCTTCCTTGAGCCGCCGCAGCACCTCGAGGCCGTCGACCTTGGGGAGCTTCAAATCCAGGAGGATGACCTTGGGGACGACGCCGATCTCGCGCAGGGCGTGCGATCCGTCGCCGAAGAAGAAATCGAGGGCCTCGGCGCCGTCGCGGCACACGAACACCTGGTTCGCGAGGTTGCGCTGCTTGAGCGCCCGCAGCGTCAGCTCCGCGTCGCTCGGGTTGTCCTCGACCAGCAGGATCTCGACTTCCTGAGGGTGCGTCATGCGTCGGATGCTCCTGGCAGCGTGAAGAAGAACGTAGCTCCCGCGTCGGGCCGGCCCTCGGCCCACACGCGGCCCCCGTGGCGCAGCACGATCCGCTGGACGATCGCCAGGCCGACCCCCGTGCCCTCGAACTCGTCCGCCCGGTGCAGGCGCTGGAACACGCCGAACAGCTTGCCGGCGTATCGCTGGTCGAACCCGGCGCCGTTGTCCTTCACAAAATACACGGTCTCGGCGCCGTTCGTGTTGTGGCCCACGTCAATTCGCCCCGGCGTGCGGCGGCGTGTGAACTTCGCCGCATTGTCGAGCAGATTCGTGACCGCCTGGCGCAGCATGTCGCGGTCGCCCCGGGCCGGGGGCAGGGGACCGACCGTGATTTCGAGCGGACGGTCCCCCGCGCTTCGCCGCATCTCATCGGCGACGCTGCGCACGAGCTCCGTCATGTCCACCCGCGCCGAGTCGACCTCCTTACGTCCCAAACGCGAGAACGCGAGCAGATCGTCGATCAGCTGCCCCATCCGCTTGGTGTTCTGGTCGATGACACCGAGCACGCGCTTGGCCTCGGGGTCCAGCGCCGGCCCGTGATCCTCCAGCAGAATCCGGGCGAACCCGTGGATCGCCCGCAGCGGCGCCCGCAGGTCGTGCGACACGGAATAGGAGAACGCCTCGAGCTCCGCGTTGGTCTCACGCAGCGCTTGCGTGCGTTGAACGACCTGGCCTTCGAGGTCGCTCCGAGCCCGCTGCACTTCCCCCGCCATGTCATTGAACGAGCGTCCCAGGCGGCCCAGCTCGTCCGAACCCGGGACGTCCACGCGCTGCGTCAGGTCGCCGCTCGCGATCGCCGCGGCCGCCGTGGTGAGGCGGTTCAAGGGCGTCGTGATCCGATGGCTCACCCACCAGGCGCCAAGCGCGCCGATCAGGACAACGGCCGCCGCAATCGCGGCCATCGTGCGGAGATACGCCAGGGATGGCGCGAGCATCTGTCGGCGCGACAGTTCGGTCACGAGCATCCACGGCGTCCCGGCGATGGGTGCGGCGAGTCCGAACTTCGTCTCCCCGCGCTGATAGGAGATGGGTTGGTGGCTGGTACGGAGCTCGGCGGGTGGGGCCGGGATCACGTGCTCCAGGTCCGTCCAGGGATCGCCGCCGGCGTTGCCGATCAACAGGGCCACGTCGCCGCCGGCGATGCCTGCGAGCGTCTCGCGGCCCACCTTCGACAGGTTGATGCGCCGGATCTGTACGACGCGGCCGATCACACGACCCTCGGTCCCCCGGCGCACCGCGGCCTGCACTGCGAAGTACATGAGCGTATCGTGGCGCAGCCGGTAGGGACTCAGGACGACGGAGTCCGATGGCGGGGCGGCCTCCGCGTCGGAGCGAAGCGCGGTGTCACCGCGCAACAAAAGGCGCCGGCCGGCGCTGTCCCAGACTTCGATGGCCAGGTTCGGCGCCGTGTCCGGAGCGATGTGGCGCATGGCCGCCAGGACCCAATCGCGCCCGCGTCCGCCCCCCGACGTTACGAACTCCCGGACCCCGGGATCCGCGGCCAGCGTAGTCATCTGGGTGCGGCGGGTCGTGGGTTCGCGCTGCAACAGGTCGACATAGACCTTGGTGAGGCGCTGCACCCGCTCCGCCGCCAGCGACAGCGCGGCGTGTCGCACCTGCTGGTAGGCCGCCCCCAGCATGACGAGTACGACCACGAGGAGCAGGGCGCTGACGAAGAGCGGTAGCTTCCGCTCGATCGACCAACTCCACGGCAGCCGGATCATGGCACTCCTGGGTGTGCAGGCGCGTCGAGTACTTCGCGAACTCTACGCGCGATCGCCTCCGTGGTGAAGGGCTTGGGCAGGTAGGCGACATCCGCGTCGAGCACCCCGTGGTGCACGATGGCCTGGTCGGCGTAGCCGGACATGTAGAGGAGTCGCATCTCGGGCCGCTCCGCTCGCAGCGCCGCCGCGAGTGCGCGTCCGTCCATGTCGGGAATGGTCACGTCGGTCAGCAGCGCGTGGATCGACCCCTGGTGCCGCCGGGCGATGTCGAGGGCGGCGGCGCCGCGATCGGCGGCCAGCACGGTGTAGCCGCGCGCCGTCAGGGCCCGCTGGGCCAGGTGCAGCAGCTGCTCGTCGTCTTCCACGAGGAGGACCGTCTCGGTTCCAGAGAGGTCTTTGGCGGGGGCGGCTGCTCGGCCCAGACCCTCGGCGGGCGCATCGACGGCCGGCAGGTAGATCTTGAACGTCGTCCCCTTACCCAGCTCGCTGTAGACCCAGATGCTGCCACCGCTCTGCTTCACGATGCCGTACACGGTCGAGAGGCCGAGACCGGTCCCCCGTCCGGCTTCCTTGGTCGTGAAGAACGGCTCGAAGATTCGCTTCTGCGTCGCCTCGTCCATGCCGGTTCCCGTGTCACCCACGGCTAGCATCACGTAGTGCCCGGGGACGACGGTGGCGTGACGCGCAGCGTA
>Ga0137409_10004035_pt1 | contig 15522 bp, 9 predicted proteins | sample CZODoug1_16funga_FD_122059 | JGI IMG/M metagenome (GOLD analysis project Ga0137409, IMG submission 122059) | Vadose zone soil fungal communities from Angelo Coast Range Reserve, California, USA - CZODoug1_16fungal (Hybrid Assembly) | ecosystem: Environmental > Terrestrial > Soil > Vadose zone... | reverse complement strand
ACAAAAAGATCTAAGCGGCCGTCGTTGTCGTAATCGATCCATGCGGCTGATACAGACCAAAGTTTTTTGCCATTGGGGCCGATGCCGGCCACTCCTGCGCGCTCAGTGACATCAGTGAATGTACCATCGCCGTTGTTGTGATACAGCGTATTGCGGTTGACTCCCGTGACGTAAATATCTGGAAACCCGTCGTTATCAAAGTCAGCCACGGCGACGCCCACACTGTAGCCATAACCTTTAACGCCCGCACGATCGGTTACGTCTGTAAAGGTGCCATCGTGGTTATTGTGGTAGAGGCGGTTTGAAAAGTCAGGACTATCCTTCGCTAGGCTGGGGATGCGTGCACCGTTAGTAAAAAAAATATCGAGATACCCGTCGTTATCGTAGTCCAGGAGCGCTACGCCCCCGAGGACCGAGTCAATTACGGGCTTGTCGTCGGTCGTGCTGTTGTTGAGAATGAAGTCGACGCGTGATAGCTTCTGGTGGTTCTCAAATCGGATCTGCGAACGCTCCGCGGCCTGCGGAGGTAAAGCCAACAAGGCAACAGTAAACACGCCAGAAACCAGCGGCTTTATGATGTTTTTACGGACACCGATTTCTGTCTGACGGTACAAATTCATTGGGCTTAAGCCTCAAAAGATCTCTGCTTCTTAAACTATAATCGTAAGTACTTATATCAAGACAAAATAGAAAATTTCTTAACTTCTTATCCCTGATCGCAAATATCGCCGCATGTGATCGTCAGTTCGAGAGTAATCAACTTCTTGGTCCTCCCGACTTTCCGCTTTTCTATTTACTCCAGTGCGGCTTTCTGGAAGGCCAACCTGACCGGCGAGTCGTCGCCATTCTTGAAATTAGACCGCTGGATCATCATGATTAATGCGACACCCCTCTTCATGTCGATCCAGACCTGAGTACCGTAGGCTCCGCCGTGGCCGAAGGTTCCGGGCGAGAGCATTTCAGTTACACCCTGAGGTTGGCGGACGATGCATACTCCCAACCCCCAGCCGTTGCCGGGAGTAAAGCCGGTGACCAGATCGCCGGTCTGGACAGTTGACATCATGCGCACCGACTCGGCCGTGAGGTAGCGCCGGCCATCGAGCACGCCGCCATTCAGCAGCATTTGGGCCAAGCGCGTGTAATCGGGAGCGGTTGAGAACAAGCCACCGTTGCTTGCCGGGTAGTGGTCGCCCCAGGTGGGAGGATGGCCGTACAGAAGCCCGATTTCCGCCGGCACCAGTTGTTCGCCTTCGCGCTTGGCGGGTATCACCCAGCGCGGCATCTGGGCTTCACTCAGGTAGAACGTCGTGTCCTTCATGCCTAGCGGGTCGAAGATACGCTTCCGCAGGAAGACTTCAAACGGCACACCGGAAACGATTTCTACGATCCGGCCAAGAGTGAGAATGCCGGACTGACAGTATTTCCATTTGCTCCCCGGCTCGAACGCAAGCGGCTTTGAGGCAAAGGCCGGCACCAGGTCGGACAGCGTGCGCGCGGCTTTCGCCTCTTCGTCGGTTGCTTCTCCCATTCCGGAGGTGTGAGTGAGCAAGTGCCGCAGCGTGATTCGCGGCGTCTTGCCATCCGCAGTTTTGAGTCCAGCAAGTTCTGGAACGTATTTGGCGATAGGATCGTCGAGGGAGAGTTTGCCTTCCTCCATCAGCATCAGCACCGCTGTAGCAGTAATCGGCTTTGACATGGACGCGATCCAGAAGATCGAATCCACGCGCATGAAAGATTTGTGTTCTGGGTCGGCCCAACCCTGAGCGTCCATCCGAAGCACAGAGTCACGCGTCGCGACCACCGTGACCGCGCCTGGAACTTCGTTGGCGACGATCACGTCGTGCATGCGCGCAGGAATGGAATCGAGGCTGGCAGTAGTCTGGGCGAGTCCGAAAGAAAGGGGGAGAAAAATTACGGCTAAGAAGACGGCGAGAAGACGAATTCGCATGTAGTCGATCTCCGTAGTTAAATAACCAATCTATTTGTGTCTTACCGCGCAGAAGCAGGAATCTGTATCTCCGGACGAATTGAAGTCGCCGCCTCGGTCGGAAAATCGGCTGGGATCGCAACGGTCACCGGGCGCCTAGCCAGCCACTGCAAGGTTCGCAGAAGCAACGTCTGCTCTCCGGCACAGCGCAGGCTGGGGGGCTGGACATCACCTTTCCAAACGTGCCCAAAGGTGGAGCTATAGACACGTCCCCGGCCAAAACGGACTGTCCACTCCAGAGGCCAGTTCATTCGGGTGTGTTGGTCATATCCGTAGGAGAGCACACGCATGCGCTTCGCCGGGCCGCGCGCGTAATAGTAAATTTCCAGGGTAGGGGTTTTCCAGGCGCGCGGCATGCCGTGATGAATGGGATCGTCGCCCAGGCGGTGGACAACCACGTCGGAGCGGCCATCGTGCCCGGTGTTTTCGCCCTGGCCGGAGGGAATGCGCAGCAGCCTTTCGTGGCTATTAATAGTGATTGCGTCGCCTTGCTGCTTATTCCGCCAACCGAGTCCGATCATCTGGTTGTAGACGGGCCAGTCCGGAAATGCGTTATTGCCGGAGTGGAAAACCAGAACTCCGCCGCCGTTCCTAACATAGTTTTCAAAAGCAATCTGGACTTCACGCGGCCAGGAAGGGCCGCCGCCGATGTTGTTGCAGGTTTGAATGACCACGTCGTAGTCGCTAAAGTTCGGACGCCACTGTTCCCATCCCGGAGACGCGGTGGTGGATGGAGCCGTCGAAACCGAAACTGTGAACAGCCCCGAAGCTTCCAGGATGCCGCGCAACAGTGCCGTTGTCTGATGCCAATCGTGATTGCTGAAGCCATCCAGGATGAGAACTCTGATCCTCGGCTGGCTTGGGGTTGCCGCCATTGGCTGGGCAAACAGAAAAAGCAGCAGAGCGAAAGTGCCTAACGCCGCGGCAACTTTGGTACTCCCAGTGAATGGCATATCCGACCGTTTTTCCCATAGCGAGATCAGGGTTTCAGCATGATCATGATGGTAGACTCCTGCTGAAAGCGGAGTATCGTGACGCTCGCGGCCTTCCCGGCAACATTTTGTTGCGTATCCTGCAAGAGGTCCTTCAATTCCTTGATGGGCTTTCCATTGAATGCCAGCAGGACATCACCGGCAGAAAAGCCGGCTTTGGCTGCATCACTTGTGTCGGGTACTTCGAGCAGGATCACGCCCGTTTCACCTGGACTCCCTGCGGCTGAGACCTCATCGAGGCCAACAATGTTGCGCACCTTCGCGCCTGCCCAAACCGCAACCTCTCGACTTCGAGTTTCACTGAGAGTTGGCGTGGTATGGCTTGACCTCAAGGGCATCACCGGTTGACGGGCAATGGCTTTGAGCTTCGGGCTTTGGACGCCGAAATCGTCCATGTTGAAGTTCACGAATCCGAGAGACAACGCGGGAGAATTCGATTTGAGTCTGTAGTCGCCTGTGGCCTCATCCACAAAGAGAGCGTCTCCTTGTAGGGAGTGGGCATCCTGTGAGCTTAGTTTTTGCAGCGCGGTGGCGGGGCCGGTTTGTGGCATCGCCGGCTGATGAAGCAGGTTGAAATCAATATCCTGCGTCCACTGCCTCATTTGAATCGGTTTGTAAGGCGTAAAGACGATATTGCCGCGGAAAATATCATGGCTGTCGTTGAACCAGACATGCGGATGAAGTGAGTTGTTTACCAGAACGTTGTTCTCGCAGGTACGGTAGAAGCCTTCCCGCAGCTTCAGCCCACCGTTAAGGCAGAGATTATTGTAGATGTGATAGTTGGTGGAGCCGTCGTCCAGATCGATATCCCAGCCGTGATCGCAGCGCCAGCGCGAGTTCGACAGAATATTGGTCTCTGCGGCATCCAGCACGGGAAATTTTGCATAGGGGCCTTGTAGCACGGTGTCCAGGTCGAGACCCTTGACGCCCCACCAGCGATCGCGACCCCAAGAGTTGAAGGAGCCATGGTCGCCGGTCTCTTTCACGGTGTCGAAGACGTCGCAGTGGTCGATATGGTGCCCTCCCCAGCAACCGTCTCCTATGTTGATTCCCGCGCGAGGTACGTCGTAGATGGAACAGTGCCGAACGGTGATCGCTCTTGCGATGTCGATCTCAACAGGAGCAGTCTGTTTTTCGACCTGCCCCGTCTGGTAAATCAACGTATCTTCAACGAGGCACTCTGCCGGGTAATCCGCCGTACGCGGTCCGGGAGTAAGATCGAGATCCCCGATGCCCAGTCTATCGTCGTAGCTGTCCAGTGGATTTCGCACCGCCTTCCGCTCGCCGACAAAAGAGATTCCGTTGGCTCCGGCGCGAGCGATGTGGCTGCGCGAAATGCGAATCCGGCGGTTGTATCCACTCACAAAAATGCAATTCCCACCGAGCTGATCGAGAAAACAATCGTCCACGTAACAGTCTTCGGCGCCGGTGAAGAACAAGGCGCCGCCACGATAGATCCTCCAGTCACTGCGGAGAAGCGGTTCCCGAGTTACCATAAACGTCCGGGAAGCATGCCGGAACGTAAATCCACGCAGCTCGATCCATTTCACGGGAGAGTCCTGGCTTCCGCGAAACTCCACCAGATGCTTCAAGCGCACGGCCTCGACAACCGCGTTTTCGAGATCCAGCCCTGTGGGAGGATAAAAATACAAGACTGAATTAGCTCGGTCCAAATACCATTCACTGGGAGCATCCAATTCTTCAAAAACATTTTCAACAAAACGATATTGAGCGTGCATCGGCTTAGGTCGGTTGTTTTGCCAGCCACCTTCGTAGAGCACGTTGCCGTCTGCGCTCTTGCCGGTGATGACGTAGTGCATGTCGCCCCACAGGTATTGGTGAATTGCGTGAATGTAGGCCCCTTGTGGATCAGCCCAGCGCTTGGCACGCTCTGGGCTGATCGCGTCCGGCGCCCAGCCGCCCAAATATTTGGCATTCGGATCGTAGTTCGGGTAGCGGGCCAACATTTGTCGCTGACCATTTACGAAGAGTTGGTCGGTAGTGGTGCCGGCTGGAACGGAGGTCTTCATGATTCCGTCTCGATAGGCTGTCCACTTTGGGGACAACCGCGCTCCGCCACTTAGTAGGACATGCTCGCCTGGGTATGGCGCATAGATGATCGGTGCTCCGGCCTCCCCGGAATCCTCCCGTGTGAAGACGATTGTGTTTGGTAGGTAGTAGGTGCCAGCCCGGAAGTAAACAGATATAGTTCCGGGATTGTGCTTCTTGAGCTCGCGAACGGCGCTTTGAGCAGCCTGAAAAGTTTTTAGCGGCCTAGATATCGTTCCCGGATTCTGATCATCTCCGGCGGTACTTACAAGAATGCTTTGGGTTGGATCGCCCGGCGACGGAGCGTCAAGTGGTTCGCGCACAAGTGACGCAGCGATCTTCCCGGGCGTGGTTAGTCCCACGGCCGCGCCAGTTGCTTCCCACAGAAACTCTCTTCTATCCAAGCTAAATCCTTGTATTCCTCAATCCTCACACAAGCAGAAGCCGGGTCCTTAAATCGCGGATCTCAGGCAAGAACTGGAGTTGCATCAGTATCGTTTGGGTGCGCAAATATGATGAGGTTCACCTGTCCCTCCAAACCGGACCATCGGGGTAAGTGTAGGTTGACAACGTTTCGGGGCGTATTTCCGTGCTGTATCCCGGTTTTTCGGAAAGAAGATAGTGCCCTTTGACCACTCGGACCGGGTCAACGAAGTGTTCGTGCAGGTGATCTACAAATTCCGTTACACGATTCTCCAGCGTCGTGGATACGCGAAGGTAATCAAAGGCCGCCAAGTGCTGCACGCATTCGCATAGACCGACACCCCCGGCGTGAGCGCAGACTGGAATATTAAATTTTGCCGCCAAGAGAAGCACGGCAAGGTTTTCGTTGACGCCCGCGAGCCGGCAACTGTCGATCTGAACAACATCGATGGCCCCGGCCTGCAGGAACTGTTTAAACATTACCCGGTTATGGCAATGTTCTCCTGTAGCTATCCGGATCGGGGAAACTTCCTGGCGGATGCGGGCGTGCCCGAGGATGTCGTCCGGGCTGGTCGGCTCCTCCATCCACCAGGGGTCCAGTTCGGCTAGTTCTTTCGTGCGTTGGATTGCTTCGAGGACGTCCCACTTCTGATTGGCATCCATCATCAGTTTGTTACCGGAGCCAATTTCTGCCCGTACCAAATGAGCCCGGCGCAGGTCGTCGGCCGGGTCCCCGCCGACCTTCAACTTGAAGTGGGTCCAGCCTTGGGCAAGAGCCTCGCCGCATAGGTGGCGAATCTTGTCATCGCTAAAGCCGAACCAGCCCGCCGAGGTGGTATAAGCTGGGTAGCCATTCTGCTGCAAGTGCTGCAGGCGTGTGTCCTTGCAAGAGGCCCGCTCTTTCAGAAGATCGAGGGCCTCCTCTCTGGTGATCGCATCCGTAATGTAGGTGAAGTCGATGGCGCGGACGATCTGCTCCGGCTCCATGTCCGCGAGCAGTTTCCAGAGCGGCTTACCTTCGACGCGTGCATATAAGTCCCAGACCGCGTTGATGAGAGCAGCAGCAGCAAGATGAATGACACCTTTTTCGGGCCCAAGCCACCGGAATTGAGTATCGCCGGTGAGTTGCCTTGAGAAGGCCGCGAAGTCAACCGTCAGTGATGACAAATAGCGGCCCTGAACGAATCGGGACAAATACTTGAGTGCAGAGACGCACAGCTCATTTCCACGGCCGAGGGTGAACGTTAGTCCGTGTCCCTCCACACCGGCGTCCGTTTCAAGGATGCAGTACGCCGCCGAATAGTCGGGATCTCGATTCACGGCGTCCGATCCGATCTGCTGGCTGGATGTGGGGAAGCGGAGGTCAATTACGCGAACGTTAGCGATTTTTGGGTCTCGCAAACTGATCAACTCTCCTCAATGTAGAGAACTTCCTGCCGCGAGGGTATGGCAGCCGTCCGCGCATACCCGGCATGCATTTCTATTCCTGAAAGACTATGTTTGTCAATAAAAATCAATTTCTGGTATCAGAATTTGCTGAGTTGAGGTGTTTTGGGGAAGGAAAAATCAGAGGATCGCTCGACGCCGGCAAACGCGGCCTAATCACTTGTCAGAGGTTTGGCCACCCCGCCAATTGCTTCCGAAAGCAGAGAAGTGGCCTGTTTCAAAACTCTTCTCGCGGTCGCCGGAGTCGTCTGGTCGCCAATTCTTTGGATGAATGGAACGGTCATAGCGGCGATGGCGTTTCCACGATCATCGAATACTGGACAGGAGACGTTAACTATGCCATTGACTTGGTAGCTTTCTCTTTCCTCATATCCCTGGCGCTTGATCTTGGTCAAATGTGCGGCCAGGTCGCGAGGCACCGGCGCGTTGTTTTGCCGGCACCAAATCTGCACCGCCCTAGAAGTAACTTCAGGAGTTTGATGCGCAAGAATTACGTGCCCAGTAGCGGCGTGCATAAGATCGACGATCGCGCCAGCCTTAACATAAAAGCCGGGACTGATGGGAGAATCGACCTGCGCAATAATCACGATGTGGCCGCCATCGAGTACGCCAAGGTGGCAAGACTGATTAAGTTCGTGCGTAGCTTGCTGCATGATCGGGAGGGCTTCGGTAATCATCCGCTTGGTAGGCGGATATTCGTGCGCCAGCTTAAACAGCCGCAATGTCAAACAGTAGCGTTCCCCATCCCTCGACTGGGAGATGTAACCGCGCTCTTCGAGGCACACCAGCATCCGAAAGATTTCGGATACAGTACGATGCAGGCTACGGGCGACCTCGCTTTTCGTGAGTCCCGTGGGGTGGTTGGCAAGGAGTTCTAGGATGTCCAAGCCCTTCTCCAGGGCAGGGGTAGGATAACGGGGCGCAATTTTAGCCGGCTTCGTGGGCATTAGCTGGTCACGCGAGAGATTCGTCTTGGTCAAAGCAATAAGCTCCAGTTCTCGCCCCGCGCTATTGATGTTTCGACAGTGGCGGCAAATCTTACAGGAAATGGCCTCCAACGCAAGGGTTCTACTCGATCTAGCCCATACCGGGTATCTCCCTGCGGTGCGACCCACGACGCATAGAACCAGACGAAGTCCCCCAACAGGCCGCAACGGACTACCTGGAGTGACATCCGTACGCCGTTTCTAAGGAAACTGTGCCGTTAAAGTGGCCACTTTTCTGAAAAACAATTTTCATTTACAAAAAAAGTGCTTGACAAGCTTCGCAAAAAGTGACTATAAGGGAGCACGTTTGATGCATGAAATATTCATTTTACATATAAAAACTTTCGATAGCAATGGGTGTGCTTCCGTCCCTTGGCAGATTGGGCTTCGCCAGTGACAAACCAGATGTTGTCGAGGGTCGTGGGAGGGGTAGGTAGGCCGGTGCAAAGCAGTTCAGGGTAGATGGTGGGTGGCGGTCGCAAATTAATGCCGGTGGAGAAGGTTATGACCGAAGCGATTGGAAGAATAGATTCGTTCTCGTGGGGCCGGTTGCGTAACAGCATCGCCTCACTCTTTATCTTAATTATGTTGGTACTTGTGATACCGCGCGGCGCCTGGGCACAAGCAACGGCCAGCCTGAGCGGAACAGTTCACGATTCCACTGGCGCCGTAGTGCCGCAGGCAGACGTAACTCTGCACAATACGCAGACCGGCGCAGAGAGAAAAACTGAGACGAACGACGTGGGCGTTTACGTAATCGTCAGCGTGATGCCGGGTGAGTACAATTTGTCCGTGAGCAAAACTGGATTTGCTGCTGCGACGCAGGAGAAATTGACTCTTCTCGTCAATCAGGCCATCACTCAGGATTTCATATTACGCGTTGGATCGAGCGAGCAATCCGTAACGGTCGAGGCGTCCGCCGTTAACCTCGAGACCGGAAACGCGACTTTGGGCACCGTCGTTGACTCCAAGTCGGTGCGCGACCTGCCCCTGAACGGACGAAATTTCACGCAGCTTCTTTCCCTCACGCCTGGCGTCAGCCCGGTCAGCACCGCGCAAAACAGCGGGGGGGCTCAGGCAAACCCGATTGGGTCCTTCACGTTTCCCGCAGTCAATGGCCAATCGAACCGCAGCAACTACTTCATGGTGGACGGGATAGACGATACGGATATGGTCTTCAGCACCTATGCGGTCGCGCCCATTCTAGACGATATTCAAGAGTTCAAGGTTCAATCTCACAATGACGAGGTGCAGTTCGGGGGAGTAACAGGCGGCATCATCAACGTAGTAACCAAGTCCGGCACCAACGAATACCACGCAACGGTTTGGGAATATCTGCGCAACACCGTTTTGGACGCAAAGAACCCGTTTAGCGGACAACAGAAATTAATACAGAATCAGTTTGGCGCTAACGGTGGCGGCCCCGTGCGTTTGCCGCATCTTTACGATGGCCGCAATAAGACTTTTTTTTTCGGAAGCTATGAAGGATTTCGCCGTTCCCAGCCTTCATCGACCACCTTCTATAACGTCCCCACGCCAGCCCAGGTGGCCGGCGATTTTTCAGGCCTATGCCAGAGCGGCTTCGCTGGCGGCATCTGTAACGACCGAAGCGGCGGCAAAGTAATAAACCAGCTCTACAACCCGTTCACGACCAGGACCAATCCCTCCGGGCCCGGGTTTATCCGTGATCCCTTCCCGAACAACATCATTCCTACAAATTTGTTGAATACTGGTGCTGTCGCCTATGCGAAGGACGTGTTTCCGGCGCCCCTTACGCCGAGAAACGGGTTTAACGGCTATGATTTTCGCCCGAGGCGCACCAGCGTAAACCAATACAGTTGGCGTGTGGACGAAAACTTTAGTCCCTCCAACTCTGTGTTCTTCCGCTACTCCAGTGCGAGCCAGCCGCGTGCAGGGTCCGGCGGCACCACTAATTTCAATAACACAACGACTGTCGATGCGAAGCAATACGTCGCCAGCTATTATCACACCTTCAGCCCGTCCACCTTTTTCGATTTCCAGTTCGGACATGTGGAGATTACTAATAGCGGTACGAATAAGTTTATCGGAAGCGCGGACAAAGTCATCAGCGATGCGCAGATTGCTACAAGTTTTGCCTGTGGATTCACCGGAGGCGCTTCTTGCCTAGTCCCGACGGTGGGCATACCCAACTTCACTGCCGTCGGAGAATTTCTCAGTGCCACCAACCTCACCAACATCTACGAGTGGAGAGGGAACCTTACAAAGGTTATAAGGAATCATACTCTTACCGGTGGTTTTAGCTTCGAGACCGATCATTTCTCGGTCCAAAGTAACGGCCTCGCTGCCAATTTCCAGAACACCCAAACGGAGGATCCGCAAAACGGCGCAGGCAACACTGGCTCTGCCTTGGCATCGTTTTTATTGGGCACTGCCGCTCAAGGACAGCGGCGGACAACGGTCGCGCAGGTACATGGTCAGCGGGGTATAGGCGGCTATTTCATGGACAAGTGGAAGGCCACCAACCGGCTTACCCTTAATCTCGGCCTACGCTATGACCTGCAGGTGTACCCAATTTACGGCGACCTCAAAGATGGCACGAGTGCCATTGGGGAAATTGACTTTAACAACGGAACCTATATCCTCCAGCGGCCGGTTGCGAGCTGCGCGGCGACTGGAAATGTTGCTCCCTGTATCCCCGGGAGCAGCCTCCCAGCTAACGTGGTTGTTTCGCCGGACGGCCATCTCTGGAGAAGCACAAAGACCAATTTCCAACCCCGGGTCGGTCTGGCGTATCGTTTGACCGACAAAATGGTTCTGCGCGCCTCGTTCGGAATTACCGATGACCTGTGGGCCGGCATCACGCAAACGGTACAGGGTATCGGTGGTATTTGGCCATCTAACGCACAGCCTCAAGTCGCTGCGAATCAGACTGGCGGACCTGTAACTGTAAATTGGCAGAATCCGGTGGCGACTTCAAGCGCTCCCACTAATCTCCCTGCCCCTGATCCATTCAGCCAACTTGCTTTTTATCGGGATCCGCAAGCGAAGAATCCATATTCGGAGCAGTGGAATTTCGGACTGGAAAGGCAGTTTGGTGCAGACACGGTGGTGACCGCCAACTACGTTGGCTCCCAGAGCCACCGTCTCATCGTCGGCGGTCTGTACAACACGGCGCTAACTCCTGGACCAGATCTGAATCCCGATGGAACGACGGCTACCGGTAATGAGATTCCCGCTGCCTTTGCACGCAGGCAGCTATGGCAAGGTATCGCCCCCACGTTCTACGACCGCGGCGTAGGGAACGGTTCCTACAATGCCTTGCAACTTTCGGCCCGGCGCCAAGCGGGACATGGACTCTCGTACTTGCTGGCTTACACCTGGTCCAAGACCATTAACATGGGCAGCGACGGCTTCTTCGGCGTCGAGGGCACGTCCATCAATGACCCCTACAACTTAAAAAATGACCGCAGCGTAGCCGGGTTCGATCTGCCGCACGTTTTCTCAGCGAGCTTTACGGCTGAATCGCCGTTCGGCAAGGGCAGGCGCTTCTCCAGCAACAATAGCGTTGTCGACTACATCGCCGGCAACTGGCAGCTCAACGGTATTTATACATATACCTCGGGCCAACCCTTCACCGTGGCCGTCTCCGGCGATCCTGCCAATACTCTAGGCGGTGTTGCACCTTGGGGTGACTTTCAACGGGCGAACCTTGTGGGAAATCCCAATACAGGATCCTGTCCAAATGGGGCTGCGGTCCATACCACCGCCTGCTGGTTCAATACCACTGCTTTTGAGGTGCCCGCGAACTTTACGTTTGGTAACGCCGGCCGCAATATACTGCGTGGGGCCCGCTTCCAGAATGTGGATTTGTCCCTATTCCGCTCTTTCCCATTCGGCGAGAAGCGTAGCCTTCAGTTCCGCGCGGAGGCCTTCAACTTGCTGAATCATCCAAACCTTGGACTACCGGATAACGACGGCCGACAGCATGCAGTCGTTGGTAATTCTAACTTCGGGAGAATCACAAGCCTTCGTGGCATCCCGCGTGAACTGCAACTAGCGTTGAAACTCATGTTCTGATTGCGTCATGAGCAAAAACGGAGCATTCCAATTGGCTGCTCGGTTTTTGCGTAACTATACGGCTGATGAGGGAAGGCCCCTCGAACCGGCTTGCAGGAGCAGGACTCAAACCACCTTCCGCTGCTGCGCCTCTCAGGGGCGTGGTGGTGAGCGGAGAAGGAAAAGGCCCGGAAGCGAAATTCGGGTCAGGTGACCTCTAGGGAGAGGAACGAAAGTGAACCACTGCCGTGTCGAAAAGAGTTAAGACGATGCCGAAACCACGGTAGTTAGAAGATCGTGGGAGAAGCTCCGGCGGTACCTGCTTACGGACGGAGCGGCATCCGGCATACAGGTGGCCTGAACCTAGAAGAGGCGGGCGTATGGAACATGAGAACCTTGGCATCGATGCAAACGGAGAAGCCACAAGTGGACTGAACCACGAGGGCGAGAGTACGAATGCGATGCCGAGGGGCGGACTGCCTGGTAGTAGCGTTGAAGCGGAGTAATGACCGTGGAGCGAAGCGGGCAGGCTATCGACGTCGAGACCATAATGGGCCAACTGGAAACAGGAGGAGCCCGCCGGTTTTGACGGAGGGCGGCAGCTCTCAATCGATGGCACGAGCCGGATGAATCGAGAGGTTCAAGTCCGGAATTCTGTGAGGGGCTCGGGGTGAGATTCCCCGGGCCTACTCGGCGTGTGCCACGAGCAAACGAGTCTCCGACAAGAGACTGGTTTGCGTAGCTGTGTAATCGATGAAGGGAGGCCCTTCGGAGCCGCCTTACAGGAGGAGGCTTTAAACTACCCTCCGCTGCTGCTTCCTAAGGGAAGTGGTGGTGAACGGAGAGGGAAAAGGCCCGGAATCAAACTGGGTCAAGTGACTCTCAGGAAGAGGAACGAAAGTGAATCACCGCTTCTCATGTCGAAAATAACTAAGACGATATCGAAACCGCGGTTTGTTAGAAGGCTGCGGGACAAGTTCCGACGGAACCTGGTTACGGGCGGAACGGTATCCGGCATATAGGTGGCCTGATCCTGAGCGAGGCGATTACACGGAACGTGGGAACCTTCGGTGTCGATGCAAACGGAAAAGCTGCAAGTGGACTGAACCACGAGGGCGAACGTACGGATGCGGCACCAAGGGGCGGAGTACCCCGTAGTAGCGAGGAAGTCCGTGAAAGCGGATGGAGCGAAGGGGGTGCGTGTAGTGAAGCTGAGTTCGTTGGGCCAACCAGAAATGGGAGGAGCCCAAAGGACAAAGCAAAACCGTACTGTATTTCACGACAAGAAGTTCTGGAAGCCTACCGAAAGGTGAAGAGCAACAAGGGAGCAGCAGGAATCGATGAGCAGACGATCGAAGACTTCGAGCGGGATATGAAGAACAACCTGTACCGAGTCTGGAATCGCATGTCGTCGGGCAGCTACTTTCCGCCGCCAGTGCGGACGGTGAAGATACCGAAGGCAGGTGGCGGAGAAAGACCACTGGGGATACCGACTGTGTCGGATCGCGTAGCACAGATGGTCGTGAAGAATCGACTGGAGCCATTGGTGGACCCTCTGTTTCAAGCGGATTCCTACGGGTACCGACCGAAGAAATCGGCGCTAGATGCAGTGGGGCGCGCGCGGCAAGCCACCCGATCGGAATCAACCCGTCAACAATCCGCGCATCTATCACATCTGCTTCGTGGTTCTGCTTTCACGAAAATCGGTCCCGTTATTCTGAGACAGCTTCTAGGCTGCGTGCGTTAGTCTCGGAAAAATAGAACCCTGACCGCGCCATCGCGCGATGACGAATTCAACCCCCACCTTAAGGCAGCCCAGCCCATACCTTACGCTCCGTTGAAAGTTAATCGACGAAGCTTCCGGCATGTATTTCGCAGGACAGGTAATTTCGCCAATGGGATGACCTAGCCAAATGATCTGGGCCAGCATTTGATTATCGAAAACGAAGTCATCGGAATTCTTCTCCAGCGGGAGTTTTTCAAGTAGATTCCGCGCGAAGGCGCGGTAACCCGTATGATACTCGGATAGCTTGGCGCCGAGAAGAATGTTCTCGGTCAGCGTAAGCAAACGATTGGAAACGTATTTCCACCAGGGCATCCCGCCACGCAGCGCTCCACCGCCGAGAATCCTGGACGCCAGCACGCAGGGATAAAGTCCGCTGGTAACCATCGTTGCCATCGCTGGAATTAGCGTCGGCGTGTATTGATAGTCGGGATGAAGCATGATCACGACGTCGGCTCCGGCGGCGAGGGCAAGGCGGTAGCAGGTTTTCTGGTTACCACCGTAACCGCGATTTTGAGGGTGAACTTCAACGCGCACGCGAGCGAGCGTCCGGGCAATGGCGGCGGTCTCGTCACGGCTGGCGTCATCGACCAGGATGATTTCATCCACGATGTCGTGCGCGACCACCTCATCGTAGGTCTGGCGCAGGGTCCGGGCGGCATTGTAGGCCGGCATCACCACGACGATTTTATTTCCTTGCAACATTAAAAGAGAAAGCCGGCAGACGGATTCGAACCGACGACCTGCTGATTACAAATCAGCTGCTCTACCAACTGAGCTATGCCGGCATTTTGCGCGTGGAAACGCTACCTTCAGCAGCAATTTCCGTCCTCACTGTATACGCAATTTTTTATGAGATGCCAGTTGGCACCACGGAGCACGGGGCAAAGAGCAAAACGAAATTAAGAACATCGTCTCTGCTTCGCGGCACACCGCCGAACAACATGCTGCACCGACTGTATTCGCTATGACGGCTTCGTTGGTTGGTTGTTGTGGTAATTATAGGGACATCTGCGCAAGTAAAAAAAAAGTAAAAAAAGAATTGAACGCTTACAGGCGTTTTGAGTATTCGTCGGATCAAGGAGAACAAATATATGAACAAAGTCCAACTTCCGGAGTGCGGATTATTCCGTAATGGCGCGGTTCTGCTGGCGATCTTTTTCGCCATTGTGTCTAACCTTCCAGCGCAGGGTAATCCACCCATGTCAGCCCTCATAGGACCCTCGCCCTCGCCCTCGCCTCCGCCTGGCGCCCCCGCGCCCGTAGCCCGAGATGCGCAAGGGAATGTGGTCCCAGCGTCCAGTGCCGCAGCCACAGCGGAGCGCGTCATCGTTACCGGTTCCAACATCCCGACGGCGGAGGAAGTGGGGGTTAACCCGGTCGACATTTACAACCGTGAAACCATAAGCAAATCGGGGCAGCGCACGACGGAACAATTTCTCCAAAGTCTTCCGACCGTTAACGCGAACATCGTTCCACAATCCAACAACGAGAACGGCAGCAATACGGCGGTGGGCGCCGCGACCATTGCCCTGCGTGGCTTCGATGCCCGCGCCACTCTCATCCTAATTGATGGGCGGCGCGTCGCTCCCTATCCCACGGGAAACAATCCCGGCCTGGTTAATGTCATGTTCGTCGATCTGAATTCCATCCCGGCGGCTGCGATCGATAGCATCGAGATTTTGAAAGACGGCGCCTCCACCACCTATGGCGCGGACGCTGTCGCCGGCGTGGTCAACATCAAGCTGCGTCACGATTATCAGAACGGCGCGGAAGCAATGGTCCAATACGGCAACACGGAGCACGAGGATTCGGGTG
>Ga0137409_10004034_pt1 | contig 15524 bp, 15 predicted proteins | sample CZODoug1_16funga_FD_122059 | JGI IMG/M metagenome (GOLD analysis project Ga0137409, IMG submission 122059) | Vadose zone soil fungal communities from Angelo Coast Range Reserve, California, USA - CZODoug1_16fungal (Hybrid Assembly) | ecosystem: Environmental > Terrestrial > Soil > Vadose zone... | reverse complement strand
ACGATGATGCGTCCGGTGAACACGCCGTGCGCCCGCTCCGCCAGCACCCCGTTGAAGAACTCGTGGCTCGCGCAGTGCGGCTGGGCGTGGTCGATCACCGTGTGATGATCGGCGTGCTGCGCGCCGCTCAACAGGTACAGCCCGTTGAGGATCAACTCCGCCCCGGGCCCGTCCAGCACCGCGTTGATGTCGTGACGGGAGAGCGCCGCGCCCAGCGTCACGACATGCACTCCCAGGTAGCTGTCGCGTTCCTGTCGCGAATGTGTCGTTGCCACTTGGAAGCTGTGCGGTCCCTCCTGCTGCACGCGGTACAGCTCGGCCCACGCTCCCTCCCCCACCACGACTTCCGTCACCGCGTTGGTCCAATACACGCCGTCCGAGAGGCCCGCGTACGTCTCGACGACGGCGGCCCGCGCGCCCCGCTCGACCACGATGAGGCTGCGCGGGTGAGAAACGATCGGGCCGTCGGATACCGCTCGGCCGGTCGAGAGGAAAACCACCTCCAGCGGCCGATCGAGCGTCACGTCGGCGGGAACGTGCACGAATGCCCCGTCCGCGAGGAACGCGGTGTTCAGCGCCGCGAAGGCGCTCTCGCGCCAGCGCGCGTGACGCGCGAGGTGTGTCCGGGCCAGCTCGCCCCCTGCCTCCGTCCGAAGCGCGGCGGCGAGACTCCCCGCCCGCACTCCACCGACCAGGTCCGCCGGCGTCGAGAGGGCCGGCGCGTGGCGCCCGTCCACGAAGACGACGCGCGGGCCCGCGCCGACACACAGGCCCTCGATGTCTGAGGGATCGGGGAGCGGGGAGCAGGGAGCATGCGCCAGCGTGAATCGTTGGTCCGCGATGGGCGCGACGCTCGTGAAGCGCCACTCCTCCTGCTTCATGGTGGGGAACCCAAGCTCGGTGAAGCGGGTGATCGCCCCCTCGCGCAGTTGTCTCAGCCACTCAGGCCCGCCTGAGGCGCCGTTGCGCGCGAACGCCTCGAAGTCGGCGACGTACCGCTCAGTCCTGTCGACGACCTCCGTCATGCTACGACGGCCTCTTCGCGCAGCCAGTCATACCCCTTCTCTTCGAGCTCGAGCGCGAGCTCCTTGCGACCCGACTTGACGATCCGCCCGCCGGCCAGGACGTGCACCACGTCGGGCTCGATGTGCGTCAGGATCCGGTAGTAGTGCGTCACCAGCACCGTCGCGTTGTCGGGTCGCCGCAGCTTGTCCACGGTGCGGGCCACGGTCTTCAACGCGTCGATGTCGAGTCCGGAATCGGTCTCGTCGAGGATCGCGAGCTTCGGGTCGAGCACCGCGAGCTGCAGGATCTCGTTGCGCTTCTTCTCCCCGCCCGAAAAGCCTTCGTTCACCGGGCGGGTCAGATAGCTCGAGTCCCAGCCGATCACCTTGAGCTTCGCTTCGAGCGCGTCCATGAACTCGACCGGCCCGAGCTCCTCCTCCCCACGGTGCTTGCGGATCGCGTTCACCGCGGAGCGGAGGAAATAGGCGTTCGTGATGCCGCGGATGGACACCGGGTACTGGAACGCCAGGAACACGCCCTCGCGGGCCCGCGCCTCCGGCGCCATCGCGAGCAGATCATTGCCCTCGTACAACACTTGGCCCGCGGTGACGGTGTACGCGGGGTGACCCGCGAGGACCTGGGCGAGCGTGCTCTTCCCCGAGCCGTTCGGCCCCATGATGGCGTGCACCTCGCCGGCGTTGACCGTAAGGTCGACGCCCTTGAGGATCTCGCGTCCCTCGGCCAGGGCGTGGAGGTTCTTGACCTGCAGCAGCGGATGCTTGCTCAACCCACGCTCCCTTCGAGACTGATGCCGAGCAGCCGCTGCGCCTCGACGGCGAACTCCATCGGCAGCTCCTTGAAGACTTCCTTGCAGAAGCCGTTGACGATCATCGATACGGCGTCTTCGGCCGACAGACCGCGCTGCTTCGCGTAGAAGATCTGGTCCTCGCCGATCTTGGACGTGGACGCTTCGTGCTCCATGGTGGCGCTGCTGTTGCGCACGTCGATGTACGGGAAGGTGTGCGCGCCGCACCGGTCGCCGATCAACATCGAGTCGCACTGTGAGTAGTTGCGAGCGTGCTCGGCGCCCTTCAGGATCTTCACGAGACCGCGGTAGGTGTTCTGCCCGCGGCCCGCCGAGATTCCCTTCGAGACGATCGTCGAGCGCGTGTTCTTGCCCATGTGAATCATCTTGGTGCCCGTGTCCGCCTGCTGGCGGTGGTTGGTCACGGCCACCGAATAGAACTCGCCGATCGAGTCGTCGCCCTGCAAGATGCAGCCGGGATACTTCCAGGTGATCGCCGAGCCGGTCTCCACCTGCGTCCACGAGATTTTGGAGCCCCGGCCGCGACACGCGCCGCGCTTGGTCACGAAATTGTAGATCCCACCCCGGCCCTCTTCGTCGCCCGGGTACCAGTTCTGGATGGTCGAGTACTTGATGGTCGCACGGTCGAGGGCCACGAGCTCCACCACTGCCGCGTGCAGCTGGTTCTCATCGCGCACCGGAGCCGAGCAGCCCTCGAGGTAGCTCACGTAGCTCCCCTCGTCCGCGACGATCAAGGTCCGCTCGAACTGACCCGTCGACTCCGCGTTGATACGGAAGTAGGTGGACAGCTCCATCGGGCAGCGCACGCCCTTCGGGATGTACACGAACGAGCCGTCCGTGAATACGGCCGAGTTGAGGGCGGCGAAGAAGTTGTCGTTGTGCGGAACCACCGAGCCGAGGTACTGCTGCACCAGCTCGGGATACTCCCGAATCGCTTCCGAGATGGCGCAGAAGATCACTCCGTGCTTCTTGAGCTCCTCGCGGAATGTCGTCGCGACGGAGACCGAATCGAACACCGCGTCCACCGCCACGCCCGCCAGCCGTTTCCGCTCCTCGATCGGGATCCCCAGCTTCTCGAACGTCTCGAGCAGCTTGGGATCGACCTGCTCGAGGCTGTCCAGCTTGGGCCGCTGCTTGGGAGCCGCGTAATAGCTAATGGCCTGATAGTCGATCGGACCGTACTGCACGTTGGCCCAGTGCGGCTCGGGCATCTTCAGCCAGTTGCGGTACGCCCGGAGCCGCCAGTCGAGCATCCACGCCGGCTCGCCCTTCTTCTGGGAGATCAGCCGGATGACGTCCTCGCTCAGGCCGGGAGGAACGGTCTCCGACTCGATATCCGTGACGAAGCCGTATTTGTACGGCTGAAGCACCTGGGCTTCGATACCGCTGCTCATTGGGACTCCCGAAGTCCTTTGTCTATCGCAAGTTGCAGAGATGGGGCCAGGGCGAAAGCGAATCCTACAGGAATTACTCGGGATTGTCAACCAAGCTCAATAGATATCGCGATTCACCTCCCTGATCAGGCGCTCATAGTCCTCCGGCGTATTGAGATCGTCGATCACCGCTGGGTCGTCGACCGCCACGGTGACGAGATCCCGCTGGTGGGCGGCGAGCACCGCCTGCGCACCGTGGCGGGTGGCGGCCGCGCTGGTGGCGAGCTCGGAGAAAAGCGCCTGATCCCAGATCACCGGGTGTCCGCGCCGCTCGGCGAAGCTCGGAACTACAGCCGGCGCGCCGCTCCGCCGGTGTGCCTCGAGCAGCCGTTCCAGGGTCGCGATGCGCACGTGCGGCAAATCCACCGGCCACGCCACGATCCCCGATGGACGAATCGGCTCGAGGGCGGCGAGGGCGGCGCGCAGCGATCCGATCGCTTCGCCGGCCAGATCGGGGTTCTCGACGATGACGCACTCGTGGGTCGCGAGGGAGGGTCGGACGCGCGCGGCGTCGGGACCGAGCACCACGACGCGGGACTTTATGTCCAGCGCTTCCAGGGCCTCGAGGATGCGGACGACGAAGGGCCGGCCTCGGAAGTCCAAGAGTGCCTTGGGCCTACCCATTCGCTCCGAGGCCCCGGCCGCGAGCACCACCCCGGCGAAACCCATGCTTTTAGATTATCGCGAGTTGCACCCCGCCGCCAAACCCCCAAATTGGCGGCCCATGGCCGTACGACGCATCCGCCAGCTAGGCGACCCGATCCTGCGAGTCCGCTGCGAGCGGGTCCAGAACCCCAAGTCCGCCGCGACGCGGCTGGTCGCGGACGACCTGCGGGATTCGCTCGCCATTGCCAGGAAGAAGTACAAGATGGGACGCGCGCTCGCGGCGCCGCAGATCGGCGCCCCGGTGCGGATCGTTTTCGTCCAGACGGACAAGCAGCGCTGGACGATGATCAATCCCGAGATCACGGACGTGGGGCGGGACGACTTTCTGGTGTGGGACGATTGCTTCTCGTTTCCCAACCTGCTCGTTCGGGTGACCCGGGCCTACCAGATCACGGTGAGCTACACGGACCCGAAGGGCAAGCAGCACACCATAGAGCTCGAGGGGCCGATGGCCGAACTGCTGCAGCACGAGATCGACCACTTGGACGGGATACTCGCGCTCGATCGTGCCAGCGGACTCGATCCGTTCGCGTTCCGGTCCGAGTGGGAGAAGGTACACGAGCCCGGCGAGCGCTACGGGCCCCCCAAGCCGCGGGAGGTGTGACGGAAACGCCGGCACGTTAGATTGACCCGAGACAGGGGTGCCCGCCAGTAAGCAACGCCCGGCGGGCTGAGATCACACCCTTTGAACCTGATCCGGTTCGCACCGGCGAAGGGAGCTCCGCATGACCTGCCTCACCCAGATGCACTTCGCCCGTCAGGGCACCATCACCCCCCAGATGCAGCGCGTCGCGGAGCGGGAAGGGCTTCCCGTCGAGCTGGTGCGCGACGAGGTGGCCCGCGGGCGGCTCATCATCCCCGCCAACGTGAACCACCTCGCGAAGCGACTCGATCCGATGGCGATCGGCAAAGTCGCCGGCGTGAAGATCAACGCCAACATCGGCAACTCCGCCGTCGAGTCGAACATCGACCAGGAGCTCGAGAAGCTGCACCACGCCGTCCACTACGGCGCGGACACGGTGATGGATCTCTCCACAGGCGGTGACATCGACGCGATCCGCCAGGCAATCATCGACGCCTCGCCGGTGCCCATCGGCACGGTGCCGATCTATCAGGCCGTGACCGAGGCGAAGCAGGTCGAGGATCTCACGGAGGACGACCTCCTCGACATGATCGAGCACCAGGCGCAGCAGGGGGTGGACTACGTCACGGTCCATTGCGGGATCCTGCGCGAGTACGTGGGGCTCGCGCTCGGCCGCGTGACGGGGATCGTGTCGCGGGGCGGGTCGCTGCACGCCTACTGGATGACGCACCACAACAAACAGAACCCGTTCTACACCCGCTTCGACCGCATCCTCGAGATCGCCCGCAAGTACGACGTGACGCTCTCGCTGGGCGACGCCCTGCGGCCCGGCTCGGTCGCGGACGCGAACGACCGGGCCCAGTTCGCCGAGCTCGAGACGCTAGGCGAGCTGACGACGCGCGCCTGGGCGCAGGACGTGCAGGTGATGATCGAGGGACCGGGCCACATCCCGATGCACCTGATCGAGGAGAACGTCCGGAAGGAAAAAGCGATCTGCCACGAGGCGCCGTTCTACACGCTGGGGCCGCTCGTCACCGACATCGCGCCGGGCTACGACCACATCACGTCGGCAATCGGCGCGGCGATGATCGGCTGGTACGGCGCCGACATGTTGTGCTACGTGACGCGCAAGGAGCACCTCGGCCTGCCCAACGCGGAGGAGGTGCGTGAGGGCGTGATCGCCTACAAGATCGCCGCGCACGCCGCCGACATCGCGCGCGGCCGGGCGGGCGCACGCGACCGCGACGACGCGCTATCGCGCGCGCGCTATGCGTTCGACTGGAACGAGCAGTTCCGGCTGTCGCTCGATCCCGACCGGGCGCGTGAGCTGCACGATGAGGCCCTCCCCGCCGAGTACTTCAAGAGCGCCGAGTTCTGCGCGATGTGCGGGCCGAAGTTCTGCTCGATGCACATCACGCGGGAGATCGAGCGGAAGGCGGGGCTCCGGGAGCCCGAGAAGACGACGACACGCGAGGCCTACACCGTGGAGTCGTGATCGACGCCGCGGAACGTCCTCAGGCAATGCCGAGGGGACCACCGATTCGACGTGCGGCATCGGCGTCAAACCAGTAGGACAGGCGACCAGGCGAGAGCTCGCTTGTGTGGGTTTTGATCTCTGAGACATCGGTCATTGACACTCCCGTGAACTCCTCAGACCGGATGACCTTCGCGAGGCGGTCAGTCACAAAGTAGAACCCCGGCAATGGCCAAACAATGAAAATGTCGCTGCCGTCCCAGGAGGCGCGGTTAATCAAGCGAGTAGGGTCAGTGAACGTTGAATACACAAGGTGCCCACAGATCGCGCACGACTTGGACGCGTTCAACAGAATCCCGGAGTCGGGTGGGGCCACGCCACCCCATCCAGTGACGACCAGCTCCCAGAACTCTGGCGGCGTCTGCGAGCGGCGCTTTTGAAATCGCGCGTCCACGCTCCGTACAGCAAATCCCGAGACACCGGATGCGCGAAGGACACTCCGCTGCTCGAGCCGAACCTTGTCGGTCCAGTCCGCCAGTCCATACGGTTGATTGGGGCCGAGTTCCCAGAAATTCACGCGGTTCATTGGTTCGATTGCCGCGTTGTCCTAGTCGCTCGCGAGGGCATGGTGGTGAACCCCCCTAAAGCGCTGGGCCCTCTGCATTGTCACTAGTAGTGTCACTATGCTGCGCGCTTACTGTCACTCCTCCAGAAGGCCGAATGCCCGCACGGGAAAGCTCCCCATCCCCCGCACTTTCACGGGCACGGCGAAAAACCGGAAACCAGTGTCGGGTAGCTCCCGCAGTTCGCACAGGTGCTCCACGATCGGGATACCGGCACCGAGCAACAGCGTATGCGCGGGGCGCGCGCCGTCGGCCGCGTCGTCGATGTTGAGTGAGTCGATGCCGACGAGAGCCGCACCGGTCGCGATGAGGTGCTCCGCCGCGGCGCGCATCAGGAAGGGATGGCCGGTGCCATAGCGCTCCGTGCGCCAATGGACGTCCCAGCCCGTGTGCACGAGCACCGCCTTGCCCCGCACTTCGCGGCCGCGGAACACTGCTGCATCGAGCGCCCGGCCGGTGCGCTCTGTTGCCCGGACCACGATGCCCTCGAGGTTGGCGACGGCCTCGAGCGGATAGTCGGCGACGTCCCTGCCGCCCTCGTACCGATGGAACGGCGCATCGATATAGGTGCCCGTATTGGCGAGTAGCTCGATCTTCCCGATCTGGAATGTCGTGCCGGCGGCGTAGCGCGTCTGGGATGCGTCGCGCGACAACCAGTCGCTGATCGTTGGCACCGGAAGGCCAGGGTAGGTGACCATCCCGTGCTCGATCGTATGGCTCACGTCGATCAGCCGGCCGGGCGCCGAGCTCACGAGGGCGGCGCCCGCCGCGCAGGATCCTGCTGATAGAACTGCCGCAGCTGTCCGTACAGCTCGGGATGATCGCGCTCGAGCTGGACCGGCTTCTCGAAGAACGTCTCGGTCGCGACCGCGAAAAATTCGGCCTTATTGGTCGCCCCGTATTCGTCCAGCGCCGACCTCCGATCATTGGCAGTGTCCCGGCGCAACCGCTCGTACTCCTCCGAGAGCACGCCGCCCCAGGTCCGCAGGGCGCCGGGCGGCAGGATCGGGGTGCCGTCGGTCACGCCGTCTTCCGCATCCAGTTGGTGGGCGAACTCATGCAACACGACGTTTTCTCCGTCCGCGGGATTGCGCGCGCCGCGGACGGCGTCGTCCCACGAGATCACGACCACGCCATCGCCCCACGATTCGCCCATCAGGCGGACGGGGGGTGGTACGACCTGGCCCGTCCCGCGCGACCCGGCCGACTTCGGAACGAATCCGTGAGGATACACGAGCACCGTCCGGAGCGACGGATAGCACGGACCCTCGAGATGGAGCAGCAACAGGCACGCCTCGGCCGCGATCGTCACCTTCATCTCTTCGGTGAGGGTGAGCCCACCGCTTCCCTCGAAGTGTTTGTCGGCCAGAAATATCTGCGCCAGTCGGAGCAACCGCTCGCGCTCCTCCGAGCTCAGCCCGCGAGCGAGCGGGACGTTGCGTTCCACGATCCCGGGCCACGCGTCCGGGATCGGGCCGGTGGGCAGTCGGAGCGACGGCGCCGGAATGCGGCGCAGCACGGCGGACACGCCGACGTATCCGATCACAAGGAGGAGGAAGACCACGCCGACGGCCGCGAGCCCCTCCATCTAGTCCCACCAACAGTAGAGCCGTTGCGACTCTCTGAGATCCCGCGCGAGCGCATCCACCGTCTCCGTTCCCTGATCCACGACGTCGGGACAGAACGCATAAAACCGCCGGGCCAGTGCGTCCGCGTCGCGCATAGCGGAGCGGAACCGGCCCTCCACCCAATCGAACCCCATCCCGGTGAGGACGAACGGGTGGTCGCGCTCGAGGGCCTCGAGCCAAACGACTACGCTGTCGGGGCCGATGCCATAGTTCCAGCCGTTCGTTCCCATGAGTCGGAGAATCTCGTACCGGTCGCTGCGCGGGAACAGCGCGACCCGATCGGCCCGGTCCGAGATCCCGAGGTGCTGCTCCGAGCGAAACAGGTAGAAGCCCTTCTCGAGGAAGCGCGGCTGCGCCGCAGCCACGAGTCGCTCCGCCCGCCCGGACGGGACGCCCACCGCAAAGCCCTCAGTAAGGAGAGAGTCGCCCACCGAGTCCGTGCCCACCAGCGGCGTCGCCGCCCCGCCCGCCAGTCGCTCGAGCGCGCGGACCGCGTCGGGGAACTTGGCCGGCACGACGAAGTCGGAGGGAAGCGTCCACGACGTGCGGAGCACGCGCAACCCGAGACGAGTCAGGAGGAAGGCAAGGATGACGACCGCTGCCACCCACCCGAGCGACACGCGCGTACGGGGCTGCACGACGGGGCGGGGATCGGGACCGGCCATGTTCAACTCCTGCAAGATCGCCGCCGCGCGCCGACGGATGCGCCGCCGGCGCAGCACGCTGAAGGGCGGCAGTGCCTGCCAGGTCATCACCCACGCGCTGGAGAATGTCGGCCGGAACACGGCGGCGCGATCGTCACGCCACCACCTCCCCGCCTCGACCTGCTCCGCCAGCTCACGCGTCATCGCCTCGGCCAGGAACCGCGCCGGCTCGCCCTGGTGCGCGAATGGGATGCGCTCCAGGCCGCGATAGTGGCGCTCGAGGTACGCGCGCTTGATGCGGCACAGCCGCGCCGGGTCCCGCACGATCGGCAGCCGCACGACGACTCGGGACGGCGGCGGCGTGAACGACCCTGGCACCGGACTGTTGTGGACCGAGACCGTCCGTCCATCTTGAAACTTGGTGGGTAGCTCCGCGTAGCTCGCGACCAGCCGGGCAGGACGCGCCGCGGTGAACATCGCGATGGCGAGCGCCAGCTCCGCCGTCTTCGAGTTCTCGAGCAGCGCGACGCGACTGCTGACGTGCTTCATCTGACCGGTCTGGAACAGATCGGCCACGACGTGAAATCCCTCGGTGGCCAGCGCTTCGCAGGTCTGCCGGAATGCGGCGGCGACGTCCTCGGGCACCGCATGCCGCCCCGGAGTGAACGGCTCAAACACGGGACGGGCACCGGCGTTCTGGGTGAGCCACACCACGATGGGCCCGAGCCAGTAGGGGGTGAGCAGTACGACGAGCCAGGCGAGATAGACCATGAGGCCCTCGCGAGCGGCTACGGTGCTCGGGGTGGGGAAGGTCGCGCCGGCGGCAGCACTCGTGCCAGCGCCTTGAGCAGCTGTCCGTCGGGCGTGCCACCGTCAGTCGCCTCCGCCAGCACAACGGCGAAGCGCCGTCTGAGTAAGGGATCCCGCATCGCGTGGGCGGCAAACTGCAGCGTGAGGGGGATGAACCAGGCTGCTTGGCGCGCCGCGGCGCCCGATCGGGCCACGGCGGCGTACTGCTCGAACAGGGCGAGCAGAAAGGCGCCCTTGGACGGGAACTGCCGGTAGATCGCGCCCTTCGTGAAGCCGGCGGTTTGAGCGATGTCGTCGAGCGTGGCGAACTCGATGCCGCGCTCCGCGAAGACGCTCAGTCCCGCCTCGAGGAGCAGCGCTTTCGTCTCGGCCGTTCGCTTCTGTCTGATACCCATCAGCATCTACGATACCTGTGGGAATCGTTGGGGGCAACAAAGTGCGCGGATGTGGACAGTTCAGATACCCGCTGGTATCTCCGCAGCGCGCAACCCCACCACGGACATAGGGTTCCTGCCAGGTGGTCGTTGCTCACTGCAACCGTCCGGCCGCCCCTCCAAAGCTAGTGGGCGCACACAACGCCCGTACCGGCTTCCAGGAGGAACCCGTGAATCAGCCATCCGGTGGGAGTCTCCAGTTCGACCACGCCGAGCGTGACGGCGCCGCCTCCGGCGCCAGCTGCGCGGCCTGCGGCCAACCCATCGCGACATCCTACTATGAGGTGAACGGCAGCGTCACGTGCCAGCGGTGCCGCAACCAAATCATGGCGGCGTGGAACCGTGGCTCATCGGGCGGACGATTTGCGAGGGCGTTGGGACTCGGGTTCGGCGCTGCGGTGTTGGGGGCGGGGATTTACTTCGGCATCGCGGCTCTGACCGGGTACGAGTTCGGGCTGGTGGCGATCGTCGTCGGGGTGCTGGTGGGCAGCGCGGTGCGCAAGGGTTCGAAGGGGCGCGGCGGCTGGCGCTACCAGCTGCTCGCTATGTTCCTCACCTACACCGCCGTCGTGGTGACCGACTCCTCGTTGATCGCCCGCGAGCTGAAGAACGAGTGGCGCGCGCAGGCCGCCTCGTCCGCCGCGGCCCCAGCCGGGGTCAACGCCTCCACCGACGCGGCGCGGGGGACGTCGCCACGGCCGGGGCCCCTCATGGTCGCCTTCGGTCTGGCGCTGATCATCGCACTCGCGTACGCGGCTCCGATCATGATCGGCATCACGAGTCCGCTCCACCTGCTGATTGCCGGGTTCGCGCTGTACGAAGCGTGGAAGCTCAACCGGGGCGTCGCACTCCAGGTCACGGGGCCATACTCACCCGCTGCTAGCCCCGCGGCGGCGTAGCCCATCGTCGATGACCCACGCCGCAGTACCCGGGCGGACGCCGGCCGTGTGCGCGCAGTGCGGCACACAGATCGCGCCCGCCCTACTCGCCTGCCCGTCCTGCCAGCGCCTGGTTCACGCCGAAGAGCTCAAGCGTTTAGCCGCCACCGCGGAGCGCGCGGCGCAAGTCGGCGACCCGAGCGCCGCGTTAGCCGCCTGGCGCCAGGCACTCGACCTGTTGCCGACCGACGCGACCCAGTACCAAGTCGTTGCTGCCCGGATCGCCGCCTTGAGCCGCTCTTTGGACGCCACACCCGCAACCGCAGGGCACGGGGCAAGGTGGGGCAAAGACGCGGCCGGTGTCGGCGCACTCGGCGCCCTCCTCTTCAAGTTCAAGTTCGCGCTCCTCTTCGTCCTCACGAAGGCCAAGTTGCTGCTGCTCGGTTTGACGAAGGGCGGGACGCTCTTCAGCATGCTGCTCTCGGCAGGCGTGTACTGGACCATCTGGGGCTGGAAGTTCGCATTCGGCATCGTGCTTTCCATCTATATCCACGAAATGGGTCACGTCCAGGCGCTGCAACGCTATGGCATCAAGGCCACGGCGCCGATGTTCATCCCCGGCATCGGCGCGGTGATTCGACTGAAGCAGTACCCGGCCAACGCCCGCGAGGACGCCCGGGTCGGGCTCGCCGGCCCGCTCTGGGGACTGGGCGCCGCGCTCACGGCCTACATCGTGTACCGCGCCACCGGCATCGGGGTGTGGGGCGCGATCGCGCACTTCGGCGCCTGGGTGAACCTGTTCAACCTGGTCCCAGTGTGGCAGCTGGACGGCGCGCGCGGCTTCCGCGCACTGACCCGCCAACAGCGCTGGATCGCGGTTGCAATCATTGCCTCGACGTGGTTTGTGACGTCCGAGGGGCTGCTGGTGCTGCTCGGCATCGCCGCCGCCGCGGCGGCCGGCTTCAGTCGCGCGGCAGATGAGCCGGATCACACCGCGCTGCTGCAGTATGCGTTCCTCTTGGGCATCCTGTCGCTGCTGACCCGGATCGCGTTGCCTGCCATCGGGCCTTGAACGAGGGTCGGACCCATCCTATGTTTGCGATTCGGCCCGAGTCTGGCCCGCGCGACGCGAAATGCCTGGAGCCTGAATGCCGTACATCATTGCAGAGCCCTGCATCAATCTGAAGGATCGGTCCTGCGTGGATGTGTGCCCCGTGGACTGCATCTACGAGGGTGAGGATCAGCTATACATCCACCCAGACGAATGCATCGATTGCGGCGCCTGCGAACCGGAGTGCCCCGTCACCGCGATTTTCCCGGAGGAAGACACCCCTCCGCAGTGGAAGTCCTACATCGCCAAGAACCGGGACGTGTTCCAGGGCGCAAGCCCACCCGGTAAGCCGCAGCGCAAGGGATCGTGAATCGAGCCCCGGGGTGGTCGCCCCGGGGTTCTCGCTTCAGGGGAAGGGCAGTGCACTCAGGAAGTCGGCCAAGAGCCGGCTGGCTGCCAGGGGCTGCTCCAGGGGCGCGATGTGTCCAGCGGCAGGCACGACGTGATACTGAGCGTCGGGGATGAGCTGCGCCATCGCGTGCGCCGTATCGGGGGGAGCGATCTCGTCCTCGCTCCCCACCAGCACGAGCGTCGGCACCCGCACGCCCCGGAGCGTCTCGGTGGAGTCGGGTCGGTCGCGCAGCACTCGCAGCGCGCCCACGAGCCCGGGCACCGACCAACGGCGTGCCATCTCGCGCACCTGGCCCGCTACCTCGGGCTGGGTGGCCTGCGTGGCCGGCGCGATCAGCCGAGGGAGCAGCTGCTCGATCATGCCGTCCTGACCATCCCGCTGCGCGACCTGTATCAGCGCTTCACGCCCCCGCTTCGCCTCAGCTGAGTCCGCCTGAGGCTTGGTATCGGCGAGGATCAGAGCTCTCACGCGCTCCGGATGCCGGCGCAACAGCTCGAAGATGACGTAGCCACCCATCGAGAGGCCACACAGCACGGCCTGCCGCACCCCGAGGGCGTCGAGCACGGCCACGAGGTCATCGGCGTAGCGCGTTAGCGAGTACCCGTCGGCGGCTGGTGGCACCCCCGAGTCGCCCACCCCGCGGAAATCCGGCGCGATGCGCCGAACACGAGACAGCGTGGCGAGCTGGTGCCGCCACATGGTGCGATCGAACGGGAAGCCATGCACGAACAGCACCGGCACGCCTTCGCCGCGGACGTCGACGGCGAGCTCGACGTCGCCCGCCGGTACCTGGATGGGCGGGTGGCCCCCCGACGGCCGGGGTCCGAGAAAGCGGGCGATCTCGTCCGGAATCGGTGTGGCGCGCCCCAGCCGATCGATGCACACGAACACCATCTCCGCCTCCGCGACGGCTGCGTCGTCGGAGATCCGTCGCACGACGTGGCGCAGGGTCATACTGGTAGTGCCGCGGCCCGCGACCGTCGTCTCCACGCGCAGCACGTCGCGCGCGAACGCCGGAGCACGGTACTCGATCGTCGCCTTCCGCACCGCGGGCCACACGCCGTTGCGGTCGAACAGGTCCATGCCCGGGCCGCGGGCGAGCGCATCCCAGCGGGCGCGCTCGAGCAGCGTGAGCAGTGCGGCCTGGTTCAGGTGACCGAACGAGTCGCATTCGTAAGGATAAACGGTCAGCTCGACCGTCCCGAACGGCGTCACGGTGCAGGCTCCAACTGGGAAACGGGAACCGCAAACGTATGCCAGAAAACCACTCGTCGCACGTCGCGCGTTGCGCGACGCATGAGAAAGGCGAACGCTTTGGCGCCGTACGTGGGATCGAGGGTGAGACCGTGCTCGGACGCGAGCCGTTCGGCCGCCTCCCCCTGCGGAGTCGGGTACCCGTAGCCATCGCCCAACCCATCCACCACCACCAGCGGGTTGCGGGATGCGAGATGCGGGATGCGGATGTCATGGCCCGCGAGCAGGCGCGCGGCGCGGTGGGCAAGCCACGTTGTTCGCCAGCGATTGGCGACGATCCGTGGTGCCACGCGGATGGCCACGATGCGCGTCGGCCAGCCGAGTGCCATCACGGCGAGCGCGAGGCCCGCGGCCGTACCGCCGGTGCCGAGTGGGAGCACGATCGCGTCCGGGGGTGCGGCGATCTGCGCGGCGAGCTCCAACCCCGCGAGCAAATGGCCCACCACCGCGCGGGGATGCGCTCCCCCGCCAGGAATCCAGCGGCGGGGGCCCAGCGCCCCAGCACGCCGCCACGCGGTGAGAACCGCGAGTGGCAGTAACCCCCTCGTCCGGGCGTGCACGACGAGAGCGGCGTTGGCACGACACGCGGAAGCCACGGCGCGGCTCGCGGGTGTGTCGGGCTGTGGGAACTGCGCGAGCACGGCCCGGCCGGCCGCTGCCGCCGCGTGCACAGCGGTCGCGAGGCAGTGGGTCGAGCCCGTGCCGCCCAGGGTGACGAAGACGGTGCCGGGGCGCGCGTCCGCGAGCAGGAATTCGAGCCCGCGTACTTTGTTGCCTCCGTAGCGCGCGGAGGAGCGGTCTTCCCGCTTGATGGTGAGCTCGGCGACGCCGCTGGCGCGGCCCAGCGGGCCAGCCGGCTCGAGCGGCGTGGGCCAATCGCCCAGGCTACAAGGCGCGAGGGTCGCGCGTATCTTTTGAATCAGCTGCGCCGGATCCGACACCACAACCCCGATCCCGAGGACCCCGATGCAGGTTGCCACCGACTACATCCGCCACGCCGCGCGCGCCGCCCGCAAATGCGCGGGCGATCCCCTGGGCGGAGCGCCCCAGCCGCCGGATGCTGAATTCTACAAGACCCTGGCCAAGGCGCTCGAGGAGATCGCCGCCGGCCTCGATACGCTCAGCAAGCAAGAGTGAGCTACATAAGCACGCCCGAGGCGCTCGCCGAAGCGATCGCGGCGCTCTCGCGGGAGCCGCTCGTCGCCGCCGACACGGAAGCGGCGAGCTTCCACCGCTACCACGACCGGATCTTCCTGATTCAGCTGTCCAGCCCTTCGCGAACCGAGATCATCGACCCCCTGGCGGTGGCGGACCTCTCGCCCGTAGGCCGGCTGCTCGCCGACCCGAAGGTCGAAAAGATCTTCCACGACGCGGACTACGACCTGCGGATCCTGGATCGTGACTATGGATTCCGGGCGCAGCGGCTGTTCGACACGCGCATCGCCGCCCAGCTGGCAGGCGAGCCGGCGGTTGGCCTCGCGGCGCTGCTGGAAAAATACGCCGGGGTGAAGCTCGCCAAGGAGCACCAGAAGGCGGACTGGTCGCGGCGCCCGCTCCCCCCGGCGATGCTCGCCTACGCCGCGGCGGATACCGCGCACCTGCCGGCGTTGCGCGAGCAGCTGCGCGCTAGGCTCACGGCGCTCGGTCGGCTCACGTGGGCGGAGGAGGAATTCACCCGGCTCGAAGACCTGCGTTGGACGAGAGGGGGGGCGTCGAACGGCGACGAGCCGGGGGGGCCGGACGCGTTTCTGCGCGTGAAACGGGCGAAGACGCTGGCGCCGCGGCAGCTCGCGGCGCTGCGGG
>Ga0137409_10004032_pt1 | contig 15527 bp, 14 predicted proteins | sample CZODoug1_16funga_FD_122059 | JGI IMG/M metagenome (GOLD analysis project Ga0137409, IMG submission 122059) | Vadose zone soil fungal communities from Angelo Coast Range Reserve, California, USA - CZODoug1_16fungal (Hybrid Assembly) | ecosystem: Environmental > Terrestrial > Soil > Vadose zone... | reverse complement strand
GCTCGCGCGCGAGGCGCTCGAGCCAGCTTGCCACCACAATCTTGCTGAGCGGCAGCCGCCACACCGCATCGAGCGCCGGATCGAAGCGCACGGGCGCGGTCTCGTAGCCCTGCACGAAGATCGCCTTCGCGCCCTTGCGCGGCGAGAGCGCGGCGACCCACGCGCCGGTGGTCCAGTACGTGGCGATCACGACGTCCGCATCGGGCAGGTCGGCGTCGGTCACCGGCCGCACGCGCTCGAGCACGCGGTGCGGCACGCCGATGCCGTCGAACCACGACGGATCCGAAGCGGCGCTGCTCGGCCAGCCGCGCCCGCGCAGCAGGGACTTCAGGCGGCGCGCGAAGTCGGGCGGCGGCGGCGTCGACACGACGCTCACCCGATGGCCGCGCTGCCGCAGGCGCTCTGCGTAAATGGCGAGCACCCGCACGCCGCCGGACAGGCCGGCATGAGGCAGCACGAAAGTGATGCGCATGCAGTTGCGCTAAAGGCAGTTGCGGCGCTGGCGCGCCGATTCGGCCATTTTTGCGAGCGGCAGGAAGCCGCCGATCCCCAACGCAGCATCCGGCATGGCGCGGCTAGGATAGCCAATCCCCGGCCGGCCAACTACGGCTCGAAAGCGCCCGTCTCCGGCCTGCTACGGCGTCGTCGACGGCCGGCGACAGAATGACTTCCGGCGCCGTCATCCTGATGTACCACAGCGTCGCGCGCGACGACGAGGCGAGGTTCGTCGAGCCGGGCAACCACATCGCGCCGCGGCTCTTCGAGCGGCAGATGGCTTTCCTGCGCCAGGCGCGCCGAGTGGTGCCGCTGTCGCGCCTCGTGGACGACATCGCCGCCGGCAAATCGCCGCCCGCCGGAACGGTGTGCATCACCTTCGACGACGGCTACCGCGACAACCTGACCATCGCCGCGCCGATCCTCGACCGGTACCGCCTGCCGGCAACGCTCTTTCTCGCCACCGGATTCGTCGAGCGCGCCGAAAACCAGTGGTCCGATACGCTGCACCGGCTGCCGCTGGCCACGGGTCTAAAAAAACGTCTTCACCGGCAACTGCTCGACGCAAGCCAGGGCGAGCGCATGCGCGTCCTCGCCGAATTCCAGGTTGAAGAAAAACCGCGCCTGATGCTCGACTGGGACGAAGCGCGCCGGCTGTGCCGCCGCTATCCGCTGTTCGAGATCGGAGGCCATACGCGCGAGCATCTCGATCTCACCAAGCACCAGGTCGAGGCGCGCGCGCAGATCGAGGGCTGCGCCGCGGACCTGCGCCGCGAGCTCGGCGTCGAGCCGCAGCACTTCTCCTATCCCTACGGGCGCTCGTGCGCCGAGACGCGCCGGGCGGTGATCGGCGCCGGCTGGCGCTGCGCCGTCGTTACAGACGCCGCGCCGCCACGCGTTGGCCCGGCAACCGATCGCTACGCCATGCCCAGGGTGCAAGCGCCGCGCTCGGTGATCGGGCTCGCCTTCAAGCTGGGCTTTTCATGACGAAACCTGTCACTGCCGTCATCGTCACCTACCAGTCGGCGCGTACCATCGGCGTCGCGCTCGCCGCGGCCCTCCGCTGCCGCGACGCCGGTCTCCTCGACCTGGTCGTGGTCGACAACGCGAGCTCCGACGCCACGCGCGAGATCCTCGCAAGCCATGCCGGCTGGGCAGACGTGGTGCTCGAGGCGACGAACCACGGCTTCGCCCGCGGCTGCAACCTCGGCCTTGCGCGCGTGAAGAGCCCTTACACGCTGTTCCTCAACCCGGACGCCGCGATCGAGCCGCCGGCGCTGCGCACGATGCTGGAATTCATGGAGCAGCGCGCAAGCGCCGGCATCGTCGGCCCCGCCACGCTGTGCGGCAACAAGGACCACCCCGAGCTCCAGCCGGCCGCCCCCTACCCCACGCCGTGGACCGTGGTGCGCGACGCCGCTCCGTTCCTGCGGCGGCGCTCGAGCGCGGTGACGATCGTGCCGGGCTCGCCGCCGATACGCACCGGGTGGGTGTGCGGCGCGGTGCTGATGATCCGCTCGAGCCTCGTGCGGCAGCTGCGCGGATTCGATCGACGCTTCTTCCTCTATTGGGACGAGATCGATCTCTGCCGGCGCGCCGAGCAGGCGGGCTACGAGAACTGGGTGCTCGGCACGGCGCTCGCGCATCATGTCGTCGGAGCGAGCTCGGGCGGCGCACTGCGCGTCGGCAGCGCGGTGGCGAAGCACTACTACCAGAGCCGCTACTACTACATGGCGAAGCACCACGGCTGGCTCGCCGCGACCGCGGCCGAGCTCGCCGAGTTCGTGCTGCTCGGCATCGAGTCGCTGCTCGATGGGCTGCGCGGCCGCGGGCTCGAACGCCTGCGGCCGCGGCTGCAGGCAGCGCTTTTGAGCCTTCCCGATGAGCGTTAATTACCGCCTCATTGCCGCGCACGAGCTCGACGGCGGGCTCGTCGCGGCGTGGCGCTCGATCCAGGAGCGCGAGCCGGCCTTCGAGAGCCCGTACTTCTGCCCGGAGTTCACCCGAGCCGTCGGCACGGTGCGCGACGACGTGCGTGTCGTGGTGATCGAGAACGACGGCCAGCCGGCGGGCTTCTTCCCCCACCAGCGCGCCGCCTGGGGGCGTGGCAGCCCGGTCGGCGGGCCGCTCTCCGACTACCACGGCGTGATCGCCGCGCCGGAAGCCGAATGGAGCGTGGTCGAGATGATGCGGGCGGCGCGCCTCTCGGTCTGGACCTTCGATCACCTCGTCGATACCACGGGCAGGTTCGCGCCGTATGTCACGGCGAGCGCCGCGGCCTCGCCGCAGATCGATCTCGCGAGCTTCCAGCCGCCGCCCGACTTCGCGCGCAAGGCGCGCAAGCTTGCGCGCGAGGTCGGCGAGCTCTCCTTCAGCCTGCACGACGCAAGCGCCGCCGCGCTCGAGCGCATGTTCGAATGGAAGAGCGAGCAGTACCGCCGCACCGGGCTGACCGACGCCTTCGGCGTGCGCTGGACGGGCCAGCTCCTGCGCCGGCTGATGGGCATCGAGGCCCCCGGCTTCGCCGGCGCGTGCTCGGTGCTGCGCGCGGGAGGCGAGGTCGTCGCTGTGCACGCCGGCATGCGCTCGCGCAGCGTCCTGCACTGGTGGATCCCGACCTACAACCCCGCCTATGCCGCCTACTCGCCCGGCGTCCTGCTCTTGCTGCGCATCGCTGCGGCGGCGCCGGCGCTCGGCATCCAGCGCATCGATCTCGGCAAGGGCGATGCGCGCTACAAGCGCAGCCTGATGACGGGCGCCGCGCCGCTGCGCGAAGGCTCCGTCGAGCTGCCGTCGCTCGCCGCAACCGCGCGACGCCTGCGCCGCCTGGCCGAGGCGCAGGCGGCCTGGCAATTGCCGCTCAGGGCGCTCAGGCGGCTCGAGCGCGCGCGGAGGTTCAATTGACCATCATGATGGGCGTGGTCGTGATCGGGCGCAACGAGGGCGAGCGGCTCGCGCGCAGCCTTGCTTCGCTTCTTCCCGGGAGCGTGCCGGTGGTCTACGTGGACTCGGGCTCGACGGATGGATCGGCGGTGCTCGCTCGTGGCAAAGGCGCCGAAGTGATCGAGCTCGACCCGCCCTTTAGCGCGGCGCGCGGGCGTAACGAGGGCTTCAGGCGCCTGCGCGAGACGTTCCCCGATCTGGCCTACGTGCAGTTCGTCGACGGCGACTGCGAGCTGGCGGCTGGCTGGCTGGAAAAGGCGGCGCGCTTTCTGGCCGAAAACCCCCGCGTCGCCGTGGTGTGCGGACGGCTGCGCGAAAGGCAGCCGCAGCGCACGGTGTACAGCCTGCTCTGCGATATCTTGTGGGACGCGCCGGTTGGCGAGACGAGGGTTTGCGGCGGCATCGCGATGATGCGCGTCGACGCCTTCGAGGGCGTGCAGGGCTTCCGCGCCGACCTCACCGCCGGCGCGGATCCCGAGCTGTGCCTGCGGCTGCGCGCCGCGGGTTGGCGCATCTGGCGCCTCGAGGCGGAGATGGCGACGCACGATGCCGCGATCGCGCGCTTCGGCCAGTGGTGGGTGCGCACCCTGCGCGGCGGCTACGCCTACGCGCACCTCGCCGCGCTGCACGGCGCGCCGCCCGAGCGCTTCGGAGTGCGCGAGTCGCGCCGCGCCTGGCTTTGGGGATGCGGGCTTCCGCTGCTCGCCGTTGGGCTTACCCCGTGGTGGGGTGTGTGGGGACTTGCCGTGCTGGCGGCCTATCCGCTCCAGGTGGTGCGGCTTGCGCTGCGCGGCGCTCGCTCGCCGAGCGAGAACTGGTGGCACGCGCTCTTTCTCGTGCTGGCCAAGTTCCCCGAAATGCTCGGACAGCTGAAATTCAGGATCGAGCGGCACGCCGGCGCCGCGCCGCGCCTGATCGAATACAAATGATCCGCATCGCGCACCTCATCAACGAGTACCAGGCTGCAGCCCGCCTGAGCCTGCGCTACCTGCGCATTCGTCTCTTCAGGCGCCTGATGCTGCCCTTCTCGCGGCGCGCGCGCGCGAAACGCATGCGCACCTACGCGAGGCTGATGCGGGTGCGCGACGGCATGTCGGTGCTCGACCTCGGCGGCCAGCCGGCGATCTGGCAGGGTGTCGGCGAGCGCCTCGACATCACCATCCTCAACCTTCCCGGCGCCGCCGAACGCAACGGCGACCAGCGCATCCGCTACGTCGAAGGCGACGCCTGCCGCGTCGGGGAATTCGGCGCGGCAGCGTTCGACGCGGTGTTCAGCAACAGCGTCATCGAGCACGTCGGCGGCGCCGAGCGGCGCGCCGAGTTCGCGCGCGAGGTGCGCCGGCTCGGAAGATCGTACTGGGTGCAGACCCCGGCCAAGTGGTTCCCGATCGAGGCGCACTGCGGCATGCCGTTCTGGTGGTTCTACCCGGCGCGCCTGAGGCGCTATTTCATCGTCCGCTGGCGCCGCAAGCTGCCGAGTTGGACCGAGATGGTCGAGGGGACCAATCTGATCGAGCGCGCCGAGCTCCAGGCGCTGTTCCCGGAGGCGACCGTCCAGGTCGAGAGGTTCTGCGGCATCCCGAAGTCCTACATCGCCTATTACCCGGGGAGCTAGGCTTGCGCGCGCTCTGGCTCGTGGTGGCGTACTGGCTGTGCGGCGCGGCGGCTGCGGCGCCGTGGATCGCCAACGTCGATCCGCAGGGCCTGCCGGCGCTTTCGCGCGGCGGCGGCCCCGCGCTGACGAGCGGCTTCGGCTTCTGGGGCGCGAACTGGGCGTGGGCCGAGCAGGAAACAAAGCTTCGCATCGAGCGGCCCCTGGACTATTCCCTGTCGGGTAAGAACCCGGCGCTCGGTTTCGAGCTTGCGGCGCGCATCCGGCGGGTCTCCGAGCGCGAGCTGGCGTGGGAATTCGACCTCAACGCGCGAGCGGCGAAGCCCAGCGTGATCGGCGGCGGCATCGTGTTCCGCTTCGACCTCGCGAACTTCGCCGGCGAGCTCGGCGAGCCCGAGCTGCTCGCCGGCAACCGCGGCTGGGCGTGGGGACGCCGCGGCACGCGCGTCGAGATGCGCTTCGAACCGCCGCTCGAAGCGCTGTATTTCGAGCGCGGCGCGAAGTCCGAGCTGCGCGCGTTCTTCTACAAGGACCGCATTGCGGCCGGCGCGCGGCGCCACGTCGCGACGCTGAGCGTCTCAGGCGATATCGCGATCGGCCCGACCGCGGCCGAGCGCTTCGGCCTGGACGATCCTGCGGCCTGGCCGACTGCGCCCCTCGACTGGAAGAGCTCGCCGGTCGACCTTTCCTTCCTGAATGCCCGGGAAAAGCCCGCGGGCAGGCGCGGCTTTCTCAAGGTCGTTCACGACAGGCTTGTTTTCGAGGACGGTACGGAAGCGCGCTTCTGGGGGACGAATCTCACCGCGTACGCGCTCTTCGCCACGAGCCGCGACGGCGTGCGGCAGCAGGCGCGGCGCCTGTCGCAGCTCGGCTTCAACCTCGTGCGCCTGGTGCACCACGACTCCGCGTGGGTGGATCCGAACGTGTTCGGCGAGCGCAGCGCGCCCGATACGCAGAGCGTGCGCGCCGAGATGCTCGACAAGCTCGACTGGTGGGTGAGGTGCCTCAAGGACGAGGGCATCTATGTGTGGCTCGACCTGCACGTCGGGCGCGAGCTCAAGCCGGGCGACCGGATCGACGCGTTCGACGAGATCACGAAGGCCCGGCCGGCAGCCGACCTCAGGGGGTACAACTACGTCAATCCGAGCATCCAGGCCGCGATGAAGCGCTTCAACCAGGCCTATACAGCGCACTACAAGGACGAGCCGGCGGTGGTGGCGATGCTCATCACCAACGAGAACGACGCGACGCAACACTTCGGCAACTCGCTCCTGCCCGACAAGAAGGTGCCCAGGCACGCCGCGCTCTACAGGGCGCGCGCCGACGCATTCGCCGACGCGAGCGGGCTGCCGAAGGACAAGACCTGGCGCTCGTGGGAGCACGGGCCGTCGAAGCTCTTCCTGAACGACCTCGAGCACAGTTTCGGCGTCGACATGATCGCGCACCTGCGCTCGCAGGGCGTCAAGGTGCCGTTGGTGACGACGAGCACCTGGGGCCTCAATCCGCTGAGCTCGCTCCCGGCGCTGACCGCGGGCGACATTATCGACGTGCACTCCTACGGCGGCGTTGGCGAGCTCGAAAAGAACCCGCTCTACTTCCCGAACCTGGTGCACTGGATCGCCGCCGCCCAGGTCGCGGGGCGGCCGCTCAGCGTCACCGAATGGAACGTCGAGGCTTTCCCCGCGCCCGACCGGCACAGCGTTCCGCTCTACGTCGCGGCGGTGGCGCGCCACCAGGGATGGCGCGCGCTCATGCACTACGCCTACGCGCAGGTGCCGCTCGACTCGCCCGGCGATGCGTCGAACTGGCACGCGTTCAACGACCCGGCACTGCTCGCCACGCTGCCCGCGGCGGCGCTGCTCTACCGGCGCGGCGACGTGCGCGAGGCGAGCACGGTCTACGCGCTTGCGCCGGGAAGGGAGCTTTTCAGCGAGGCGATCTCGCCGCAGAACTCGATCGCGCTGCGCACCGCACCCGAGCGTGGCAAGCTCGTGATCGCGCTCCCGGCCGCGCAGGAGTTGCCGTGGCTCCAGGCGACCCCGCTCCCGCCCGGCGCCAAGGTGGTTTCAGATCACAAACAAAACTTGATCGCATGGGGTGCACGGGAGTCTGTTTCCGACACCGGGGAACTGAACCGCAACTGGGAGGAAGGCATCTACACGATCGACACGCCGCGCACGCAGGCGGCGATGGGCTGGATCGGGGGGCGCAGGCTTGCGCTCGCCGACGTCGAGATCACCGCCACGACCCGCAACGCGACCGTCGCCGTGCAGAGCCTCGACGACGCGCCGATCGCCAAGGCGAAGGCCATCCTGGTTTCCCTGAGCGCGCGCGCCGTGCCGCGCTCTGCGCACGAGCTGCCGTACTACTCGGAGCCGGTGCGAGGCGAGCTCGCGATTCGCGCGCCGAAGGGGTTGACGCCCTATCAGGACAACAAGGCGCTGCCCGCCCCGTACGTCGACGGTGCTTATCGGCTCCGGCTGGAGCGCGAGCTGGGCACGCGCTGCCTGATCCTGAGGCAGGCGCGCCTCATCGAATACAAGGACGTCGAATGAGGCGAATCGCCTATCTGGTCAACCGGTATCCCAAGCCGAGCCACAGCTTCATCCGGCGCGAGATCGCCGCGCTCGAGCGCCACGGCTGGCAAGTCGAGCGCATCGCGCTGCGCGGATGGGACGAGCCGCCGCTGGATCCCGAAGATGCGCTCGAGCAGCAGCGCACGCGCTATGTCCTGCGTGAGGGCCTTGCGCCGCTCGCAGCGGCCGCGGCCGCCGCGCTGCTCCGCGCCCCCGCGCGCTTTCTTGCCGCCTTGGGGCTCGCCGTGCGCACGGCCTGGCGCGCCGAGCGCGGTTTACCCTACCACCTTGCCTACCTCGCCGAAGCCTGCCGCGTGCTCGTGTGGCTGCGCGCATCCGGCGCGACGCACGTGCACGCCCATTTCGGCACCAATGCCGCGGAAGTGGCCATGCTGACGCGCACGCTTGGCGGCCCGACCTACAGCTTCACCGTCCATGGACCGGAGGAATTCGACCAGCCGCGCGCGCTCGGGCTCGCCGAAAAGGTGCGCCGCGCGGCCTTCGTCGTGGCGATCAGTTCGCACTGCCGCAGCCAGATCTATCGCTGGGTCGAGCGCGCGCACTGGCCGAAGGTGAAGGTGGTGCATTCCGGGCTCGAACCGGCGTTTTTCGAGGCCGCAACGGCGGCGCCAGCGCAAGCTCCGCGCCTGGTCTGCGTCGGCCGCCTGTGCGCGCAGAAAGGCCAGCTCCTGCTGATCGAAGCGGCGCACCATCTGGCGGCAAAGGGCGTTCAGTTCGAGCTGGTCCTGGTCGGCGACGGCGAGCTGCGCGCCGAAGTCGAGGCGCTGATCGCGCAGCACGCGCTCGGCAGCCGGGTCCGCGTCACCGGCGCGGTCAGCACCCCGCGGCTGCGCGCGGAAATTGTCGGGGCGCGCGCGCTGGTGCTGCCCAGCTTTGCCGAGGGACTGCCTATGGTGATCATGGAAGCGATGGCGCTGCGCCGGCCCGTGCTGACGACCTATGTCGCCGGCATTCCGGAGCTGGTCAAGCCCGGCGAGACCGGCTGGCTCTTCCCGGCGGGCTCAGTCGAGGCGCTCTGCGCCGCGATGGAGGAGTGCTTCGCCAAGCCCGTTGCGGAGCTGCAGAGCATGGGCGAGGCGGCCTACCTGTGCGTGGTCGAGCGACACTCAATCGACACGGAAGCAGCCAAGCTCGGCCGGCTGTTCCAGGCCGCGGAGGCGGCGGCATAGTCATGGCCGTCTTCATCACCGGCGTCGCGGGATTCATCGGCTGCAATCTGGCGCGCGCCATGCTCGAGCGCGGCGAGGAGGTCGCAGGATTCGACAACCTCTGCCGAGGTTCGGCCGCGAACCTGGAGCCGCTGCGCCGGCGAGCGGCGTTTTCGTTCGAACGCATCGATCTTGCCGATATCGACGCCTACCGTCGCGCGCTGGGCGCGCTGCACGCGCGCAGCCCGATCACCGAGGTCTGGCATCTAGCCGCCAACTCCGACATTCCCGCCGGCACCGCGGACCCGAACGTCGACCTGCGCGATACCTTCATGACCACGTTCAACACGCTCCTTCTCATGAAGGAGCTGCGGATCGCCACGCTCGCGTTCGCTTCCAGCTCGGCGGTCTTCGGCGATCGCGGCGGCCGCAAGCTCAGCGAGGATGAAGGGCCGCTGCTGCCGATCTCGAACTACGGCGCGATGAAGCTCGCCTCCGAGGCCGCCATCAGCGCGGCGCTGGAAACCCATCTCGAGCGTGCGTTGGTGTTTCGCTTTCCGAACGTGATCGGCGTGCCGGCGACGCACGGCGTGATTCTCGATTTTGTGCGCCGGCTGCGCGCCGCACCCGGCGAGCTCGAGGTGCTGGGCGACGGCAACCAGCAGAAGTGCTACCTGCACGTCGAGGAGATGGTCGACGCGATGCTCTTTATCCGCGCGCATGCCCGCGACAAGCTCAATTGCTTCAACGTCGGCGCCGACGACGAAGGCGCGAGCGTGCGTTTCATCGCCGAGCAGGTCGTGCGCCGCATCGCGCCGCAGGCCCGCATCAGCTTCGGCGCGGGCCCGGCCGGCTGGCCAGGCGACGTGCCCCGATTCAGCTATTCGATCGCGAAGCTGGCGCGCCTCGGCTGGCGGCCCAGGCAGACCTCGGCGCAGGCGGTCAGCCGGGCGGTCGACGAGATCGCCGTCCAGGAGGGCGCCGCGTGAAGCAGGTCGTGATCCTCGCCGGCGGCAAGGGCACGCGCTTGCGCGAGCGCCTCGGCGAGCTGCCGAAGCCACTGGTCGACCTGTGCGGCGTGCCGCTGCTCGAGCGCCAGCTCGCGCTCGCCCAAAGGCATGGGTTCGGCGAGGCGCTGATCCTCGTCAACCACGCCGCCGAGCGGATCGTCGAGTACTGCGCCGCGCGCCGCAACGCGGAGCTCGAGGTGAGCTGCCTCGATGACGGCGTGCCGCGCGGCACGGCGGGCGCAACGCTCGCGGCGTTCGAGAGGCTGGCGAGCGAATTCCTCGTCATGTACGGCGACACCATGCTCGAGGTCGACCTGGCGCGCTTTCATTCCTACCACGCCGAAGTTCCGGCAGCGGCAGCGACGCTCTACCTGCACCCGAACGACCACCCGCAAGACTCCGATCTCGTGGAGCTCGACGATCTCGGCCGCATCGTCGCGTTCCATCCCTATCCCCGCGACGCGTCGCCCGCCTACGCCAATCTGGTGAACGCCGGCCTGTACTGGGTGAGGCGAGAGGCGCTCGCGCCGTGGCGCGGCGAGCAGCGCGCGCTCGACTTCGGCAAGGACCTGTTTCCGGCAATGCTCGCTCGCGGGTCGACGCTGCGCGGATTCCGCGGCGCCGAGTACATCAAGGATATCGGCACGCCTTCACGGCTCGACAGCGTGCGCGCCGATTACCTCGCCGGCAAGATCGCGCGCGCGAGCCTCGAGCGCCGCCAGCCGATGGTGTTCATCGACCGCGACGGAACCATCGGGGCCGGCACCGAGGACTTCGAGCTGCTGCCTGGCGCTGCGCAAGCGATCCGGCGCTTGAACTCGGCGGGTTACCGCTGCTGCGTCCTCGCGCGCGAGCCCGGCAGGACGAACGACACGATGGAGACGCTGCTCGGCCGGGAAGGCGCCTTTGTCGAGCGCATCTACTCGCCCGCCGCGCAGGCGACGATCGAGCGCGCCGCACGCGAGTTCAATATGGCGCGCGAGCGTTCTTGGCTGGTGGGCGATGCCTCGCTCGATATCGAGACCGCGCGCCACGCCGGCCTGAAATCCGTCCTGGTGGAAACGGGCTGCGCCGGACTCGACTATCGCGCATGGGCGACGCCGGACGCGATCGTTCCGGATCTCGCCGCCGCCGTCTCTTTCATCCTCGAGCGGCAGCCGCGCCTATTTTCCGATTGCCGCGCGCTGGCCGAGCGCATCGGCGAGGCGGCCATCGTGCTGGTCGGCGGACAGGCGCGCAGCGGCAAGAGCACCTTCGCCAATCTCCTCGCCGACGCGATCCGCGCAAGCGGCAAGAGCGCGGTCGTGCTGTGCGCCGATCGCTGGCTCCGGAACGCGCACGAGCGCGGGCCCGGAGTATTCGGGCGCTTCGATATGCAGGCGCTGCAAGCGCTGCTCGAGGCGCTCGAGCCCCCCAGGCCGCGCGCTCGAGTCCTCAGCCTGCCCGGCTATCACAAGCTCAGGCGCGAGCGCATCGACGCGGTGGAAACCGTTTCCGTGTCGCCGTCGGACATCATCGTGGTGGAGGGCATTGTTGCGCTCGGGCTGCGTCCCGCGGGCAGCACCGAAACGCACCGCTTCCATATCGAGATCGACGAGGCGGCGCGGCGGCAAAGGATGCTGGGCGAGTACGGCCTGCGCAGCATGAGCGCGGCCGAGGCGCTCAAGGTCTACCTCGCGCGGCGGCAGGATGAATTTCCCCTGATCGAGGCGCTGGCCGCGGGCGCGCGCCGGCTTTCGCTCGCATGATCATCAGCCGTACCCCCTTGCGCATGAGCTTCGCGGGCGGCGGCAGCGACCTGCCCGACTTCTACCGGCGCCACGGCGGCGCGGTGGTCAGCACGGCGATCGACAAGTACATCTACGTCAACATCAACCCGAAGTTCGACAACGGCATCCGCGTCGCCTACTCCAAGACCGAGGAAGTGACGAGCGTCGAGCAGATCGAGCACCCGATCGTGCGCGCCGCGCTCAAGCATCTGGAGATCGACGGCGGCGTCGAGATCACCACCATCGCCGACATCCCTTCGCGCGGCACCGGCCTCGGCTCGTCGAGCTCGTTCACCGTCGGCCTGCTGCACGGGCTGAACGCGTTCAAGGGGCGCTACGTCTCGAACGCCCAGCTCGGCGGCGACGGCTGTCACGTCGAGATCGACCTCTGCGGCGCGCCGATCGGCAAGCAGGACCACTATGCGGCGGCGTTCGGTGGTCTCAACGTCATCGAGTTCAAGCCCGACGATTCGGTGATCGTCTCGCCGGTGATCTGCCAGCGCGCGACGCTGCGCGAGCTGCAGGCGAGCCTGGTGGTGCTCTATACGGGCATCGTGCGCAGCGCCGCGACGGTCTTGCAGCGGCAGTCAGCCGAGATCGCCTGCAGCGAGAGCAAGCGCCGCGCGCTGATCCGCATGGTCGAGCTCGCCTACTGCCTGCGCGACGAGCTGCAGAAGGACAACCTCGCCGCCTTCGGCGAAATCCTGCACGAGAACTGGATGCTCAAGAAGAGCATTGCCTCGTGCGTCAGCAGCAGCGACATCGACGGCTGGTACGACGCGGCGCGCCGCGCCGGCGCTAGCGGCGGCAAGATCCTGGGCGCAGGCGCCGGCGGATTTCTGCTGTTTTTTGCTCCCCCGGAGCGGCACGCCAGGATCAAGGCAGCGCTGCCCATGCTCCGCCCGATCAGCGTGGCGTTCGAACCCCTCGGAAGCCGAATCATCTTCTATCACTGAGACCTCTATGCGCATCGACGAGCCCTTCCTCAACCCGTACGCCGGAACCGCGCAGGCTTACCTCTCCAGGCTGAGCGCGCTGGTCGAATCATTCGATCGCGCGCAGGTCGACCGCGCGGTCAAGGTCATCGCCGACACCTGGCGCGCCGGCCGCCAGATCATCACCCTCGGCAACGGCGGCAGCTCCATGACGGCGCTGCATTTCATCAACGACTGGAACAAGAGCGTGTTCATGGCCACCGGAAAGCCGTTTCGCGGCCGCAGCCTGGTCGACAATCTCGGCCTGGTGATGGCGTACGGCAACGACATTTCCTTTCAGGACATCTTCGCCGAGCAGCTCAAGAATCTGCTCGAAGCCGGTGACCTGCTGATCGCGCTTTCGGGAAGCGGTAATTCCGAGAACGTGATCCGCGCGGTGCGCTATGCCAATGACCACGGGGCGACGACCCTCGGGCTGTGCGGCTATAGCGGCGGCAGACTGAAGGAACTCGCTCAGCATGTAGTCTGGGTGAATGTCCACGACATGCAGCTGGCCGAAGACATGCATGCCATCTTCGGCCACATCGTCATGCAGCGGCTCTGCGCATCGGGCGCGCAACCGTGATGGTTGTGGGACCGATCCTGTACATGGCCGCCGCCCGATGAGCTTCGTCGATTGCGGTCGCCTCTATGTCGGCCAGCTGCGCTACATCCAGGCGCTTTGCGAGCCGGCCGACAGCCGCAACCCGGACGCGGTCGTCGGCGCATTCCTTCCGCTCGGTGAGCGCCTCGCCTGCCTGCTGCACGGCGCGCTCTTCCGGCGGCAGCTGCGCGCGGACCCCTTCTACCATTACCTCGTCGCACGCACGCGCCATTTCGACCAGCTCTTCCTCGACGCGGTGCGCGACTCGGTCGCCTGCATCGTCAACATCGGATGCGGAACTGACACGCGCGCGTACCGCTTCGCGCACCTGCTCGAGGCCAAGGGCATCACGGTGCTGGAGTGCGACCGGCCGCAGGCGATCCGCGCCAAGCGCGAGCTCGCGACGCGGCGCTGGCCCGCCCGGCACGTGCGGTACGTGCCGCTCGAGCTCAACGACGACGCCGCCTGGAGCAGCTTCGCCCGCGTGCTCGACGAAGCCGCGCCCGGACGCGCGTTCGTCATGATGGAGGGCGTAAGCCCCTACATCCACAAGCCGCAATTCGAAGCGTTTTTGCGCCTGCTCGCCGCCGGGCTTCGCCCCGCCAGCGTGCTCGCCTACGACTTCAAGATCGCCGGTTTGGCGGACGATTTCGGCCGCTCGGCAGCCGTGCGGCAGCCGTTCCGGCTCCCCGGCGAGCGCGACGCCGTCGACGCCTATCACCATGCGCTGGGATTCAGGCTGCAGCGCCTCGAGGCGAGCACGTCCCTTACGCGGCGGCTGCTGCCGCGCGCGCCCCGGCTCTTCGAACAGGACTGCATCGCATGTCTTACGTGCTGATTTCGCCTTGCCGCGACGAGGCGACGTACATGCGCGAGACGCTGAACAGCGTGATCGCGCAGTCGCTGCGCCCCGCCAAGTGGGTAATCGTCGACGACGGCTCGTGGAAGCGATGGCGCTGCGCCGCCCGGTGCTCGCGACCTGCGTCGCCGGCATCCCGGCGCTCGTGCAGCACGGCGAGAACGGCTGGCTGTGCGCGCCCGGCTGCCGAGCTGCAGGCGAGGGGCGAAGTCGGCCACGCCGGCGTGATCGAGCGCCACTCGGTGGATGCCTCGGCCGCAAGGCTCGCGGGTCTTTTCGCCGCATGATCCTCGAGGGCGTTCTTTATCTGCTGTGTGCCGGCCTTTCCGTGCCGGTGCTGTTGCTTGCCATCCAGGTGGCGATGGCGCTGCCGCAGCATCGTCCGCGCGACATGCCCGGCGGCCGGCGGCCGCGAACGGCGGTGCTGGTGCCGGCGCACGACGAGGCCGCGGGCATCGCCGACACCCTGCGCTCGATCGCGCCGCAGCTCGCGCCCGGCGACCAGCTTCTCGTGGTGGCGGACAACTGCAGCGACGACACCGCGGCGATCGCCGCCGCGGCCGGCGCCGAGGTGATCGAGCGCCGCGAGCGCGAGTTGCGCGGCAAGGGGTACGCCCTCGCGTTGGGGGTACGCTACTTGCAAAAAAACCGGGGTCAGAGCCCGATTTCTGACCCGGAAGTGCTGATCGTCATCGACGCCGACTGCCGCGTCTCGCTGGGTACGATCGAGCGCCTCGCGCGCGCCGCGGCGGCGACCGGCCGGCCGGTGCAGGCGTTGTACGAGATGCATGCTCGGCCAGGCGGCGGCCTGGGCGAGTTCGCTTGGCTCGTGAAGAACCATGTGCGGCCGCTCGGCTATATGCGCCTCGGGCTTCCGTGCCAGCTCATGGGAACCGGCATGGCCTTTCCGTGGAGGATCGTCGAGGCCGACATGCTCGCCAGCGGGCATCTGGCCGAGGACATGGCCCTGGGGCTCGAGCTCGCGCGCCGAGGCGCGCCGCCGCTCTTCTGCCCGGAGGCGCGCGTCACCAGCTTCTTTCCGGAGAGCGCCGGTGCGGCCGCGCAGCAGCGCACGCGCTGGGAGCACGGCCATCTCGCGCTGATCCTGCGCGCGCCGCGCCTCGCCGCTCAGGTGCTCGCGCGCGGTGACGTCAGGCTCCTCGCGTTCGCGCTCGACCTGTGCGTGCCGCCGCTCGCGCTTGTTTTCCTTCTGGCGGCAGGCCTGCTCGCGCTGAGCTGGCTATTTTTGCTGCACCTGACGATATTGGGTGCGACAGTGCTGCTCGCCTGGGTCGGCTACGGCCGCAAGGTGGTGCCGCTCGGGACCCTAGCCCGCGCGCCGCTCTATGCTGCGGCAAAGCTGCCGCTCTACACGCGTTTTCTGGTCAGGCGGCAGGTGGAGTGGGTGCGCACCCGGCGCGGCGCCTGAGCGCTCACCACCACGCCGGGTTCTGCTCGATGAAGGTCTGCAGCGCCTCGCACTTGGGCGCGGCTGCGCGCGGCTGCTCCAGGTACT
>Ga0137409_10004031_pt1 | contig 15528 bp, 17 predicted proteins | sample CZODoug1_16funga_FD_122059 | JGI IMG/M metagenome (GOLD analysis project Ga0137409, IMG submission 122059) | Vadose zone soil fungal communities from Angelo Coast Range Reserve, California, USA - CZODoug1_16fungal (Hybrid Assembly) | ecosystem: Environmental > Terrestrial > Soil > Vadose zone... | reverse complement strand
GTTCTGAACATCCCTAGTTGCCAATGTTGCGATGGGGACGGCATCAATCGAGCCGTCCCCACTGATTTTTGAACTAGACCATTGATTTTGTGAACTAAAAATGAAACCCCAGTTCCGCGGTCATCGCGCGAGGCGTCACGTAATGCGTCCCGCTGAACGTGGACAAGAAGTTGTAGAGTGCGGTCTTGTTGGTCACGTTGATGGCTGTCAGTTGCAGGCTCCACTTGTATTTGTCGCCGCGGAACAGGTTGTCATCGCCCACGCTAACGTCAAACAGATGGCGCGGGGCGATTCGTGGTGGATTGTGGTCGTCGTTTGCCGTGCCTGGAGCGGGCAGCGTGATTAGCGCGGAACCATATTGCGTCGGGTCATTGCAAATGGTCAGAGGTGCAGAGTACGTTGGACGTTGATTTCCGCAGAACAATCCAGCTTGTATTTGCTGATCTGCCGTGAGGCCAGTTAAATTTACCGGAGTGTTCGCGTCCGCGACTATTACCGCACCGGCCACCAGACCGCTGTCATAGCGCCAATTGAACCCGACCCATGGGCCTTTCTTCCACGGCTGGTATTGCAGGTGCGTGGTTTGGTTGAATTTCTCGTCGTGGTCAATGCGGAAGACGCCACCGCCGGCGGCGGGAGCGGCGCCAGCTCCGCCGACCTGCGGAGCGAAAAAGCGAGCGGCCACGCTGGAGAATACCGTGAGCGCGGAAAATCCATGAAAGTTGGGAACGCTCACACGGCCCGCGAAGCCGGGAATCTTGGATCGCTGCCATGCAATTGGGAACGTGACCGGAGTGGCGCCGAGGATGCTGAAGTCATAGGCGTTATGGGTGTATTTCCAGATGTACTCGCCGGAGAAGACCAAGTATCGCCCGACGCTTTGCTCGACGCCGGCGTGGAATTCATTCCGCCATCCTGGACTGAACGGAGTTAGATTCGGGGCGTTGCAACCTAGCAAGGGATTTAGAACAGCATCACCACATCCAATGCTGGAAAGCACCAGGTTTTCGTTAAAGGGAGTTTCCAGCGCGCGCGCGTAGGAGACGCGAAGAATCGTGTTGCTGGGCTTGATGTTGTAAGCGATACCGAGGCGAGGCTCCGCCTCCTTGTGAGTGGTCAAGCCGTTGTAGAAATCACCGCGCAGGCCAAGGTTGAACGACCAGCTTCCCTTGGTGATCGTATCCTGGAGGTAGAGGGCGAGTTGCTTCACGTCCGTGTGACCCTTAAATCCGAATAGACCTCCTCCGCGGGTCAGATCAAAAGGAAGAAGGAGGCTGTTAAAGTCCGGATTGGCGGAGCCACCGGGATCCTGTGCCCCTCCGCATTGGCCCGGGTCGGTGACCGCAGGATTGGTGTTCGGGCTCCCGTCGGCATTGAAGCACACGGGATTCAGCGTCGGATCCACAATGCCCAGCCTGTCGTTCTCATCCAGGAACGTCTGCTGATAGGTGGCTCCCACTTTTATGTTGTGGATGCCTTTCACATAGGCAATGCTGGAACGGATGCCGGTATTGGTGAGCGTCCGGTCCTGAATGATGGATTGCGATTGCACGCCGGGCGCGAGATCGGCAAAGGGGTCGGCGCTGGGATAATAGTTGTATTGGTCGCGCCGGACGAAAGCACCCAGGGTAAAGACCGTATTGTTATTGACGATTCGGGTCCATGAGGGCGCAATATTGAAGGTCTTAATCTGGGAGCGCTGATCCGCGAACCCGACTGGGTTACCATCGGGACCAAGGCCACCATTGTCGACGAGGACACCGGACCATGCCGTGGCATTTTGGGCGTCGAAGGAATTAGGGGTTTGGAACCAGGACCGCGTGTAGCCAAGATTAACGTGGATGGAATCGGCCTTGGAGAGCTGAAAGTCGACCCGGTCGAATAAATTCTCTTGATTGCCTTTGTCATGGGTGACCGCAAACTCGGGGGGATCGAGAAACCTGCCGCTGTTCAGGCCACTCACCGAAATGAAGTTTCCCCATTTGTCGCCGCCATACCCTAGGTTGAACGAAACATTGGAGGTGCCAAAGCTGCCGTAGGAAGTTGTCAGGTTGCCTTTGGGCGTGGTCAGACCCTGGCCAGAACGCGTGGTGACATTGATGACAACGCTGGTCTTTTCGCCAAATTCGGCGGGAGGGGCGCCAGAAATGACCTCCATGGATTCGACCGCATCGAGCGGAATCTGGTTGGAGAAAACTTTGCTTTGCTGGTCGGTAATGGGCTGGCTATCGACGGAGAACGAGTTTTCGGCGTGATCCCCTAGGCCGTGGAACAGGCCGTTGGAATCCGCAGCTACGCCTGGCGTGGACAGCGTCACTAGTGAACTGAGCGCTGACGACTGGCTCTCAATGGGGAGCTTGACGAATAAGTCGCGATCGACATCGGTGTGAAACGACGAGGTATTCTCCAGCAGGTCTTCGGCGGCTGCTTCCACTGTTACCGTTTCCGTTGAGCTGCTGACGCTCAAGCTAATGTTCAGGGTTACGGGAACGACGGATCGAACATCAATGTCCTGGGAGTAGGCAGCGAAGCCCTGCTGCGTGACCGTCAGATGGTAAGGATTGAACGAGATATTCGGAAAGTTAAACTTTCCCGCACCATCCGTGGTCGTAGTCCGGTGCAAACCGCTAACGGGGTTCTGAATTTCCACGGCCGCTTTTGGAACCACGGCGCCTGAGGCATCTACCACTGTGCCTGTGACTGATGTCGAACTGCCCGACTGGGCATAGGCGCTCAAGCCCAGCCCTAAATAGAAAACCGCCAGAAAAGCCGCACGCAGGGACTTCTTGTATGAAGCCAACATAAAATCCTCCAGAGAAATGGGTCCAATAAAATCAAGTCGACGGTTCTTGGGCTTACGAACCGGTCTAGAGAGCACTAAGATTTGATTTTTTAGACGCTGGGAGGCGGGCGAACGCGAAGGGCAAACGAAATGAGGCGCTGCTTGGCAGAAACCGGGTCCAAAACAGGGGCGGAGGCAAAAACGTGGTCAGCCTTCGGCAGGATGGAGACGGCTTTGGGAGAAGCGGAATGTGCAGCGACGCAGACGGTACATTTGGCAGCGTCGGTCGCGCTCGAATGGCGATGGGCGGCGAATGCTACTACTGAACAAACTGTCAATAGCAAACAAAGCAACGCGACCTTTTTCGAGATTGAGCGCATGATAGCTATCGAGATGATACCGTAATTTCGAATATTGCGAAACGCGGCCGGAGAGAACGAGAGTCCCTGACCCGCTGACCCCACCTTCTTAAGAAATTCACCCGATCTCTTTCCTCTCTCCTGCAAATTCGACGACACCTCGATCCCGCACTGGCCGTTCCTGGTGGTGTAGAGCGTGGAGTTCCGGAACGAGAGATGGGAGTTCATTTCGGTGCAATGCGTCGCCCGCCCCCGCCATATCCCACCGCAGGCTCATCTTGCAAATCAAAAGACCTCTTGGCTTTAACGCAAAGACGATCCTGGGAAAGAGGCTGCGGTCCAGGTGATAGAACAAAACGATGAGGTCAAAGCGTGCGGGCACGAACTTGTATCCGAACGCGTCCCCCACAAGAAGATCGAGGTCGACTTTGCGCTCAAGAGCGGCATGTCTTAACTTTCCGATCGCCACGTCGGAGAGATCAACCCCACTCACGCGCCACTCCCTGCTGGCCTGCCAGAGCGCATGTCTCCCGAGCCCACAGGCTAAATCCAGGGCGGAGCCAGCGTTTGGGAACAGCGGTTCCACAAACTGCACGTAGGCAGAGAGAAAGAACGGATCTGGCTTCGTCAGGGACGGCAGGCCTTGCTCGAACCTGAGATTCCAATGCGATTTTTGTTCTTTGCTGTTCAAGAATCAAGTCTGCCTTCGCAGGCTCACGGACGCCTGATATGAATCTTGCCCTTAAACGAGCGCAGCACGAAGCGGGATGCACTGGAGATCCTTGGTTTCAGGAGCATATTCGCGGAGCCGAGCGACAGACCAAGCTTGCGTTTCGGAATCTCCTCGTCAGACTGGCCATTTACGGAATGCGAACTGATCTCGACAGGGGCGCTGTTTGGGATCGAGATTTCAAGATCGCCCGAGTGACTGGTGAGCCGATATTCTCCCGTCGCGCCTGGGTCTCCGTCGTAATTGATCCGGCCGTGAGTCGAGTTCACTTCAACCGACGATTCGATCACGTTGCGGAGCGTGACGTTGCCACCTACAGAATGGACGTCCAGATGGCTATTGCGAATGTCCGTGAGGTTGACGGGCCCGCTAAGTGTGTTCACGTGCAGGTGGGCGTCGCTAACGTCGCTCACCTCCACCGTCGCCGTTTCGGATTGCAGAATCACATCGCCACGCAACCCTTGCACATGGAGTGTGCCGTTGGAGGATCGGACGTTGACAAGGGCATCGCTGGGAACCAGCACTGTGTAGTCCACAAGACCGCTACCTTGGCGGGTCGAGATGGAGCGGAGATTAATGCGATCCCCATGCTGCTCATTCTCGAAACTCACCCCAGGTGCATGGGAGACCGTGGAGACCACAACCTGCTGATTTTGGGAGGCCTTGATGGTCACTGCACCGTAGGTGTTAGTGATCGAAATAACTGCTTGCGGGCCCACCGTGTAGGTGAACTCTTTCTTTCCCTGGGCAGTGGCCGCAGAGAGAAACAGAATCAGCGAAACGACCACTATACCCGGATGCTCGCGTGCATGGGCCATACGCCACACCCCCTCGGACCTGACATGTTGGATGCTGATACCTGCAGGGCGAAAACAGTCTTTTTATCTAGACGCTGGGAGGAGGCCGGACGTGAAAGGCGAAGAAAATCAGACGCTGCTGGGCGGAAATCTGCTCCGGAACCTGAATGAAGGCAGAGACAAAATTGGCCTGGGGTGCCGCTGCGGCGGTCGCCTTCGGGACAGCGGAATGAGTGGTGACGCAGACCGAGCATCGAGCCGCGTCGGTGACGCTGGAGTGGTGGTGAGCGGTCAGTGCTGCCGCTGACCAAACGATCAGCAGAAGACAGACCAAAGCGACTTTCTTGGAGACCGGCCCCATACCAACTCCGGAGGCGCTAGGGGCTAGTCTAGCGCTGGGAGGTTGGGACAACGCGGAAGGCGTTGGTCGGTCGAGCCCAAATGGACCCCGGAGCATTGGTGCCGGGGTTGCGGAAAACTGGGAGCGCCACGTCTCCCCTCGCCTCGCCAAAATATCGCCCAAACTTCCGGAACTGCACCACGTCTAACCGATGTCTTCGTGTAAGGACGCCTACTCCTCGCCTAGGTGTGTTTTTCGCAGTTGATTGCCAATCCAAAGGAGAATCACGATGAGACGGCCTTTAAACCAGTCTGGGAAGCTTTCGGGCTTTGCGCTAGTTGCGGTCACTCTGCTTGCCATCGTCGGAACCAGCACTCCCACCATAGCCCAATCGCAGACTCAGGCTCCGCGCCCCGCGTCCTCCCGGGCCGACGAGATGCTGGAACGGTGGAACGACATCGGGAACAAGCTCATCGCTATGGCCCAGGATTTTCCCGAAGACAAGTACGACTACAAACTGCAAAAAGACCAGCGCACCTTTGCGCTAAATCTTCTGCACGCCGCCGCACTCGATTTCGTCCTGATCCGCAGGGTTTCCGGATCCAACCTCGGGCCCGACTTCGGCGAGGGCGACAATCCTACGCGGGATGCTTTCAAGACCAAGGCCGATGTGGTGAAGTTCGTGCAGGAAGCCGTCGCCGACGGCGCGCAAGTCATTCAACAGCAGGGCGACGCCGGACTCGACAACACATCGAAATTCTTTGGGAATCGGCTGGCCCACAACTCCAGCATCTGGATGTTCGCCATCGAGCACAGTGGCGAACACTATGGCCAGCTTGTTGTGTACTATCGCGCGAATAACCTGGTGCCGCCGGACTCGCGCAAGTAAGGCAATAGGTTTTCGGCATTCAAACAAATTCAGGAGAGTTACTCGAATGAAACACGTCATCTTGCTGTTGGCAATACTCAGCTTGACTCTGAGCGCCTTGGGACAGGCCACAAAGAGCGCCACAAGCGCACCGCAGGCTCCACCTCCGCCTCCGGCAACCATCGCTTCGACCGTGGACCGCGAGATCAGCACCATCGAAAAGGAAATTGTGGATGCTGCCGAAGCCATGCCGGAAGATAAGTTCAACTTCTCTCCCGAGAGCTTGAACCTTCCCGGCGCCAACTACAAAGGTGTGCGCACGTTTGCCTTGCAGGTCAAGCATGTCGCCGCTTCCAACTACGCGCTCTTCGCGCCGCTTACCGGCGACAAGTTCCCAGCCGACTTCCTTGGCGGCAACGGCCCCGAGAACCTGAAAACCAAAGCCGACATCATGAAGTTTCTGAAGGATTCGTTTGCTCTGGGTCACAAGGCCGCCGACACGCTAACCACCGAGAACATGTTACAACTCCCGGAGAGCAGCAAGTCGCCCCGCCTGTACCGGGCCACATTTGCCGCCGCCCACGCCTTCGATCACTACGGACAGATGGTGGAGTACTTGCGGATGAACGGAATTGTGCCGCCAGCGAGCGCGCCTTAGACGCAGAACGCCTACGTCGTAGCGGCCTTGGACTTAACCGATCCGGCGAACGCGGTTTACCGCAATCCATAACCATCGCCCGTCAGCGCGGCGCCGCCGGCCAACTGCTTGCCGGGTACCCCGCTCAAGCCAAAAGAGGGCTTGCGGGGGAGCACCCGTGCTTCACTGTGTCCATTGGAACAGAAGCGGTATACAATTGCTGCCGTTCCAGAACTCACTCAAGACAGCGCAGGACCGAAGGTTCTGGAGCTTGTGACGTGATGGCTGTGGCTTCCCTTCCCCTCACTTCAGCCGCACGATCTTTAGAAGAACGATCTGAGGAGGAACTATGCTTCGACTTACTCGGCTGATCTTCGTTGCTTGTGCCGTACTCGGCCTCTCACCGTATCTCTTGTCTTTCGACCGCGCCCACGACCTCGCGAGCCGGGCCGCCAGCCAGCATCCTGTAAAGTGCCCTGCCACTGCAATGACTCTGAAAAAGTGCCATGACAAGTTTCCGGATGGTTGCTCGGCTGCCGCAAAACCCAACTACGATGCCTATCTGGATTTTCTGAAAGATCAGGACCCCGGCGCGGCTCTAGCTTCTACGAAAGATCTGGTTGAGTCCGATTTCCCGGCGCTTGAAGCGAAGCTCCCGCTGCTCACCACACCGCTAACCGATAAGAATCACGCCGATTCCGCAAGCGCTTTCGCCGACGACGGCGAGGGCAACATCCACACCGTCATCGCCTACCTCTATTTCGCCGAAGACACGAGCAAGGGTACGGCCAAGGTTCCTTCCTTTGCCGAGACCTGCAACTGCAGGATCAAAGGGGCCAGCGCCTTTGACTACCATCTTGGCTTGGGCTTCGATTCTGCCCTGGCCAAGCAGGTTCGCACCTCGCATCCGAAACAGGGATCCGTTCTCTTCACGAAGTTAGAGAAGAAGAGCGTCGTGGCGGAAATGACCCCCGCGACTCGTCACGCAAAGTGGACCTTTACCCGCGTGAATGCGTTACAGGGAAAGCAGGTCAAGGTGGTGGGACAGTTGATGGTGGATAACGTTCACTTCAACACCAAGGACAACTGCGGCGTTCCCAAAGCGAAGACCGGCTGCTGGCGGTCTACGGTGTGGGAAATCCATCCCATCACGCAGTTTTACGTTTGCAAGGCGAGCGGCGGGTGTACGGCATCGTCGCCTGCCAGCGACTGGACCAACCTTGACGATATGCCGTGAGGCGCTGAGCCTTGGGTCCTACTGCCGCTTGTAGCGGGTCTTGCACTGCGGGCATTCGGCCACGTACATCATGCCGCTGAGGGGGATGGTCGGGATGATGAAGAAGAAGGTGAGGAAGCGCATCCCCTTCTTGAGGATGAAATTTCCGGCGAAGCCGCAGGTGCCGCAACGCATGAGTTCGGCGGCGCGCTCCGAACCCCAGAAGAAGACTTTTGTTCCAATAATCAGCATAAGGGTTGATCTACCTGGTTATGAATAACATGGAGGAATCAAAGTCGGCGAGACACGATAGCCCAAGTACCACGGTATAGTGGTCGCATGGCTGCGAAAAAAACAGGGAAAGCGTCTTCATTGCGATCGGCGCGGGTCTTGTCTTCCAGAGAGGTCTATCGGGGGCCGGTATTTTGGGTAACCTCGGATCGCGTGGTGGAGCCGGGCGGAATTGAGGTCCGGCGGGATATTGTCCGGCATCCGGGATCGGTGGTCGTGCTGGCCGTGGACGACACCCGGGGCGGTAACGGAGCCGGTAACAGAAAAGACCCGCTGATTTTGCTGGAGGTTCAGTTTCGCTATACCGTCGGGAAAAAGATCTGGGAGCTGCCGGCTGGACGCATTGATCCGGGAGAGACGGAGCTGGTTGGGGCCAAGCGGGAACTCCTTGAAGAGACTGGGTTTACCGCCACATCCTGGAAGCGGATCTTGAAGTTTCATGCCAGTCCTGGGTTCCTGTCGGAGACGATGGCCGTATTTCTGGCGCGTGGTTTGAAGGCGGGAATCGCTCAGCCCGAGGCAGACGAGGTGATCGACGTGCGGTTTGTCCCCTTGTCCAAAGCGTTGAAGATGGTGAAGACAGGGCAGATTGGGGATGCCAAGACGATTTGCGGCGTGTTGTGGCTGAAGCAATACGGAAGGAACCTCTAATCTTTAAGAACTACTCTCGCGGGCCGCAGAATCCCTCTATCCACCTTTCTTTGTACTAACTTGACATGTTCTGTAACTGGTAGCACAATGTCCGGCATCCTTCCGGAGGGGGATACTAGAGTGGATCGCCTTAAAGGGACTGTGAAGTGGTTTAACAATGCCAAGGGTTTTGGGTTTATCGGTCACGATGGTGGGGCCGATGTATTTGTTCACTACAGTGCGATCGCGTCCGACGGGTACAAGAGCCTCGCAGAAGGTGACGCCGTCGAATTCGAGATCACGCAAGGGCAAAAAGGGCCCCAGGCAGCCAACGTAACGCGAGCCAGCTAAAGGCTGGGCAGTACTGAAGACTTCTTCGCCAACGGCCCCCCCGTACGCTGCGAAGAGGGATGTGAAGGCAAGAACGGTTCCCGCTACAATCGGAGCGGGACCTCATGGAAAATAAAGCGATTGCGAGTCTGCTGTACGAAACGGCGGACCTGCTGGAAATTGACGGCCAGGACGTGTTCCGGATCCGGTCGTACCGTCGTGCCGCCGAGGCGATCGACGCGTTGCCCCAGCAGGTCCGCGATCTCATTCAAGAACCGAAAAGGCTTCTGGAAGTTCCCGGCATAGGTAAAGGGATGCTGATGAACTTGCAGGAGCTTTTCGCGTCCGGGAAGATCGGCGTCCACGAGGAAATGCTGGCGAAGTACAAGCCCACCATGCTGGACTTGCTGAAGATCCAGGGCTTGGGGCCGAAGACCATTGCGCTGATTTGGAGCGCTTACCAGGTGGCTGACGTCGACGGCGTGGAAAAGCTGGCGCAGGAGGGCAAGATTCGCATCCTGCCGCGCATGGGGGAGAAGCACGAGCAGAAACTGCTGAAGGCGATTGAGAGCTATCGGAAGCTTACCGGGCGATTCTTGATAAGCACGGCGGCCGAAACCGCTGAAGCGCTGACTGAGCATCTGAAGGCGATCAAGGGGATTGAGAAGGTCACTCCGGCAGGGTCGCTGCGGCGGGGGCGCGAGACGGTGGGGGATCTTGACCTGCTGGTCACAGGAAAGGCCTGCGAGACTGAAGAGTCACGACAGGCCGTGATGGAGCACATCCTGACGTTCCCTGGCCTGACGGATGTGATAGCGCGAGGGGATAACAAGATCAGTTTTCATCTTAGAAACCACATGCAGGTGGACGTGCGCCTACTGGCGGCGGAGTCGTTTGGTGCGGCACTTGTCTACTTTACGGGATCGAAGTCGCACAACATTCTTCTGCGGCAACGAGCGCTGAAGATGGGCTTTACGCTCAACGAATATGACCTCGCACGGCTGGACGACGAAAAACGCATGGCCAGCAAGACCGAAGAAGATATCTACGCGGCCTTGAAGCTCGACTATATCCCGCCAGAATTGCGCGAAAGTTTGGGAGAGATCGAGGCGGCCGAGAAGCATACTCTGCCGGAGTTGATCACCGTCGAGGACCTGCGCGGCGATGTTCACATGCACACCATCGAGACCGACGGGAAGAACACAATCGAAGAAATGGCCGAGGCGGCTCGCGAGCGGGGGTATGAGTACATGGCCATCACCGACCACTCCAAGAATCTCGCCATGGCGAATGGGCTGGATGATGCGCGGGCGGTGCAGCATATTGCGCGGATTCGGGAAGTAGACAAGAAGCTCAACGCAAAGACCTCTGCCAAGAACAAGGGCATTAGGGTCCTGGCTGGGATCGAAGTTGATATCCTCGCCGACGGATCGCTGGATTTATCCGACTCCGTTCTGGAGCAAATGGACATCGTCATCGCCAGCGTGCATTCGCACTTCAACCAGGAATCGGCGGAGATGACGGACCGGCTACTGAAGGCCATCAGCAACAAGAATGTATCGATTCTGGGACACCCGACGGGGCGGCAGCTCTTGCGGCGGGACGCTTATCCCATGGACATGGAAGCAGTGCTCGACACGGCAGCGCGGGAGAAGGTTGCGATGGAGTTGAACTCCTATCCCGAGCGGCTGGACTTGAATGACCGGCACCTGCGCATGGCGAAAGAGCGCGGCGTGAAGATAGTTATCAATACTGACTCACACCACACTTCGCACATGGCGAAGATCCGGTATGGGGTGTTGCAGGCGCGGCGGGCTTGGTTGACGAAGGACGACGTGCTGAACACATTGCCGGTGGCGAAGTTCTTAAAGGCGTTGGGGAGGAGCACATGACCCTCGAGGAATTCCGGGCATCGGTGACTGGAACTGAGCCACCGCATGGGCTTTCGGTTCCTCTGGCGGCACTGTGGTGGGACGCAAAGGGAGACTGGGCGCGGGCGCATGGATTGGTGGACGAATTAGAGAGCGTTAGTGGAATGGCGGTTCACGCGTACCTACACCGCAAGGAAGGCGACGCTTCGAATGCGGAGTATTGGTATCGCAAGGCCGGGCGGGGATTTCATCGACCAAAGCTTGGGGATGAGTGGGAGGCGCTGGTGGAAGGGATCTTTTCCAGTCCCGGCTAGGTCCGGAGATTGATCGATGTTCCCAAAAGAGGGCTGTCGCAGTAGTGAGGTGAAACCCCGCCTTGTCGCAAAGGACACGACAAGGACGGGGCACTCGGCGGATGAGTTCCGCTGAATGAAGTCGTCCGCCATGAGTGTTCTCCTTCGAGCCATCACGGCTTTACGAGTGTTTCGATCTAGCTTGTCGCGACTTACGGATTTGGCGTCGCCGAGGCACCCATCTGCGTCACCATGAGCACGCGCGTACCGCTATCCAGGTGCACGTTCTTACCGGCCGACGTGATTACGGAACCCTCCGTACTGTTGCTCGCGGCAGTGTTCAGATTGAGGCCGTTCATGCTGAAGACTCCCCGGCTGTTCGAAGCGAGGTGACCTGCCGCATCCAGGCCTCCTATTGCGCCCCGCGACGAACCTGCCGCGGCGCCTGTCGCGCTAGCAGTTGAGCGCAGCGTTGCGTCACCCGCACTTCCGACCGTGTTGGTCACTGCACCGGCCGCGCTGCCCGCCGTTGAGGTCACGCCCCCCAAAGGGCTGCGACTTCCCCCCATGCCAGAGCCCATCGCGCTCCCGGCAACGCTCCCCGGGGCATCCAGATCAGCATCCGTCACAGAAGCGGTGGTTTGCGCCGCCGCCATGGCCTCGATGGCTACGTGCAACGGCACCTCTTCGCCGTTCTTCAGGATAGCGCGGTCAAACACGATCGCAAGTTCCGATTCTGAATCACCCTTGGCTCGTGCCGACGCTTTCGTGACATGTCCGACCAGTTTTGTTCCTTTGGGGATAACTGTTCTTTCCTGCGACTTCACATTCTCGGTCGTGTGGGCTGTGACTGCATCCCCCGGCTTGCTCTTCTTTGAATCCAGTGAAGAGTTAAGCGCGGCGTTGAAGGCGGTGCCCGATGCAAGTCCCGCGTTGGCTTGGCTGGCTCCAGTCGACGCTGACGAAGAGGCCGATGTTCCACCCGAGGCCTGCGAATGCGTCTTGTCCGCCGATGCGTTGGTCTGCGCGGCAGCTTGGCCATTTGCTTGGGCTCCGGCCTGCGCACTCGCTGGGGCGGCTGCACCGAGAACAAACGGCATTACGAGAAGAAATATCTTGACTACAGGGTTCATTGTAGAACTCTCCTCTCTTCTCAAAACCTTCCAGACAATAGGGGCACATGGACCCCATTTTGATATAGCAATAAGCGCTCCAAATGCACAAGTGATTGAGGAATAAGGGAATATTCTTAAATCCGAGAGTCTCTCGCTCGCCATTCGGCGACCGAAAGCAACTGGCGCTGTGCAGGAATTACAGGCGGCTTGTGAGCGAAGGATTAGTGCTTATGCAGGAACTTAACGCGGTGGCGGACTTTTTGGCTGTCCTCGACGTCGTCGTACTTGAGGAAGCTGATATTGCCATCAACTTCGAGGACGGCTAGAGCGACTTCTTCAATCGTGGCGATGCCGTGCTCGCGCAGGCCTTCTTCGAGGTCGTCCATGCCTACGTGTTCGCGGGCCATGGTGCGCTCCATAACCTTGCCGTTGTGAACCAGGACGGCCGGGTCGCCTCGGAAGACCTTGCGGATTTTGCGGTTGTGGGACGCGAGTTCGGCCACAATGCGGTTGATGCCGAGCAGAGTAATGGCGGCGGTGGCGCCACCGATGAGGGAGGTATCCGGGCCAGTCATGGCATTCTGCACGGCGTTGGAGAGGAGGAGAAGAAGAGTAAGGTCGAAGGGCGTCATCTGCCCTACTTCCCTTTTGCCGCTCAAACGCACGCCGATGAGTACGATCGCGTACACCGTCAGCGTGCGCAGAGCGATTTGCAGCAGGACTAGCCCGCCGGGAAAGACAATCGGGTTCACTGTGCTGGGGCGGAAGCGGTTACCGGTGTGGGCGCGCCCTTTGGCGTGCTCAAGTAGCCGGTGACTTTGTTCTTATCGACCGTCCAGACGACGAGTTCAAACAGCATGTGCTCGCGGCCGCTGTAGAACTGGATGGGCTCGTTCATGTTGCGGTCTTTTTTCTCGATGATACGATCGTCGGCCGTGACGTTCATGGTGTACTTGCCCCTCTTCGGATCGACTCTCTTCAACTGAAGAGCAACCGTGGCGATGGGCGAAGGTGCGGCGCCTTTGACGAGGGTGAACTCGTTATAGTTGCGGTCGCCTCTGTGCTTGAGGGTCTCGAGGTCGTCGCGAGTGTGGGCAATGAGGCCGCTTTGCACGCCGAGGTCACCGATGGCGTGTTCCAATTGCGCTTTTGTGGCTGCCAGGTCGGTTTTGGTCGAGGCTACGTCGGTCTTGACGCCGCCCACATCGCCCTGCACAGTGGTGACCGCACCGCTCACTTTGTTGACTTCCTCATTGGTGGCCGCGATGTGGGCTTCGGCGGCGCGGGTCTGGGCTTGCAGAGCGGCCGTCTTCTGCCCAAGTTCCTTCTTGGTCATGCCGAGCTGCGAGGCGAGGGTCTCGTTGTTGGCCTCGGCTTCGGAGAGGCGCTTGCCCAGTTCGTCGACTTGCGTCGAAGCAGCCTTTTGCGCGGCTTCGAGCTTGGCGGTGCGGTCACTGGTGTCGTGCAGGAAATAACTGGAACCGAGCACAAAAATGGCGGCCAGGGCGCCGACAATCCACTTCATTACGCCTCCGCTGGGTGGCGGTGGGGTTGTATCTTCAAGCATTAGAGCCTCCGAAACTTGCGAATATGGCTTCCGCGATAGTGTTCCAGTTGGACGGCGCGGGTGTCAATGGCTTCGGGGGGACGGGGGCTGTGCCCAGGGCTCTGCCCCACAAGCGCTAACGTAAGGCAAGACTCTTTGCGGTAGGCGGGCAGCCACATCCCGGAGGCCATCGGCAGGCCTTGACTGGAGCGTCTGGTTTCCCACAATGTATGGGTCCGCCGCTCGACTGCAAGGAGAGATTCTTGGACGAAGTATAGTCTGCGCAAATGTATCCGGCCTCTAGTTGGAGATCGTTCTCCGGGCCACGATGATGATCCGCGCGTGCCGGTCCTTATAAGCCGAACGGTCACGATCGACCTCTTGTGGGAGCAGGTTCTCCGGCACGCCGTTTGACTGTTCTTTCGTCTTGTCCTCTTCTCAGCAGACTTGGTTAGATATTCTCGGACGTAGGGGCGGTGGGAAAGTGGGAAGCGCGTCAGCGCTTTCCAAGCGAAGCGTCTTTTCCACGGCCAAGTTCACGCCTGTGCGCAGACCGCCATATGGCGGTAATCCTCTTCTCGGAACAGCACGGCCCATGCGATCCGCGCCAACTTGTTGGCGATAGCAACAACGACTTTGTTGCGGGGCGCTCGCGCTTCGAGCTGATGTACCCACTGGCCGAAGCCTCCGGTGTCGTACTTCACCCGGAGCAGCACGGCGCGTGCGCCGTGAATGAACATGCGTCGCAGGTAAATGTTGCCGCGCTTACTGATGCCGTACAGCTTCGCCTTGCCGCCGGTGGAGTGCTGACGGGGCACGAGCCCGAGCCAGGCAGCGAAGTCACGCCCCTTACGGAAGGCGGCGCCGTTGCCAATGGCTGCAACCGTGGCCGTCGAGACCAGAGGTCCGATCCCGGGTATCTGCCGCAGGCGCTTGCAGCCCGCGTCTTCGCTGGAGATGCGCTCGATCTCGTCGCTGGCATCGGCAATGTCGATCTCGAGTTGCTTCCACTCCTGCCAGACGCGAGCCAACAGGGTCCGCATACGTGGCGAGATCTTCAGCTCGGCGTCCTCGAGCATCGCCGGCATCTGGCTGCGCAGGTTGGCCGGTCCTTTCGCGAAGGTAATGCCACGCTCCAGCAGGAAACCGCGGATCTGGTTGATGATCGCGGTGCGGTGATGCACGAGCCGGTCGCGTACGCGATGGAGCGCCTGAAGATCAAGCTGGTCCTCGGTCTTGATGGGAACAAAGCGCATGTTCTGTCGTGCCACCGCCTCGGCGATCGCTTCCGCATCGAGGAAGTCGTTCTTGTTCGACTTCAGGTAGGGCTTTACGAACTGGGCTGGGATGAGTCGCACGTCGTGTCCCTGCCTGCGCAGGGTTGCACCGATGAAATGTGCTCCCGAGCAGGCTTCGATGCCTATCAGCGAACTTTGCAGGTTGGCGGTGTAGGCTAGCAGTTGCTTGCGCGAAAATTTCTTCTTGACGACTACCTTGCTTTGCTCCCCAACTGCAACCAGGTGAAATGTTGTCTTGCCGAGATCGATCCCGATAGAAGCGATGTGCATGTGATGATCCTCCTCCTATATGCTGCTGGCTGAGATCATCCTACGGTCAGGATGATCAAGCCGGCGGACCATCTCATTAGCCGACTTGAACTAAGCCGCTTTGCGGCGGACGCATTCGCGTGTTGCTGAGCCGACGGTGGAGGTGATCTGAGTTA
>Ga0137409_10004030_pt1 | contig 15530 bp, 19 predicted proteins | sample CZODoug1_16funga_FD_122059 | JGI IMG/M metagenome (GOLD analysis project Ga0137409, IMG submission 122059) | Vadose zone soil fungal communities from Angelo Coast Range Reserve, California, USA - CZODoug1_16fungal (Hybrid Assembly) | ecosystem: Environmental > Terrestrial > Soil > Vadose zone... | reverse complement strand
GGTTTGTTGGATGCGATGAGGGCGTCGATTTTGTCGGCTTGGGTGTAGGCGCGTTCGGGGGAAAGAGTGAGATAGGCGTTGAGCGTGGGATTTTGCGCGTCGATGCGGGTGAAGAAGTCGGCGGCGAGTTCGCGCGCGGAGAGTTTTTTGGCTGCGAGGGCGGATTTGACGGAAGAGATGGTCCAGTTGTCAGACATAATTGCCAGTTCTTACATCGAAGAGAGATTTCTCTCTGCACAAGCCAACCGATTCATCGGAATGAATCGGAAAAACAAAAGCGTTGGCTTGTTCCGTTCGAAATGACGGGCCTTTGCCTGGGCGGGCACTCATCGTTCGATGACCTTGGGGACGCGGAAAAAGGGCGGCTCGGGATCGGGCGCATGTTTTAGGACGTCGGCGGCGACGGTGCTGCGGACGTGGATGTCTTCGCGGAGAGTGGCGTCGGCGGTTTGATCGCCGGTGAGGACTTGCGTCATGGGAGCGACGTTGGTGGTGTCGAGTTCGTTGAGCTTGCCGATGTATTCTAGGATTTCGTCAATTTGGGCGCGATAGGTTTCGAGCTCGGACTCAGAGAGTTCGAGGTAGGCGAGGTCGGCGACGCGGATGACGTCTTCGCGGGTGATTTTCATTCGTGAAATCTTAGCACGGCAGAGCGCGACTCATCGAAATGGCATGCCAGTGCGTCGGCAATCTCTGCCTCTAGCTTCTCAAGAGAGTCGGTCTGCGTGAATATCGAATAATCTAACGCGCGAGCTTCAAAGCTGCCTTCTGGAGATTCCTGTACCAAAAAGATGATTGCGTTGTTTGGCATAGTTGCCTCTGTTCAATCTTTGCGCTTGTAAGGAAATCCGCGCCCGATTTGTAACCAAATTAACCCTGGCGGCGATCCTTGAGGCATTTGATAGGTCCTACTGACATCGTAGAAGTTACCAAGCTCAACCATGATGGTAGTTTCCCTAGGACTAGGATCCAGAGTCGCACTTTCCTTGGCCATATGCACAACGATGAAGTCATCCTTTGAATCCTTTAGGATATCCTCGGAAGGGGCCGCAGGGTCTCGCCCTGGTTGTATTTCGCAAAAGTGCTCAGCCATTGATTTTAGGACAGACAGAAGTTCTCGGTTCTCCGGTGGTGCGGTAAGACGAACCAAACATTTCTTATTCGGAGATACATTCTGCACATCGAAGAACGTGTTCAGAGTGTTGACGAAGGAAGGATAATCTGGACTCTGCGAGGAAATTGCCGCGCGATGTTTCTTAGAGCCCCATTTCTCATACGCTAGATAGCCGATGCCAAAAAACAGATAAAGGACCATCAAGATTCCGACTCCGCCCCATATCCCTTTCGCATTTGGAAGCGGCGGGTTTTGGGCTCGCCATGGAGCTCGCACGAAAAAGAAAGCTGTGGACAGCCACAAAATCACGAGTCCAAATTGCAGGGAGTCTGAGAAACTTTCAGTGGCGTCGCGGTCCTCGAAAATTTCAGAAAATAATCCAAGGCCGCGTAAGAGATTGAGGATACGAAGCCAGCGATTCCACCTTTCCAGTTTTCGTTTCCAAAGGGCTTCAGGCAGGTCCAGCAATACTCCAGCCAAGTTTGTCCCACAGTAGACCTCTCATCGCTGCTCGTACGAGAAGACTTGAGCGCTTGCATTTACGCGATTCTCCATTTCCCGTTTGGTTAAGGCAAGGCGCAATTTTTTACCGCGCTACCGCGGCGGGTTTGCGGGGGAATTTGGTGGAGATGTAGGTGTCGACTAGGGATTTGAAGGCGATGGCTAGTTCGTCGTAGGTGCCTTCGAGGGTTACGTCTTTTTTGCCGTCGATGTAGACGGGGCAGCGCGGGGCTTCGCCGGTGCCGGGAAGGCTGATGCCGATGTTGGCGGCCTTGGATTCGCCCGGGCCGTTGACGATGCAGCCCATGACGGCGAGGGTCATGGTTTCGACGCCGTCGTATTGCGTTTTCCAGGTAGGCATCATTTCGCGGATGTAGGCTTGCGTGCGTTCGGCGAGTTCCTGAAATGTGGTGCTTGTAGTGCGACCGCAGCCGGGACAAGCGGTGACGCTTGGAGAGAAAGAGCGCAGGCCGAGCGCCTGAAGAACTTCACAGCATGCGTAAACTTCTTCGCGGCGATCGCCGCCGGGGCGGGGGGTGAGCGAGATGCGGATGGTGTCGCCGATGCCGTCATAGAGAAGAATGCCGAGCGATGCGGCGGACCAAATCTGGCCCTTCATGCCCATGCCCGCTTCGGTGAGGCCGAGGTGTAACGGCTGCTCGGTTTTGCTTGAGAGATCGCGATAGACGGTGATTAGGTCGCGCGGGCGGGACGTCTTGCAGGAAATAATAATTTGATCGTGGCGCAGGCCGGACTCGAGCGCGAGCTCCGTGGACTGCAGCGCGGAGAGGACCATGCACTCATTGATGATGTCTTCGGATTCTTTGCCGAGATTTTTGTCAGTGTTCTCCTGCATTTTGGCCATGACGAGCTCTTGATTGAGAGAACCGCCATTGACGCCGATGCGGACAGGTTTGCCGTTGTCTACGGCGACTTTGCAGATTGTCGAAAATTGTTCATCGCGGCGCTGGCCTGCGCCTACGTTGCCGGGATTGATGCGGTATTTATCGAGCGCTTTGGCGCAGTCAGGATATTTGGTGAGGAGAACGTGGCCGTTGTAATGGAAGTCTCCGATGATGGGGACGTTGCAGGCTGCGGCGAGAAGGCGCTTCTTGATTTCGGGAACGGCGGCTGCGGCTTCGGGGACGTTAACGGTCCAGCGAACAATTTCGGAGCCTGCTTCGGCGAGTTCGAGCGTTTGCTTGAGCGTGGATTCGACGTTGGCGGTGTCCGTGTTGGTCATGGACTGGACGACGATGGGCGCGCCGCCACCGACCTCGACGTGGCCGACCTTTACGCCGTAGGTTTTGCGGCGCGGGTGGCGCGAGCCAGCGGCGTCAAAGCCGACAATACGGGTGAGTGCGGACATCTTTATAAGTTTAACAAAAATGGCGGAACAGAGTACGTGTCACGCTTAGAAGCCGTGCTGGAGCTGGCGCTCATAGTCCGTCGCGTCGAAGTGGCCGAGGGAATCTTCGATTAGGCCATCCGCGCCGAATTTCCATTCTTCGTAACCGGTGATGTGGACTCTTTTGCCTGTGCCGCCTGGGCCAGTGTTGGTGCCTTCGAGGGTCCAGTGGTATTCGACGCGCGAGCCACGCGAGATTAAATCGTTCATGGAAATTTTGAGATCGGGGAAAGCGGTCATGAAGGTGCGAGCTGCTTCGGTGAGAGCAGGGCGGCCGACGGATGGTGCGGCGTCGTTGATTTTGAGCGAGCCATTTGTAGAGAAAAACGAAGCGACAGCTTCGGGATTCTGGCTGCACCAAGCAGCGGTGTAGCGAGCGGCAAAATCCCGAAGCTGCGCTGGAGCGAGGGGCATTGATTCTCAGGGTCTGGGAGTTGGGCCGGCGAGCATGCCGCCATCGAGAACGATTTCGTGTCCGGTCATGAAGGAAGATTTTTCAGAGCACATCCAAAGAACGGCTTCGGCGATTTCAATGGGCTTACCGAACCGGCCAAGAGGATGCAAGGCGAGCATCGCTTTGGCGACGGCGGCGTCGGCGAACGCTCGATCGGCCATGGGCGTTTCGATGACCGCGGGACAAACTGCGTTTACGCGAATGCCTTGCGGAGCGTATTCGAGCGCGGCTGTCTTGGTGAGGCCCAGGACGCCATGTTTGCTGGCGATGTAAACGCCCATGCCTGCCGCGCCGATTAGTCCGGCTACGGAGGACATGTTAACAATTGCTCCGCCACCACCTTGTTTGAGCATTTGTTGAACTTCGTATTTCAAGCACAGCCAGAGGCCCTTCAGATTGATGTTGTGAACGTAATCCCAGTTTTCTTCAGTTTGGTCGATTAGCGGCATCAATTGCCCTTCGACGCCAGCGTTGTTGAAGGCGACATCGAGGCGGCCGAATCTTTCGACGGTTTTCTGGACGATGGATTGAACGTCGGAAGCTTTGGAAACGTCCGATTTCAAAAACAAGCCGTCACCTCCTGCGGCGCGGACGAGACCGAGAGTTTCGTTGCCTTCGGTTTCGCGACGGCCTGTGAACACGACCTTGGCGCCGTGCTTTGCGAAGAGAACGGCGGTATCGCGGCCGATGCCCGTCGTGCCACCAGTGATGAGAGCTACTTTGTTTTCGAGAGTTTTGGTCATGCGGTTTCCTGTCTTGAGATATTCGCGGTGCAAACTTTAGCAGGTACAGCAGGTTGATGCACGATTTTGATGCGAGAGATAGGCCGAAAGGCACGGAAAGGACTTAACACAGAGTTCACAGAGGACGGAGCACAGAGGCCACAGCGACAGTTCGGCCCGCGACTGGAGCAAGAAGGAGGATCTTCAGGCGGAGCGGTGGGCGAGGCGCGGGAGGAGCGGGAGATTGGGCGGGATGCCGAGATGTTTGGTGCCCCAGCCGCACATTTCTTCCATGAGAGGAATGAGGTCACGGCCAGCTTTAGTGAGGGAGTAGGTGACTTTCGGCGGTGAATCGTGGGTGCATTTGCGAGAAATAACGCCGTCTTGTTCGAGTTCGCGAAGTTGCGTGGTGAGGACTTTTTCGGTGACGCCGGGGAGAAGGTCACGAAGTCCGGCGAAGCGCTGCGGCTCGAACGAGAGATACCAGAGGGCGAGAACTTTCCACTTGCCGGTCATGACATTTAGCGTGGCTTTAATCGGACATCCGTAGTGTTGCTTCATGAGAGCTCCGGGCCGGTGAGAGGGCTTACAAATTTGTGCGTACTTCCGGGCGCCTTATCGAAGTTATAGCATGAAGTTGAAGCAAAAAATGCGAGCGAACTGCGGAGAAAACGCGACGAGCGCGTGAAAGAGAGAAAGAAAATGATTTTGATTACCGGAGCAAGCGGAAGTGTGGGCAGGGAAGTGGTGCGGGAGATGGCGAAAACCGGTGAGGTGTTTTGCGCGATGTTTCGATCGAAAAATGAAGCGGCAAAGGCGCCGACGGGCGTGAAGACGGTGATTGCGGATTTTGGCGACACGGCGAGCTTGTTGAGCGCACTGCAGGGAGTGGATCGAGTTTATCTGGTGTGTTCACCGATACAAGAGCTCGTGCAGCTCGAAGGGAACGCGATTGACGCGTGCAAGAAGGCCGGCGTGAAGAAGATCGTATTGAATTCGGCGCTCGGTGCGGGTAACTACGACAAGTCATTCCCTAGCTGGCACCGAAAAGTGGAAGACAAATTGAAGGCGAGCGGAATGGAGTTCGTGATTTTACGGCCGAACGGATTCATGCAAAACACGATTACGTATCTGGCGCCGAGCATAAAGGCGCAGGGCGCGTTTTACGATGCAATGGGAAATGCGAAGACAAGTTATATCGACGTGCGCGACGTTGCGGCCGTGGCGGCAAAGACGCTGACGACGGATGGACGCGCGGGAAAGATTTACGAGTTGAACGGACCCGAAGCGATTACACAGGATGACTTGGCGAAACGGATTGCGGCGAAATCCGGGAGAGAAGTGAAGCACGTGAATATTCCGCGGGAGGCGCACCAGAAAGCGATGTTGGATTTGGGAATGCCCGCATGGCAAGTGACGGCGTTGATCGAGCTGCAGGACTACTACGTAAGCGGACGGACGGCGGCAGTGGATGGTGTAGTCGAGAAAGTGTTGCGCAAACCTGCGCGGACGATGGATGCATTTTTGACGGAATACGCAAACGAGTTTCGCGCGTGAGAGAGGAACGGAGAGGCGCCGCGTCCGGCGTAATTGTTTCGGATTTTTAACACGCGGAAGAATTTCGGGCTCGAAAGCTGCCCGGACCTTCATTCTTTTTTTCCTTCCAGAGAGACAGCCAATTTGGACAGCGATTCCAGCTCCGAGCGGAGCGCTTTCCAGTGGTCTTCGCCAATTTGGTCTACGAAGCGCTGCTGGATTTCTCGCCACAAAGGGACGGCAAGGGCGAGAGCTTTTTCTCCGGCAACCGTCAAATGGAGAAAGCGCTGCCGCATGGCACCTCGGGGTGAGACCGTCAACAAACCTTGCTTACGAAGCAGATTGAGATTCCGGGTGAGGGTTGTGGCGTCCATAACGAGGATTTCCGAGATTTTGCCAATAGAAACGTGCTGGTTCTTGGCGACGGCGGTGAGAATCGTGAACTGAGTGGAGCGGAGGCCGGATTCCTTGAGGGCCCGGTCAAATAGAGCGGTCATGGCACGGGCAGCGCGACGGAAATTGAAGGAAGCGCAGTAGCCAGTGCCAGTCAGGTCGAGATCGGAACGAGATAGGGGCATAAATCTCTTGACTTGTATATACAAATCAAGATATAAGAGTCGGCCAAGGAAGTCAACCGGGGCCTTCCTCCCTGTGGAAACGGTCCCGACCGTCGTGGTTCCAAAGCGAGTGCGTCTGGTCTTCGATCCAGGTAGGCACAAATGAGCACAGAGATGACAGGCATGCAATCGCTGGTGGGGCGGAGCTTTGTCCCGCAAGCGGTACAAGAGGGGCCGAGGTTTTTGAGTTTTGGAAACTTTACGGTCGACTTGAAGCGCGAGGAGTTGTTCAAGGATGGGGCGCGAATCAAGTTGCCTGGGAAGGTTTACCAGACGCTTTTGGCGTTGCTGGCTCGCCCGGGAGAGGTGGTTAGCCGGGAAAATTTGCGGCAACGGCTGTGGCCAGAGGGAACGCACGTCAATTACGACGCGAACGTCAATACGACGGTGAATAAGTTGCGACTGGCGCTGGGCGATTCACCTGATGCGCCGGCCTTTGTCGAGACGATTCCGAGGCAAGGCTACAGCTTTGTGGGCAAAGTGGCGGCCGGAGTGCAGAGCGTGGCATCACGGCGGGAAATTAGCGGCGGCTTGAGCGACGGTGCAGCGTCCGTTGCGGCGCAGGTGAAGGCAGGGGGCGCGGACCTGAAATCGTTGCAGGTTTCAAAATGGTTCGTGGCGGGCGTTGTGGCGCTGATCTTGTCGGGCATGATGTTTGGCGCTGCCGCTGTGATGTATATCCACCGATAGATTGGAGCCGAGCGTAGGGTGAGCTGAGCAGTCTGGCTTTGCCGTGTGCGGCTTGCGACCAATTTCCCTGACATGATGCGCTGAACGAAAACTGTACCTTAGTGCAGGTGCTTCCCCGTGCTCGGAGGACTATCCTACGAGGCAGCGCACGGTATCGTGCTGCACATCAAAGAATTGTGTGCGGCTTGGCGATCCTCTCGGCTCCTGCCGAGGCCTGCGCGAAAGGGATGGGCGCCATGTTGTTTGGGGAGCGCGCTTGCAAGCGCGAAGCGAGCAAGTTTCGTGCGCGACGATACGAGGTTTCCGTCTGCGCCGTTTTGCTGGCGCTCGCCGTATTGGTCACAGGATGCGGTGGCGGCGCTACAAACACGACACCGCCACAGCCAACAGCGACTCCGACTATTACGAGCTTCAGCCCGACGAGTGGCGCAGTGGGGACTTCGATTTCTGTAACCGGGACAAATTTGAACGGCGCGACTTCGGTTTCGATTGGCGGAGTCGCCGCGACAACATTTGCGGTGGTGAGCGCGACAAGCGTGACGGCGACGGTACCGAGCGCAGCGGTGACGGGAAAAATTTCGATTGTGACGCCGCAAGGAACGGCGACGTCGGCCAGCAATTTCACGGTAAGCGCGGCAGCGCCGACGATTACGGCGGTTTCTCCGACGAGCGGGCAAGTGGGAGCAATCGTCACACTGACCGGAACGAATTTTACCGGCGCGACAAGCGTGAAATTTAATGGCACCGCTGCGACGTTCTCGATTACGGACGCGAGCCATATTTCGAGTTCAGTGCCAAGCGGCGCGACGACAGGACCGATTTCGGTGGTTACGCCAGGCGGCACTGCAACGTCCTCGGGCTCGTTTACGGTGACGACTTCCTCGAGCGGCCTGGATTTAACGATCGATGGGCTGTACATCACACAAGCGACGCAGAATTATCCAGCGCATGACGTGAAGTTGATTGCGGGGCGGAGCGCGTGGGTGCGCGTATTCGTGCTGGCAAACCGGGCGAATACAGCGATGCCACAAGTGAAGGTGAATTTTGTGAATGGAAGTACGACGAACACACTGACGATTGCAGCGCCGGGGAGTTCGGTGCCGACGAGCATTGACACGTCGATTTCGAACGCATCATGGAATATGGCCGTGCCGGCCGCATGGATCACGGCGGGAACGACGGTGAGTGCGGACGTCGATCCGACGAACCAGATCGCAGAATCGAACAAGGGCAACAATCATTTTTCGTACGGCGCGCTGGCGATGTCTTCGGTGCATTCGTGGAAGATTACGTTGATACCGATTCATACGGCGGACGGGCGGACAGGGACGGTTGAGAATTCGAGCCGGACAAAAACGGATCTGGTCGATCCAGCGAAGAGACTGTATCCGGTGCCGGATAGCGTGGACGTGACGGTAGGGGCGACGTTTAACTCGTCGTCGCCGACGCCGCTAAAAAGCGACGGGACAAACTGGAATACCGTGTTGAGCGATTTACTCGCGAAGCGAACGGCGGATGGCGTAACGGACCGCTATTACTTCGGGTTTGTGAATGTGAACTACACAAGCGGCGTCGCAGGGCTTGGGTACATCGGAGCACCAGCCGCAATTGGATGGGATGTAAGTTCGTCCGGAGACGCCGGATCGCAGTGGATCTTGGCGCACGAAGAAGGACACAATTTTGGGCGACAACACAGTCCATGCGGTGGCGCGAGCAATCCAGACCCCGTCTATCCGTATCCGGGTGGAACGATAGGAGTACCGGGCTGGGATGCTTTTGCAACGAGCGGAAACCTGAAGCCGACGACGGATACAGACATCATGGGGTATTGCAGCAATAAGTGGATCAGCGACTACGTTTATAAGTCGGTGCTGAGTTTCCGCGCGGCGCAGGGAACGAGTTTTGACATTCAGGCGGATGTGGCAAGCAGTGTCACGAGTACGGGGCCGACGGAAGGTTTGCTTGTTTGGGGCCGGCTGGAAGGCGGGCGGATGATTTTGGAGCCGGCGTTTCGTGTGGCGACGACGGCAGCGGTCGTTGAGGCGGGACCGTATACCTGGGAAGCAAAAGATGCAGAGGGGCGCGTTGTGACACGCGTGCCATTCCGGACGTATGAAGTTGCAGACATGGAGAACCAGGAGCCGCAGCACTTCGCGTTTGTGGTGCCGATGGACGCGCTGACGATGGATACGTTGGATTCGGTGCGCGTGGCGCAAGGCGAGAGCGAATTGGCCTTTCAGAAAGCAAAGACAACGCTGCGAACGCAGCAGGCGATGAACATTTTCCGGGTGTCTGACTTACCGGGACGGCGAGCGGAGATTCATTGGGATGTTGTTACGCATCCGGTGGTGATGCTGCGCGACACGAAAACGGGAGAAGTGCGCGGATTTTTACGCGGCGGCGATGCCACGATTGAAGATGTGCCGGAGAGTTTGGAGCTTCAGCTATCCGACGGCGTGAAGAGCCGTGTTGTGCTGCGTAACCAGCCGAGTGTGGAGTAGCAAACGCGCGACCAAAGTTACGCGCGCAGTGAAACTTCAACTTGATACCTTGCCACGGCCGGCTTCGGCCATGCTCGGGTTAAAAAAGCCGGCTCTACAACTGCTAAATCGCTGAATTACGAGGTGGCGGACTGCGCTTGGACGTTGCCGCGAAGGCCGAGGGCGTCGGCCTGGCCGCGCATGGCTTCGATGCAGAAGGCGATATGTTCTTCGAGAGGGATGCCAATTTCTTCGGCGCCTTTGATGACATCTTCGCGGCTAACGCCGCGAGCGAACGCTTTGTCCTTCATGCGTTTCTTCACGGAACTGGCTTCCAGATCCAAAACACTTTTCGATGGTCGCACATAAGAGCAGGCGGTAATGAAGCCGGCGAGTTCGTCGCAGGCGAACAGCGTTTTCTCCAGCGGCGTATCGCGGGTGACGCCGGTGTAATCGGCGTGGGAAAGAATGGCGCGGATAATTTCTTCGGAGTAGTCGCGCTCGCGAAGAACTTTTGCGCCTTCGGCTGGATGTTCGCGGTCGGCGGCGTGGTCGTTATTGGGCCAGCGTTCGTAATCGAAATCGTGGAGAAGGGCGGCAAGGCCCCAGGTTTCTTCATTGGCGCCGTTTTTGCAAGCGTAGGCGCGAACGCAAGCTTCCACGGCGAGCATATGTTTGCGGAGCGATTCCGATTGGGTGAATTCGCAGAGCAGGGACCACGCTTCTTCTCGAGTCGGCATAGGTGTCTCCCAGGAAAGGCGATAGTGTAGCGCGGAAGGCTTCCGGAGAAAACGCGCGGCAGTTGGAGGTGTGGATGGTGCCGGACGAAAATGCGAACCCAGTGCTATCCTGCTCACCGGGCGTGAACCAAAGACGTTGCATGTTCGGCGAAGTTGGTCGACTTTCCCCGCAAAAAGTTAATTCTTGGAACACAGACTTACGGTCTGCGAACAGAATTGGGACGCTAATCGTGTACTCGCACGGCCCGATCAACGAAAGACGGCTACAACGATTGTGGTGCCGTGGAAAAGAAAGCACAAGCAGTTGTGGAAAAGCCGGGATCGGGGCGAAAAGCCGCACAAATAGAGGCGAAAACGAGGCGTAAGTCGGCGAAGCGTGGAAGAAAATCTTTAAAAAGTACGAAAATACTCTTGACATAAATTGGCGGTTTAGCGAGACTCCGGTTGCGCCAGTTTCTGCCTTCCCTTCGGAACGTTCCGACGTTCTCTCTCACCTATCCGCACGCCGGACAAAGTCAGCGAGGAGTACCGGTGTCCGCACAATTAGAAAAGGCTACGATGAACTCACTTGAGATGGACCGGGAAGTCATACGCTGCAAAACCTGCGGCTTGGTGCAGTACCGGACGCGCACTGGCAATTGCCGGCGATGCGTTCGAGCCCTGCCGCAGCGGCTGGAGTTCCTGATTCCAGAGGCGGAGCCCGAGGCGCAAGCCGGGGCCGAGCCCGTGACCGACAAGTTCGCCAACCAGAAAACGGTGGAGAACATCGGCCAGCGCATTCGCCAGTTGCGTGAATCGCGCGGGATGACGCAGAGCCAGCTGCAATCAAAGTCCAAGGTCTCGCGTTCTTATCTGTCGCGCATTGAAAGCGGACAGATGACGCCAAGCCTGGGGACGCTGGAGAAGATCTCCGAAGCGCTCAACGTTGGTCTGAACCGGTTCTTCATTCCGGAATCGGACGGCGAAGCGCTGCTGGAAGATCCGTTCATCCAGGGACTGCGTCCGTTCCTGCAGCAACTGGATTGGGAACAATGGCAGTCGATCCTGAAGAGGTTGCAGGCGATCAGCGATCACGTGAACGTAGCACCGGCGAATCTGCGCCCTATCGGTAATCCGTCGCGGCTACCGCAGCCCACGACGGCGAATGGTGGAGCGATCGGTCATGCGCCGAGCCACTCGACTGGGCACGCGCTGAATCATACGCACGCGCATGGTCATCCGCAGGGCTACCCGCTGCGGCGGCCGAGCGCTCCGGTGTTTCAGCGTCCGCTGGCTCGATAACGTCGACAGTTGATTGGCGATTAAGAATTGTTAAAAAAGGGCGCGCTCCGGCACGCCTTTTTTGTCTTTTAGCGATCAAAATGTGCGTGACACTAAGACACAGGAAATTATTTGCGGACGACGGCTACTTTGGACGCAGGCACTTCGAGCCGCATGAGTCGATGATTCGTGTCGAGGAGAAGAAGGACTTCGATGTCGGACGTAGTCACGCGGAGTCCTTCGTACGTTTTGCCACCGGATGTAGCGGAGCCGACGGCTTCGGCGGTAATCGTGCCAGGTGTAATTTCCTGCGGAATCAGTACGGGGAGTGTTTGCGCGCCGCGCTTGGACCAATCATAGATACGAGCCAGAAGAACGTAGTGATGGTACATGTTGTTGTCGAGAACGGCGATAAGCGGGGAATTGAAGCTGACTTCCTGTTCGTAGGGACGAGCGCCCTGGACGGCGAGCGAAATTTTTGCGATTCCGTTCGCAAAAATAACGTGAGCGCTATTCGTCTTGTCTGATTTCGAGACCCAGTCGTACGCCATGGGCACGCCGTTCGATTGCAGGGTCAGGTTGCCGGTTACTTGCGTTTCCGGTCCATCGCCCATGTTGATTTGCGTGGTGCCTTTAGCGAGCCAACCCGCGCCATTCGGTGAAATCTCGAACTCTTCTTTTCCGATGGATTTGCCGTCGAGCAGAATGTCGAATTTCCCCTTGTCGGGTTGCAGCATGCTTGCCGCGCTATTTTTCTGCGCGGGCAAAGAGGACGCGAGCCCGCTCATCAAAATCGCGGCGATAAAAATAGACAAGGTAGCGGTAAGAACTTTCATTGAAATCCCCCAAGCGGAAGCGGCGCGCCGTAGAACGCACGATTGCGTTTACGTTTTGCTTCCCCGTTGAGAATGACATGGAACGAGTGGGTGGGCAGAAAAATCAGGGATGGGGTTTCTCGACAACTAAATGCTTCTCACGGGGGCCGGCGAAAATTGCCAGTCGCAGAATCTCGGCCACAACGAGCGCAGGGTCCGCCGAACTCTCCACCCGGTGGTCTGCCAGGCGATAGGAGGGAACGCGCTGCGCGTGCAGCGCGCGGAAGCTCGCTTCATCGCGGAAGAGGGGCCGGCCAGCCATCGTCATACAACGCGCAAGGAGGGAATCGATTGAGGCATCGAGCCATACGACAGGAATACCTTGTGCGCGAAGGAATTCCGGAGCGCCCGGTTGGGCGTAAGTGCCGCCGCCGAGCGCCAGCACAACGGATTCCTTCGTTTCCGCGGCGCGGCCGAGGACGGCACGAAGCTGCTCGGCTTCCAGCGACCGAAATGCGGGTTCGCCGTGTCGTTCGAAAAATTCGGAGATGCGCAGGCCGGCGGATTCTTCTATGCGGTCGTCGAGATCGACGAAGCGCCACGCGAGTTGACGCGCCAGCAGCGTCCCGACTGTGGTCTTACCGGAGCCCATGAATCCGGCGAGGCAAACGATGGAGGGGCGCGATACGGCCCCGCGAGGAACTGGAAGTTGCGTCACGATACCGGCACGAATGAAATTAATCGCGCCTCAGGATGCGAATTGTACCACTGAAGGAAGAGAGCTCGACTTTGGCAAGTCCGGAGCCGATGCTGCCGAAAAGACCGTGCGCGTACTTGGAGGCAGCGTGACGAATGCCGTGTGTATCCGGTTTGAGAAAGGCTTCGGCGCGATTGTCCACAGTGCCGAGATTTGTCTTGGCATTGAGGTCGAACGAATCCGTGCTGGAGAAGCGGACTTCGACGACGCCCTTGCCGCTCTTCATCGAGTAGATGCCGGTGCGGAAGAAATCTCCGTCATACAAGATGTTGCCGGAAGTCGTCATGATGTTGACGCTGTTCAGCGTGGGTTGCAATATCTGCGCGTCGCCGCTGATGGAAGAAAATTCGAGCTTACCCGCGCAGAGCGTGCACTTCAAAGAACCGCCCGTGCTGCGCACGATGATGTAGCCGGAGACTTCTTTCAGAGTGATATCGCCGGCGATGCTTTCGAGCTTCATATCGCCCATCACTTGCTCGACGTAGATCAGGCCAGTCTGGGTCTTGATTTGTAGCTCGGTTTCTTCGGGGACGACCAGAGAGAAATTCTCTTCGAGTTCCGCAGCCGGAGCGTTCGCATCCAAAACGGAAGCAGTCACATCAATACGATCGTCTGCCTGCTCCGACTCGACGCCAATCTTGTTGGAGAGTTGCGATCCGCTAACGACGACTTCCTGGGTCTTGGCAGACTTCACTTCGATGCGGCCATTGGCGACGTTTTGAATCGAGACGACGGGGCGTCCCTTGACGGTGAAGCGTTTTTCGAATTTCTGACCGGCTCCAAACGAGGCTGCGGGAAACAGTAGAACTCCCGCGCCAAGCACCGGCAGCACGTGGCGGTTCCATTTTGCGGTTGAGATCATGACCGGGACCATATTAGTTGACGCTCCTTCCGCGATCGAGCATCGCGGACAGCAATTCCGCTTTCTGCTGATAAGCAACAGAGAGATATTCACGGGCCAACTCGTCGTTGGGGTCTTCTTTGAGGCGACGGCGGCACTCTTCGATGAACTGATTGAGCGACTTCAGATTCTGGCGCAAAGACAAATCGACGCGCGCCTCGGCGCGATCCTGATTGGAGAAATCCGCCGGCTGCACTATCGGAAGGTTCTGTTCTTCCTGATGAAGAATTTGGCCGGACACACCCAACGGCTCCGTCGAGGTAATCGGAGGTGCAGTTAGCGTCGTTTCGGCGACCTTCGCACGGCCCGAATCGGCACCACCAGGATTGCGTTGGATCTGAACTATCGCCGCAGCGACAATCGCCAAACCAACGGCAAGGGCTGCGACTCTGCGGCCCCGCAAGATACTGGGGAGATTCTCGATCCAGGAGGCCGGCTCGGCGACTCTTACCCTAGCACCAGTCCTAATGACGCCTTCGGCTTCGAGTTGATTTCGGAGCGCAACCCAAACGCGAGTTGGGGGTTCAACTTCAGCAGGGAGGGTTTCAGCGACCGATATGATAGCGGAAAAGTCAGCGATGAGATTGCTGCACTCGCCGCAGGCCGCAGCATGTACGCGGACCGCCTCGGGAAGAGGCGAAAGCCCCTCGTTCTCCAGAACTGCTTCGATTTCCTTACACTGCATGGCACTTCACTCCGCGACGAACAACGTCTGGACAGTTCCTCGCACAAAACTCTTTACTAGAGCAACGCCACGCACCTGGTTCGTTGCAGCACCCCGAATTGAGAGTATTGTAACTCAATCCGAGTTGCCTCCTTCAGCCTTTGCACTCTGGCGTTCTTGCCTAGCCAGATCGCGAGCCTCTTCCTGCAGCAGCTCACGCAGGCGGGTGCGCGCCTTGTGTAACTGTGACTTCGAATTGCCGACCGAACAGCCCATGATGTCCGCAATTTCGTTGTGCTCGTAACCCTGGACATCGTGGAGCACGAAGACCGTTCGATAGCCGGGCGGCAGTTTCTCGACGGATCGTTCAAGATTGACCCGGTCCACGGCGCCACTTAGCCGCAAATCGGGAGCGCCGATGTCCTTCCGGGGTCCTCCGGATTCTTCATCCGGTTCCGTAGTTTCCTCAAGCGAAGCAACCGGAAGGGACTTCTTGCGCAGCCGCATCAAAACCACATTGACCGTCATCCGGTGCAACCAGGTCGAGAAAGCCGATTCTCCGCGGAAGGTTCCGATCTTACGGAAAAGCTGGAGGAAAGCCTCCTGCAGCAAATCCTCAGCGTCCGCCGGATTGCCTACCATGCGCAGGCAGAGTGCGTAAACGCGGCGACTGTGAAGGTGATAGAGAAAGTCAAACGCGGCTCCGTCTCCGGCTTGCGCCAGGCGAATGGCTTCCGCTTCCGTGAGCGTCACAGGCGATTTACCGGCTGCCTGTTTGGGCTCGGTTGGTCGATTTCGGGCCAACGGTCCAGTTGCGGCGCATCCAAACCGTCGGATGCCGCGAATCCCCTTTCGAGTTGTCCCTGAGCTG